>Ga0115553_1000890_pt1 | contig 18956 bp, 18 predicted proteins | sample COGITO_mtgs_1103_2_FD_87284 | JGI IMG/M metagenome (GOLD analysis project Ga0115553, IMG submission 87284) | Pelagic marine microbial communities from North Sea - COGITO_mtgs_110331 | ecosystem: Environmental > Aquatic > Marine > Epipelagic | place: Germany:Helgoland, sampling site Kabeltonne... | reverse complement strand
TATTAATGGCCGGTAAAGCCAGCCTGGATCGCCTGGGATAATGGCTTCAGCAATTTCACCTGGGTCATTCTGGCGGTGAGCCTACATCGGCACTGAGCGTCTCAGACACGGTGATCATGGCCCAGCATAACTCGGACACATGGTCGTACTTACTTCCTGCCATATGCCCCATGAGGTCCTGGTTCAATTTGATTAACATTTGCAAACCGCCGAGTGCGGCTTTGCTGACAACACCCTTATCAAGCATCGGCACAATACATCCCAACAGCGCTACGATTTCAGGCGCTGTATTCTCAGGACGGCGGTTCTTAACTTCAATAAGCGCGTTCTGAATTCCACGTTCAACATCGTGAAACTTTACCTGCTCGCCCATTGCTTTTTCATATAACGGGTTAGGGGGTGCAATTGCCCAAGAGGCGTCATCTACCTTACGCGCCGGTCCGGCATATGCGTCGGTTACAATAAATGGTTTCCGACGATGTATCTGGAGATGAATACGCTCAAGTAGTCCTTTGGTGGAAACAGGCTTCATCACAACATCATCAGCACCAGCGCGCATGATGCCTTGGACGAGGCTTGGTGTCGGTTCACTCAGCAACACGATCACAGGCATAAATGGATTAGGGGCTGACCCAGATAACTATCTCAAATAACGTTTAACGCATTGTCTTATCACCAACAATTGGTCTGACAGGTCACTGTTGTTGAAACGCCACTCACATTCCTTCAAATATAGGCTGAATTGAGCCTTTGGAACACCTTTGAATTTACGCATGTGACGCTTTGCCTGGTTCCAGAAATTCTCGATGCCGTTGATATGGTTGTGGACATCTGCAAAAAGTACAGAGTGGTTAATTCTGAAATGCTTGAAGTCCGAAACATCCAACACATTGTTGGCCTTCCAGCAGTCAGAATAGACGATGCTGTCAGGCACGACTTTGCACTCAATGATCGTGGCAACGAGGCCCTTGAGGCATCGGGAATGATTTTGGTGTAGACCCTTCCTCCGCGCTTCAACAAGCCAAATACGGGGTTTTCTCTCGCCAGTACCACGCCCGCGCTTCCCCTTCCGCTTACCGCCAAAGTAACTCTCATCCACCTCGATCTCGCCACTGAACATGGCTTCGCTTTCGGCTTCCAGCTCGAAAATAATAATTTCGCGCAGACGAAGGAAAAAGAAGGCTGCCGTCTTGCGGTTGACGCCACACAGACTGGCCGCCGTCAGAGCCGTAGAACCGGAAACAGAATGCTCGATCAGACGGTCTTATTTATAATAACTAAGTCGGCTCTTGCGCATAGGCTCCATGATAACACCTTTTATGTGTTATCTGAGTCAGCCCCTTAATTTAACTTGATAACGCAGGATTTTTCATCACCTGATGTTAAATACTGGACCTATCTGTCACAACCGATTTAGTCTGACAAATCCAAAAACCGACTTAACCAAGACTGGAAAATTTATGTCCCAGAGTTCATTACATGATGATGCCATTATTTTTGACGGTTTAATTATATCGAATTGGGGCGGTGACGTATTCGCTGACATGCGGCGCGGCGGCTTGACTGGTGCGAATTGCACCTGCTCAATTTGGGAGGGTTTCCATGATACGATGGTCAATATTGGCCAGTGGAACCATTGGTTCGAAGAACATCAAGAATTGATCACTAAAGCACGCACCGCTGCTGATATCCGTCAGGCGAAAAAGGACGGTAAGACGGCGATCGTTCTTGGTTTTCAAAATACGAGTGCGTTCGAAGACCGTTTGGAGTTTATTGAGATTTTCAAGGACTGCGGTGTCGGCGTCGTACAGATGACGTATAACACGCAAAATCTTGTCGGCAGCGGTTGCTATGAATCGACCGATAGCGGTTTATCGGATTTCGGCCATGAAGTCGTTGCAGAGATGAACCGCGTCGGCATCTTATGTGACCTCAGCCATGTTGGTTCAACGACTTCACACGATGTTATATCGGCATCAAAAAAGCCCGTTGCGTATAGTCATTGCCTGCCAAAGGGATTGAAAGATCACAAGCGCAACAAAACTGACGAGGAACTCCGCTTTATCGCCGATAAAGGCGGCTTTATCGGCGTTACCATGTTTACGCCATTTCTTCGTCGCGGTCCTGAATCTGATATCGAAGATTATATCGAGGCGATGGAATACGTGATTAATATTGCTGGCGAAGACGCAGTCGGCATTGGCACTGATTTCACGCAAGGTTATGGTGATGAGTTCATGGAGTGGATCACCCGTGACAAAGGATACGCGCGCCGGTTGACAGAATTCGGCACTGTAAAGTTTCCCGATGGTTTTTCGACAATCGGCGACTTCCCAAACCTAACTCAAGGAATGGAGAATGTGGGCTGGTCCGAAAATCGCATCCGCAAGATTATTGGTGAAAATTGGGTGCGGGTCCTCGAGGATATTTGGGGCCACTGAGTTTTTACGGATAAAAATTCTGCATGATAGATCCTTTCCGTTATTGGAGACGTGCGCAGTAGAGGCATATACCTTCAAATATTTTCTACCGACCTAGTTCTGCAGTATGGGCACGGACGAGCGTGGATTAGGCGTTAAAATCGTCAGTCTTATCTAAGCCGTGCGGTGATAATTACCTGCTATGTTTGGAGCTAGAGGGAAAATTCCTCATTGAAAGGGGTCGGATTCAAACTAATTGTTCGTTTAATCGATCCTCACGACTTTCTCTTTCCATTCCGTATCATTAGCCTCCACGACGAATAGCCATCTCAGGTATCTGCGGTTTAAAATCAGCCAGAAGTCCCTTCAGAGATCATCTTCCTTATCTAATCTAATAAGAGCGCATTCCAGCTTTCCTAGTTCCGTCCTCGCAAACCAGCAATAATCTCTTCCTGCCGCTACGCCTTTACTGCGCGATAACTAGAGAATGTCGTCATGACTTTTTAATGACCAATGTTTTGACTCCAGGCTTTGAATTCTTCAGGTGAACGGCATACATGTTCGCCTAATTGCGCGAGTGTGCTGCGAAAGCTATGGGGATTGGCATATGGCAGGCCAACAAGCTCAAATGCCTGTTTGAATATCTGCTGTGTCGATGCCGACGTCGTCCAATGCTCATGAGGGAGACCAGCCGCCTTAAACCCAATTCCGGGCTTATAGGCAACCGTTGTTTTTGGAAATAATGGGTCCTCAAATCCAAATAACTTCTTATCTCTAAGATATTCGACCCAATCTACAAATATGATCTCAATATCGTCGCCGACCGGAAAAAACCATGTTTGAAATGACTTACTGAACTTAGTCGCAACATCACGAACATCAAAGCCCGGTCACGTTGCTCAATATCCATTGCATATGGCATCGCAGCCAAAAAACGTTGGATTTGGTTCAACTTCGGAATGGGTTCGCCTATACGATTGAGCGCGACATCGGTCAGTTTATAGCTAGTGATCCTGTTATTGCTGTCGATTTTTACGATATGCAGGCAGACTTTGATGACCAGAAGCTTAATTTACTGGGAACGAGTATGTTACCCGAGTTGCCAAATCAACGTTAAAAATATTTTCAGGGCATTATCAGAATAAATAACCCGGTATGTCGCATTGTCTTCGACGGTGGGCTTTCGTAATCATGCCACATGTCGGAAGTCGCACATTGCGCGTTCTTATCGTTTGAATGCAGGCGATTATTATCGTCTCGTTTTGGTGTGGGAAGTTAATAAGACAGTGCCATACTCTCTACATTAATAAATATACACCGTATATTTAATTATAATACAGTATTGTATAATTAATTGTGCACAATATTATACGTTATGAATCACACGCATAGGAGGCCCATGTGAATACAGCCAAATCTACCCGAATGACGGGTGGGCAAATCATCCTTAAAATGCTTGAGTTGCACGGTGTAACGCATGTTTTTGGCCTGCCAGGCGAAACAACGATCGGGTGGTATAAAGACTGGAAAAAACACTCAAATATTGAATATGTACTGACCAGGGACGAGAGGACGGCTTCTTTTGCTGCAGAAGCTTACGCAAAAATCACCGGAAGACCGGCTGTATTGGAAGCGCCAAGCCCTGGCGTGACGCATTGCACGCCAGGGATTACTGAAGCTTTTTTGAGTTCTGTACCGGTCATTTATTTCAGCTCGGATATTCCGATTAATCAGGATAAGCGGCATGGCTTGACGGGTGTTGATCAAACGGCACTCTATGCAAGCATATCCAAGGAATCTTTTGTTCTCACAAATGCAAAGGAAATCCCGTTTATTCTCCGGCGTGCCTTTCGCGTGGCGACGTCTGGCCGGCCTGCCCCAGTTCATATCCGGGTGCCGATTAATATTTATCATGAAGAAGTTGATATAGAGGATCTTTACGCGGAACCTGAATACAGTGAATACCCGGCACATCGCCCGGTGGCGGATCATAGCAAGATCAGAGCAGCTATCGCCTTGCTGCTTAAGGCCGAGAAACCTGTTATCGTTTGTGGTCAAGGTGCATTGATATCAAAAGCGTCGAAGGTTGTTATGGAGCTTGCAGAGATCCTGCAAATTCCAGTTGCAACGACTACGCCTGGCAAGGGCACTGTGCCTGAAACGCATCCGCTTGCATTGCGCGTCATTGGCGCACGTGGCGGCATGGAATATTCAAATAACTTCGTGCTAAACGCCGATACTGTTTTCTTTGTCGGTACTAACACAGATTCAAGCTCGACCAATCATTGGAAACTCTATGGCGATCCTTTCGACAAGACATTCATTCATTTGGATATTGCCGAAGCACATGTAGGTAATAACTTTCCTCTCAAGGTAGGGCTTGTAGGTGATGCGCGCGCGAGCATTGAATATATGATTGAATTGATAAAAGCCGAGCATCCTGACTTAAAACGAGAAACGGTTGACCTTAACCCAATGAAAAAGACAGCATTGGACGCAATTTTCAATTCTAATATTCCGATGCCCGAAGGCACAGTCTCTCCAGTCAAACTTTCACAGGTGTTAGATAAGATTCTTCCATCTAATGCGATTGTCACGGCTGAACCGGGCGTTAGTGCTATCTATCCTTCGGCATTGCTGTCGATTAGGGAAGCCGGAAGACGATATATTACCAACTATTCTATGGGGGCGTTGGGGTACTCGGTCCCTGCAGGGATTGGAGCGCTATATGCGAGTGATGGGCCTGTTGTCTCCTTTACTGGTGACGGGTCTCTTGGCTTTGTGTTTGGTGACTTGGAAACCATTCGTCGAAGCGACAAGAACATTACCATTATTCTGACGAGAAATGATACTTTTGGATGGATCCGTGGTGAGGCAATCTTGCTTGATGATGTTGATGAACCCTGGTCCACAGATTTTGGCCAAGTGGATTACCTTAAGGTCGCAGAAGGTTTTGGCTTCAAGACGTCAAAAATTATAGCTGATCATGAAATTGAAGCAATATTGACCGAAGCGATTGCAAATCCGGGCGCTAACTTCATTGAGATCATGGTGCCATCGCAAGATAAAATTATTCCTTTCGTGCCACCTTGGGTTAAAGCAGCAAAAGAGAAGAATTTACCTTACTTTTATTAATGGGAAATCATCAACTCGGGAGCGTTTAAAGGTATGAAAATATTATTGTTAATACCAATTCTGCGATTGCGTGTCTCTGATGCTGGTAAAAAAATGTCTAGGATGATTGATTTGTGATCGATCCTGCCAACAAATTTCCGAGCCGGGCTGAAAGCCTTTATTTGGCGGTCAAGGAAATGGCCATCCAGTTTCAATTCAAACCTGGCGAACGCATAAATGAAGTGGAGCTGGCTGGCAGCCTTGGTGCCAGCAGAACGCCGTTGCGTGAGGCCTTGAATCGATTAGTAGCCGAAGAGTTTTTAGTACTAAAGCCGCGGCGTGGAATTTTTTGCCGAGATTTAAAGCCACGTGAGATGTTTGAGCTTTATCAATTTCGAGCCATCTTGGAAGTTGCTGCTGTTCGCCTTGCTTGTGAAAATGCGACAGAGGAAGATGTTAACGAATTGTCTAGTTTTCTCGACGAAACAGGGCCTGAAACGGATGGCCGAAGTAGCCAAGAATTAGTAGCTTTTGATGAATATTTTCATGAAAAGATTACGGTGCTTAGTCGTAATAGGGAAATGATCAGAACTCTTAAAAATATTAATGCACGAATAAAATATTTTCGGTGGGTAGACATGGACTCAAAACGCCATGGTACTCAAAGTGAACACTGGGCAATTGTGCAGGCATTAAAGGCAGATGACGCAGACCTGGCCGCGGAACTTATGAATGCTCATATTTCCAGACGTCTCGATCAAATTACTGCGGCTGTAAAAGAGAGTTACTCTCGCATATATTTGGTTGATTAACGCGCTCGATTGCATCGGGCTAAATCGTGCACACGAATGACACCGTTACCAGTCGACATAATTTGATTGGTGCATGTACGAACGGCTATCCCGATTCGTCCACGCTTGATTCGTCTGCGTTTCAGGACTTTGGCAAAAGTGGCGCGATTATTCATCGAAATATTTAAGTTTAAGCATAGTCAAAAAAGCGAAAGCTCAGGGGGCGTACTCGGTGTTTGAGCCAAGCAAAAACCTACATTTTAAGGATATTATCTTTCTGTTTCATAAACCTTAACTGAGACTTGTATATGAAACATGGAGATAAGGCTTAATAGTGTGAAACCGTTAAATTTATCAAGACCCAAAGATGCATCGGTAGCTATAGTTGATTTACCACTTGGCGCGACAGAAGATCGAGCTGACGGTACCTTAAACTTAGGGCGCGTGCTTAAGGGTGTTGGTCACTAAAGCGCTTGGGCCTGATGGCTCAGGTAATTTCGATAATTTCTATTGCTTCTAAGCTCGGCCCTTCAATCATTACGGCCCGCGTATTTGCCAATAAATATTCTTCGCTCAAGAACGTCACGTCGTAGTGTCGCAACTTATCTATCCAAGCATCCAAATTTGGAACCGAAAAAGCGATATGATCCATAAGTTGTCCAAGAGAGGAGGCAAGTGGTGTATCACCTTGATTCGGGTACCATAAAAGATCGACATCTCCGACGGTCACACCGCCCGGTGGCGACCGGTACATTCCTTCAGAGTTAAGTGCTGGAAAGGTGCGATCATTGGTTCTGGGGACTTTGCATTGCGACTCTGGAACTTTGACGTCGCCAAACTTATCGCGAGCTGGGACAAGGAAATGCTTTTGGTACCAAATCTGAGCGCACAGTGGATCTTCATGCCACATGTGGATGTGGTTAAAGCGCTCTTGCGGATAATCCCCTGCAATCTCATAGAGTGCATCATCTGGTCCCTGGAAATAAGCGAAGCCTGGACCACCGGACGGTGGCGTGCCGCTAGCTTTTAGTGCATTGATCTGTGCAAGTGTGACCCCGATCTTGTCCCCAGTCATAAACCAAGTGTCGCTACTCAAAGGGACGTGACCATCCCCAACGCCCGTGTAGAGGGGAAGCGATTGTACCTCGCGCCGTGCAATAAATTCGTTCGTTGTCGCTTTGCTATCGGTAACGTGCCAGCCAAAATGCCATAGGGCACTTTGCGGTTCAGAAAGGATATTATCGTCTTGTTCGAACAGGATCATCACATCGTTCGCTGAGAGTGCGGCGGGAAAACCACCCCAAACACCTGATGTCACGGTGTTGAATTGGCGCGCATAAAAATTAACGGCCTTAACAGGATCAGCGGATCGAAGGTGAACATGGTGAAAGCGAGGCGGTGTAAGTTTGGATGTGGTCATTTTTGGGGGCAGACTCTCAATGTGATATTGGTCATAATCATGGCACAAAATAGTACAAAAAACAGAATTTAATCTCTACTAAGAATGATCCCAAGTTTAGTCTAATACGAACCACCTACATATGTCTGCGGAAGGTCCTTTCGCATTCAGGTCAAACCGGGTATGCCGTTGGCAACCTTGGTACCATTGGAATTTTTTTACAGCATGAATAGCCCGGTAGATATTCTGCATTCCGTATTTGGATTTACGCAGTTCCGAACGGGGCAGCGAGAGATCGTCGATCGCTTGCTAACGCGCAAACATACACTGGCAGTTATGCCTACGGGTGCGGGAAAATCCCTGTGTTATCAGCTTCCAGCGTTGATTTTTGGAAAATTAACTGTTGTGGTTTCTCCGCTTGTCGCCCTTATGGACGATCAGGTCGCAGCGCTTCGGATATTGGGTGTGGATGCGGTTTGTATCCATTCCGGGCGCGAGCGTGCTGCTAATGTTGAAGACTGGAATCGAGTGAGAAGCGGCGCGTGTAAGTTGTTATACTTATCGCCCGAACGGCTGATGACAGACCGCATGGTCCAGGCTTTGCAGCGCCTTGATCCCGATATGTTTGTTGTCGATGAGGCACATTGCATTTCAAAATGGGGCGCCAATTTCCGGCCAGAATACGAAGCCCTGTCCGGATTGAAATCCGCATTTCCCGATGTAGTATTCTCCGCCTTCACAGCTACCGCTGACGAGGCAACCAGGCAAGATATCGCGACCAAGCTCTTCGATGGTCAGGGTGATATTATCGTTCAGGGCTTCGATCGTCCGAACCTGCACCTTGCCGTTGAGCCGAAATCAGATTGGCGCAAACAGCTACTTGAATTTATCAAAGAACGCAGCGGGCAGTCTGGTATTGTGTATTGTTTATCGCGGCGCCTGACCGAAGAAGTCAGCGAATTTTTGAACACAAACGGACACTGGGCGCTTCCTTATCATGCTGGCCTATCGTCAGAGATACGACGCGACAATCAAGAAGCTTTCATGTCTGAAGATGGCCTTGTTATGGTTGCCACCATCGCTTTTGGTATGGGCATCGATAAACCAGATATTCGCTATGTCTTCCATGCCAACTTGCCGGCCAGTATGGAGGCTTACTACCAAGAGATCGGTCGCGCTGGTCGCGATGGTGCACCATCAAATGTAAAGTTGATTTACGGCCTTGATGACATCCATATGCGCAGGCGGTTCATTGATCAAGAAGGCGGGTCAGATGACCATCGGCGCCGGGAACATAAACGCCTTGATGCCTTGGTAGCTTATTGTGATGCGACGACCTGTCGACGCGTGACGTTATTGGCATATTTTGATGAGATAACAACGGCTTGTGGTAATTGCGATATATGTCTGAATCCACCGACATTGATTGATGCCACGCCCGAGGCGCGCATGCTATTCGCGGCTGTGGAAAGCACGGGTCAGTTGTTTGGTGGTGCCCATATCATTGATGTGCTGAGAGGTGGCGCAACAAAGAAAATAAAGCAGCATAACCATGATCAACTTCTTGAGCACGGGATTGGGTCTAAACACAATGCCCGGTATTGGCAGGGGTTTATTCGCCAAGCGGTCTCTGGGGGTTATTTGATTGTAGATATTGCAGGATATGGTGGCCTGAAGTTGAGCCCGTTGGGTCAGGACGTTGCGCGAGGCAACGCTAAGTTTTCGATCCGAGAAATCGAACCTAAACCATCTGCACGCACCAAGTCGCACCAAGCAAGCAGCGCCGACCAGGACTTACCTGAGGAGTCAGCAGACTTGCTGCGCACGCTAAAAGCATTGCGTCGGGATTTAGCAAAGGCGCGTAACGTGCCTGCCTATGTCGTGTTTTCAGACGCGACCCTGCGTGAGATGTGTATGACGCTCCCCAACTCGATGAGCCAGATGGCCGAAATCAACGGCGTTGGTCCGAAAAAGTTGGAGGATTATGGTCAGTTATTTTTGGATCAATTGTCGGATGGCGGCGATCGGGACGAGGGCTAAGGACTGTCTTACTCAGATCAAGTCTGCTGATTTTGCGAAAGGATCTTGGTTGGCGTCCTTATGCCAACAGTACTCCGAGGTTCTCGCTGTCTCTTCTGCTTTTTCCATTCCCAACAAATCTGCAATCACTGCGAGTGCCATATCCATTCCCGCCGAAACACCGGACGACGTATAAAACTTGCCGTCTTCTACTCATCTTGCTTCTTTTACCCATTCGACGTGCGTTGCAAGATGAACAGTTTCTGTGAAATCAAGTTTGTTGGTCGTCGCTTTTCGGCCATCCAGAACACCCGTCATCCCTAACAAGACAGTTCCAGTGCATACAGCCATTACGCGTTCTGCGTTTGCAGATGTTTCTCAGATCCAATGCATGAGTTCTTCATCTTCGCTCTCATTCAAAGCTGAATCACCACCGGGAATGAACAACAAATCGTAGTCATATTTTTCTGAGAGCTGTTTGTCGATGACAATTTTTTGTCCATGGACACTTGATACCGGATCGCTGCCTTTTGCGACCGTTATAATCTCAATCTCATCCCCATAATCTCCGAGCATTTCGATGGGGCTAAAATAATCTAGAGTTTGGAATCCAGGAAAAACCAATGCTGCAAGTGTTCTCATGACGTGTACCTTTCTTAAACTTGGCGAAGCTATACGTGGTTGAATGAGTCTCTTTATATTCCACGATTTTTGTTTGTCATAAATGATAGGATGGCCTCTCATTATGACAAACCGCCTGACGATACACCGAAAAAAGTATTAAAACCATTTGTTGCTGTAGTGCCGTATCACTATATGATTTTTATTTTGGCAATTTGCTGAGTCCCGTATGGTGATGGTTGAGTTTGGTGCATTTAACATATACCGAAAGGGACGACTGAATGTCGATTGAGAAAATTGAGACACTTGTTGTTGGCGCTGGCCAGGCTGGTGTGGCCATGAGTGAGCATCTCAGTAACATCGGCGTACCTCACCTTGTTCTTGAAAGACACCGCATTGCTGAACGTTGGCGTTCGGAAAGATGGGATTCGTTAGTCGCCAATGGCCCTGCCTGGCACGACCGGTTTCCAGGTATGGAATTTCCAGACGATGGTCCAGATGCCTTTCCATCGAAGGATAGGGTTACGGATTATTTCGCTGCCTATGCAGATAAGATCGCCGCACCCATTCGTTGCGGCGTTGAGGTTATTGAAGTGCAGCGCAATGTCGGGCGTCCTGAATTTCGTGTTGAGACATCAGAAGGCGTTATAGAGGCAACATACGTAGTTGCCGCCACAGGTCCTCTCCAATGTCCTGTCATCCCGCCTGTGATCCCGCAAGATACCGCGGTCACACAGATGCATTCCAATGCGTACCGCAATCCTGAGCAACTATCTGAAGGCGCTGTGCTTGTTGTTGGTGCTGGATCCTCAGGGACGCAAATTGCGGATGAGCTTCTGGCCTCAGGGAAGCAAGTGTATCTGTCAGTTGGTCCGCACGACCGCCCGCCCCGTCACTACCGTGGGCGCGATTTTGTATGGTGGTTGGGTGTGCTTGGAAAATGGGATTCCGAGCCTGAGGCCTCAAATACAGCACATATAACAATTGCAGTGAGCGTTGCCAATGGTGGCTATACTGTGGACTTCAGGCGTCTTGCTGCACGGGGTATGAACCTTGTGGGTATGACGTCATCATTTAAGGATGGCGTTCTCGAATTTGCACCAGACTTTAAAAATAATATTGCAGAAGGGGATGCAAATTATCTGTAGTTACTGGACGAGGCCGACGCATATGTCGCACGCAATGATATTGATCTTCCAAAGGAACCGGATGCCCGCATTATCGATTCGGACCCAGACTGCATTACGCATCCAATACTAGAAGTGAACCTAGCCGAGGCTGGCATTTCGACGATTATCTGGGCGACAGGTTTTACTGCTGATTTTTGCTGGTTTAAAGTTGATTCATTCGATGATCAAGGTCGGCCCAAGCATCAACGGGGTGTTTCAGCAGAGCGGAGGATTTATTTCTTAGGCTTGCCATGGCTTTCTCAACGAGGATCATCATTCATATGGGGCGTTTGGCACGACGCTAAGCATGTAGCGGATCATATCTCTATCCAGCGTAGTTATCTGGCATACAACGCTGAGCCGTAAACCAAGAAAGGGGAGGGACCTGGATAACATACCTTTGGTCTCTCCCCTTTTCGGCAGAGCGTTGCTTAATTGGTTGTTCGTCTCATCTTGCATATGGAAGAGATTGAGCTTGTTGCCTTCTGGATCACGAAAATAACCAGCATAGAATTTTAGATCTTTGTTCTCGCGTGGACCGAGCGTGCCTTCGTCTTTAGCACCGAGTTCAATCACCTTTGCGTGTAGGCGGTCAACTTCTTCCGTGCTGGATGCGCCGAGTGCAATCATGCAGCCATTGCCGACAGTTGCTGGTGCGCCGTTCTCTGGCTCGGCAACGCAGAACAAAGGCGCGCCCTCGGCACCACCCCATAGAATGACCCGATTAACTTCCATGATTCGTTTGCCGCCAACTTCTGCCAACAACGCATCATAAAAAGCCGCAGACTTCGCAATATTATTCGTTATAACTGTTGTATATGCGATCACAGTAATTTCCTTTTCTCGCTGTTTAAGGCCCGCGGATTTGCGAACCATTGGGTTTATCTATCGATAGGTATATATTTTGAGCATGAATAATCTGTACTTTCTAACGCCGCCTATAAGCCTGTGTGTGAGAGATGGCGCTAAGTCGATTTAGGGGCTTCCACAAACGGCAAGTGGCGGGATTTGACCCATACCTTTGCACCGTTGGAACCAGCCTTTGCACTTAGTTGTCCGCCTATTGGTAATCTCAGCCAGGATTGGGTCCAAGATGATCACTGCCTTCAGTGAAACCTCCATCTAGTACAAGTAACTCTGCGCCGTCAGGTGTATCCATCGTAATGGTCGGATCTGGAGCCCATGTTTCTAATTGGACGGTTTCGCGGTCGTCTTGGAACAGCGGTATGATTAAAACACCAGGACGTTCAGCGCTGATGATACTTCCTATTTTATTCATGTTGATCTTGACGGGTGTGCGATCGGCGAGATCAAACTGCCAAAGCTTTACAAAAATTACGCAGCCTAGTTCTGAACTGGGCGTATGACTGGACGTGGGTGGATTGCGAATATACGAGCCAGCCGGATAGTCACCATGCTCGTCTTGGAAAACGCCTTCGAGGACGATGAACTCTTCCCCACCATCGTGAACGTGTGGAGAAAAGCTGCTTTGCGGCGCATATCTAACGATGGTCGTTGTGCGGGCAGTTTCGCCACCAATGCGATCCAGCATGCGCCGGTCAATACCCGGCATAGGGCTTTCCATCCATTCGACTTCATCGCCGTGAACAATCACACGTTTTGAAAAATCAGCGTTCAGTTCCATCAGTAGACTCTCTAATTTCTGTAATTATTAGAATGTACGTTTCAATTGAGCTGCTTATCTATCTATCGATAGGCAAATAAATATACAAGTAATTTTATCACATATAATTAAGTCACTTTTCCTAATATTTATTATTTGGCTTTCTCAGGCAATCCGGTCGAGGAAATCTGCGCGCGATGTGATTATATCTTTAGCCGCACGCTCAGCAGCATTAAATGCGCCTTCGATTAATCCGGGACTTTGCTGGGCAGTTTCAGCGCCTGCAAAGAACAACCGACCATCTGCGTGAGAATCGCGGAGAACGCCTGGACGAACGTTTGGATGTGACATCGGTTCAGATAAGTCCCGTGGTGATGTGACCGTCGGCGACATTCCCCAATCTTCTATGTAAATGGCGTTGGGCTGGGGGCTGTTTCCACCAAAACATCGTTGGAGCTGATTATAGATTTGCTTTTCCAGGGTTTCCCCGAGACGTGTTCTGTCCGTGTGGGAAAGGCCAATAAAACCAAAGATTGCTGCGGGTGATCCATCGGGCCCACAATGATCATGTGCTTCTCCAATTGGGCCCGCGTTACTGGCGATCCGTCCTGATAAGCCGCGTTCACGCCAAAACGGCTTGTCATACAGTGCGACGACTTTGGCATGAGGTGCCATCCAAGTGGGCGTTTGATCAAGGGCGTCTTTTAGCGATACCGGAAGATCTGGCTGCCATTGAATGTTTTGTGCGGCAATCCGTGGTGGAACGGTGACGACAGCGCTTTGGGACCACAATGTCGTCTGATGCTCATCATCTATCTCAAGAGTGACATCATCTGGCGTTGTTGCGATCGATGTCACCAATGCATTAAGCCGAACGGTATTCTGAGGCAACGCTGCGACCAGTCGGTTTATGATTGCCTGAGGCCCGCCATTGATGCGGACACTGCCATCCTGGCCTGGAAGATAACGCGTATCCGGAGATGTGCCGGGGCCATAATCGAGTATAGCGTTGCCTTGTTCGTACTGAGGGAATCTCTCGAGACCGAGCTTGTCGAGCCAATGCGCAATGATAGGTTGGTACTTGGGCCAAACCCATGTGGGGCCAAGGTCCGCTAAGTAGCTTTGATCTTTCTCAGAAAATACCGAATGGACACGACCGCCCGGCCTGTCATTTGCTTCAAGAACACGCACCGATACATCTTGTTCATGCAACAAAAGCGCGGTGGCCAGTCCTGATATACCGGCACCGACAATAATTACGTCAGCATCATATAAATGTCTGTCGACCATTTAGTCTTGGCCAAGTGTATTCGAAATCAAAAACTCGGTAACAGTATCGAAGAGCTTGTTGTCGTCACTACTGTTCGCCATCATCATTGCGCCTTGATGGGCAGCAACCAGGGTGCTGGCTCTTTTGTACTTCTCTGCTTTTGATAAATCGTCGGGAAGGGCGTCTGACACCCACTTCACGTTTGCTTCAAAGAATGACGTAACGCCACCTACCAACGCGGGCGGTAGTCCCGCCATCTCTGCACCCAAGAGCCCGCATAAACAAACGGCTTTATCTTCATAGAGCGCACCACGGTAAACTTTGCGAAATGCGTACAGTTTTTCCTTAGGTGTTTGCGCCTTGCTGGATGCGACCATGAGGGCATCAAAGAAACGTTCGGCATAACGATCAATCAGGGCGACTCCAAGATCTTCTTTCTTCGGATAGTGATAATGAACGCTGGAACTCTTTATATCTGTATCGCTAGCAAGATCACGAAAACTCACAGAATTATAGCCACCACGTCGCATGCGATATTCCGCAGCATCAAGAAGGCGCGCCGTTGTGTCTTTTTCCATCATATCCTCGCAAAGCTTTAATCTATCAATAGATAGGGGATCGCACGTAAGGTTTATAGGGTCAATATGTATTGGCTTTTGAGATGGGCTATACGTGTTACGATATCCAGCTGATTTATCGTCAGAATCGGGGTTAACTTAATATTTGGTGTAAGTCGTCGAGTTTGAAATTTTATACGTAAAAATAGGTTTTTAAGGAGTGGATGACACAAGATATTGATGTCTGTCTAAACCCGTGAAAACAGGGAATAATTCGATTCCAGAAGGTGTTGTGAAAATTAGCTGTATAAAGGCGTGTTTGCGTCATTGACAATGGGTTCGAGCCAAGTATATTGCGCCACTTCTGAGCGAGGCTGTGCGCAAGGTGTGCATTGGCCCCTTTGACTTGAGTTTAGAGGCGATCATGTTCGCAGTAGTTAAAAGCGGTGGCAAACAATACCGGGTTGCCAAAGACGACACACTTATTGTCGAAAAATTAGCCGGCGAAATCGGTGACGTTATTGAGATTGGCGATGTGCTGATGCTCGGTGAAGAAGGTAAGGCTCCGACCGTTGGTGCGCCAAAGATTGAGAAGGCTGCTGTATTCGGTGAAGTGATCGATCAGGCACGTAATGATAAAGTCATCATTTTCAAAAAGCAGCGTCGCCAAAATCATCGTCGTAAGAATGGACACCGCCAGCACATTACTGTGTTGAAGGTTGTCGAAATCAGCCCGACGGGCACTAAGCCAAAGGCTGCAGCTAAGAAAGCAGCGCCTAAGACGGTTGACGATGCACCTAAAGAAGCACCTGCAGCTAAGAAGCCAGCAGCGAAGACAGAAGCCGCAGCTAAGAAGCCTGTAGCTAAAAAGCCAGCGGCAAAGAAGCCTGCTGCCAAAAAGACAACTGAGGAGTAACACCTTATGGCACATAAAAAGGCAGGCGGTAGTACTAACAACGGTCGCGATTCCGCAGGACGTCGTCTTGGCGTTAAGAAATTTGGCGGCGAGACTGTGATCCCTGGTAACATCATTATTCGCCAGCGCGGCACCAAGGTTCATCCTGGTGATGGCGTCGGCATTGGCCGCGATCATACGATTTTCGCTACGGCTGAAGGCAATGTGAAATTCAATAAGAAAACTGGCGGTAAGACCGTCGTTTCTGTGTTGCCGCCAGCGAGCTAAGCCTCGCTGACCAGCATAATGGTTTTGAGCGGGGGAATGGCCTAACCATTCCCCCGTTTTTTATGTCAAAATGCCATTGGAACTTATGGCGTGTAAAAGAGGACGGGAATAGATGGTTGATGCCGTTTAGGACCGACTTGATCGATGAAGTTTTTAGATGAAGCCAAGATATACGTAAAAAGTGGCGATGGCGGCAATGGCTGCATCAGTTTTCGCCGCGAAAAGTATGTCGAGTTCGGTGGGCCTGACGGCGGCAGCGGTGGCCGGGGCGGCGACCTCGTGTTCGAATGCGTGGCTGACCTTAATACGCTCATCGATTTTCGCTATAAGCAGCACTTCAAGGCACCCCGGGCGACAGATGGTGCAGGCCAAAACAGAAGTGGCGCCAACGGTAAGCCACTTGTGATCAAAGTCCCGCCTGGCACACAGATTCTGGATGAAGAGAAAGAAAATATCCTGGCGGATCTGACGACGGCCGGTCAGCGCATTATCTTTCTTAAAGGTGGTAACGGCGGCTTTGGAAACACGCATTTCAAGTCTGCAACAAACCAGGCGCCACGCCGCGCAAATCCCGGTTTGCCCGGTCTTGAGCAATGGTTATGGCTGCGCCTGAAACTTATTGCTGATGCTGGATTGATTGGACTGCCAAACGCGGGCAAATCTACGTTCTTGTCAGCGGTCTCTAAGGCACACCCAAAGATTGCTGATTATCCATTCACCACATTACACCCAAATCTGGGCGTTGTTGGCGTTGAAGAACGCACATTTGTGCTCGCGGACATTCCTGGTTTGATTGAAGGTGCCAGCGAGGGTGCGGGCCTTGGAACACGTTTCCTAGGCCATGTTGAGCGCTGTCGCGTGCTTTTGCACTTGGTTGACGGCACCCAAGAAGATGTCGCACAGGCATATAAGACAGTGGTTGGTGAGCTTGCGGCTTACGGCGGTGGTCTGGCTGAAAAGAATGTCATAGTTGCGCTCAACAAGATTGATGCGCTGGACTCAGAAACGATTGAAGAGCGACGCGCCGCATTGGCTGAAGCATCAGGGCAGCATGTCCACACCATTTCTGGCGTTGCCGGTATGGGTGTTCGCGATATCACGTTCGCGCTTGATCAGGAAATTCTCGACGACCGCAAACGTGAGATGGAGGGCGACACTCCCGACGAGGGGTATTATCCGTGACACCACAGTCTAACCCTTTCCAAGACGCCCACCGAATTGTTATCAAGATTGGTTCCCAGCTTCTTGTTGATCCAGAAACAGGCGCTGTTCATCGCCGGTGGCTGGAAACGCTAGGTGATGACATCGCGGCACTTCGGGCGGCAGGCAAAGAAGTCGTAATCGTATCTTCTGGCGCTATCGCCGTCGGGCGTCGCCATTTGGGTCTGGCATCTGGTAAATTGACGTTATCTGAGCAACAGGCTTCTGCGGCGACCGGTATGGTGCGCTTGGCGCATGCGTATCAGGAAATCCTGGGCACGCATGATCTCACGGTGTCGCAGGTGTTGTTGACGCTGGACGATTCTGAAAACCGCCGCCGTTATATTAATGCCCGCAACACGCTGACCGAACTTTTGAAGCTTGGCGCTGTGCCGTTGATTAATGAGAACGATACGGTCGCTACGGACGAGATCCGGTTTGGTGATAATGACCGTTTGGCCGCCCGCGTCGCATCAATGGTGTCTGCGGACTTACTTGTCATGCTGTCTGATATCGACGGTCTCTATACCGGCAATCCTCAGGTTAATGCTGCTGCTGAGTTCGTACCAGAAGTACACGGGCAGGTTACACCTGAAATTGAGGCGATGGCAGGCGTTCAGCTGTCGGGCGATAGTCGAGGCGGCATGGTGACCAAGTTAGCAGCAGCCAAGATCGCCATGGGGGCTGGCACAACAGCCATGATTGCCTTTGGTAAGGACTTAAATCCGCTGCAACGTATTCAGGACGGGACACGGTGTACGATATTTGTGCCTGACGCGAACCCTCGGACTGCGCGAAAAGAATGGATCGCCGGCTCATTAAAGCCTGTGGGGCGTCTGACTGTTGATCCGGGTGCGCTCAATGCATTGAAAAGCGGTAAAAGCTTACTGCCTGCTGGTATTGCGCACATCGATGGCGATTTTGAGCGGGGGGATGCGGTTACCATCCTGGACCTGGACGGTCGCGAGATTGGCCGAGGCCTGATTGCTTATGCCTCAGACGAAGCTGCACAGATCGCTGGCCACAAGACCGGTGAAATTGAGACGCTTTTGGGCTATCGTGGTCGTGACGAGATGATCCACCGCGATGACCTCGTGTTGATTTAAGGATTTACGTGATGGACGGACACAGCAATATCGCTGCGATGATGCAGACAATTGGCGAGAATGCAAAAGAAGCTGCGACCGCTTTGGCTGTTGCATCGACGGAGGCCAAGAACAGTACGCTCCGTGAAATGGCTGCCAGCTTGCGTAACCGCAAACCTGAAATCATGGCTGAGAACGATAAAGATATGGCTGCGGGTGCCGAGAAAGGCCTGACGACGGCCATGCTGGACCGCCTGAAACTGGATGAAGACCGGATTGAAGGTGTTGCCGCTGGTCTTGAAGCGATTGCTGGACTAATCGATCCCGTTGGCTCTATCGAAAGTGCATGGGATCGCCCTAACGGCCTACAGATTGAGCGCGTTCGCGTGCCCTTGGGCGTCATTGGTGTGATTTATGAAAGCCGCCCGAACGTGACGGCGGATGCGGGTGGGCTTTGTCTTAAAGCAGGCAATGCGGCCATTCTTCGTGGTGGGTCCGAGAGCT
>Ga0115553_1000888_pt1 | contig 18963 bp, 18 predicted proteins | sample COGITO_mtgs_1103_2_FD_87284 | JGI IMG/M metagenome (GOLD analysis project Ga0115553, IMG submission 87284) | Pelagic marine microbial communities from North Sea - COGITO_mtgs_110331 | ecosystem: Environmental > Aquatic > Marine > Epipelagic | place: Germany:Helgoland, sampling site Kabeltonne... | reverse complement strand
TATTTAATCGGTGTGGCCGATGCTATTTCACTGAACAAGGAAATCCTGGCGAAGGAAGACATCTCAGATGAGGAGATTGAGCATCGCATCGATCTTATTCAGATGATGGAGAACATGAACTTCGCTGGAATGGACAGCCTCTGGGAATCTTTCACTAGCCAGGGTGAGAGCGTTCTCTAGAAGATTGTGCAAAAGAACAAGCAGCTACTCTGAGGAGTAGGGCAGCTCCAGAATAGAAACAACGGAGTCAACCTGATCCGAAAGTCGCAGTGGCTGGACTGACTCATCGAGCTCGGCGGGTAAAATAGTCAGTAACTTGGGTTGATCAGAGTCCGAATTGCTATACGCCAAAATCTCACCCCTATCGCCTTCTTTGTCGCCATAGACTACTGCGCTGCTACTACCAATCGTATGACTGCTGCTCGCCAGATGCAGGCGCTTCTTCGCAGTTCCTCGATAAAACATACGCGCCACTATTTCCTGACCGCTGTAACAGCCCTTCTTGAAGTCGATTAATCCCGCTATATCGTAGTTAAGTAGCTGAGGTGTGTATTCTGCGCTGAGTGCCGGCGATACATGGATTATTCCGGCCTCGATATCGGCTCGCAGCCATGGCTGCAGATCAGCGCTCTCCGGCCCGGTAAAGCCTCGAGCGAATGACTCCAAAGCGGATGGCGAGTGAAACCACAATTCAATTCGTTTAGCTGGCCCGAAAATCCTGACGGCACAGCAGTGGTCCGTTACAGTCACCTCGTTGGCGTTATTCGGTAGCTTAAGCTCTAGAATCTGCAGTGCTGCATCGACGTCGTTGTCCATAATGCCAAGCACTGTAGGTGCTGAATCGGCGTTGCCGTCGCCTGCCTTGTCAGTGTTGGGCACGGTGGTGATCTCGACCTTTGAAAAGACAGCATATTTGTTGAGTGTAGTGACTATCTCCGCGGCCATGCCCTCGGCACACTGCATAAGATAGTGCTCGCCTTGTTGCAGGAGACGGAAATCGGCGATAACGCGACCCTTTAGATTGCATAGCGCGCCGGTTAGGCTTCGCTGCGGTGAGAGCAGTTCTGTATTGCAGCTTAGCTGACCCTGCAGGAAGCTTATGCTATCGGAACCACTGATCTTGATGAACTCGTAGCTCTTGAGAGGAAATAATCTGTTTCGCATAGTTCTCGATGATACAGGGTTGGCTGGTTTCTTAAAATGAGAGTCGCAACTAGAGTCGCAACTCTGGTCGAAATTACGCATAATTCAATAATGCCGATAACGTTTGCGGCTCACCCCATAGATGGCGACAAAATGCAGGAATTCAACAAGCAAAAAATATTTTGGCACAGTCGCCGCGGCATGCTGGAGCTAGACTTACTTCTGGTTCCTTTTGCGACTGACGTATTCGAATCTCTTTCTCGCCAAGATCAATTGTTATATGTCGATTTCCTCAAAGAGGAAGATCAGGATCTGTTCTCTTGGCTGATGCAGCGAGCCGCGCCCAGGGAGTCGCGGTTCGAATCTATTATTCAACAAATATTGGCTTACAATAGCGACAGAGCCTAAGATTAAAGTCTAAGACTGTCAGAGACCTATCAGTCAACCCACGTGGCTGTGCTATCGCCCATGTTCATCTGTAATTTACGCTGGTCACGACTAGAGCTCGTTTTCGTTAACGTCTGCCACCTAGTTGCTATGGCATCGGTGCTCCATGCCGGTCTGCGCTTATCGCTAGAGATTCTATTGATTGCAGTTGTTGCTGCGAGCCTCCTAAGCTATCTATCCGATCGATTTCAATTCTTTTATAAGCTGGGGCGGGGCGGCTTGCTGCCGCTGCGGCCTGCGCTCGTTCTTGGTCAACAATCCGCTAAATTCTATGGCGCCGGTATTGTGCAGGAAACAGCCTTGCCGAACGTAGTCTACATGAGTGAATTTTTGCTGGTGCTGCGTTTCCGTCCCGAAACAGAAAAGCCCTGGTGTCGGCTCAGGCATCTGGTGTTGTGGCCTGATAGTTTGATTTCTGCTGAGGGCAGACGTTTGCGTCGATTTCTGCGTTTCGATCTAGTGCAAGAATTGGATCAAATCTAGTTATTCGAAGCTGGAGGGGGTAAGAACGGTATCAACCGGATCGGGGTCGAGCTGAGGGTAATCCAGCGTGAAGTGTAATCCCCGGCTTTCCTTGCGCTGAATCGAGCAGGCAATAATCAATTCGGAGACCAGCACAAGATTGCGTAATTCCAGCATGTCTTTGGTTACGCGGTTTTTGGTGTAGTAGTCCTGCACTTCATCGCGCAAGATTCTAATCCGTCGCTCTGCGCGTTGCAGCCTCTCATTGTTTCTCACAATCCCGACGAAATCCCACATACAGCGGCGGAGTTCATCCCAGTTGTGTGAGACGAGTACTTCATCTTCAGGTGTGGTGACGCGGCTTTCATCCCAGTCGGCGATATTGAGTCCGTGTTCTGTGCTGGCTAGTTTAGTTTCTATATCTTGCGCCGCGCCGGAGGCGACTACGAAGCACTCTAGCAGGGAGTTACTGGCCATACGGTTGGCACCATGCAGGCCAGTGAAGCTGGTTTCGCCAATTGCATACAAATTGTCTATGTCGGTAGCGCCATCTTTGGTCACCATGATGCCCCCGCAGGTATAGTGAGCTGCAGGCACTACAGGAATTCGATCGCGGGTGATGTCGATGCCGAATTCCAGACAGCGGGTGTAGATCGTTGGAAAACTTTCACGCAGGAAGTCGGCGCTCTTATGACTGATGTTCAGATAGACACAATCGCAGCCTAGGCGTTTCATCTCATGGTCAATAGCGCGCGCGACTATGTCACGGGGGGCAAGTTCTTCACGAGAGTCAAATTCTGGCATGAAGCGGCTGCCATCCGGCAGCTCTAATGTGGCGCCCTCGCCGCGAAGCGCTTCGGTAATAAGAAACGATTTGGCGTGGGGGTGGAACAGGCAGGTGGGGTGGAACTGATTGAATTCCATATTCGCTACACGGCAGCCGGCGCGCCATGCCATGGCGATGCCATCGCCGCTAGCGCCATCGGGATTTGTAGTATAGAGGTAGGCTTTGCTTGCGCCACCGGTCGCCAGCGCAACAAATTTGCTCTTTATTAGGTCTACGCTCCCAGATTCCAGGTTAAGCACGTAGGCGCCCACACAGACGCTCCTAGGGACGGTATTCGGGCTCTGTGTCACTAAGTCTACAGCAGTGCAATCGGCCAGAAGCTCAATATTAGGGTGGTCTTGTGCGCGCTTTTGCAGTGTTTCGAATACTGCCTTGCCGGTTGCGTCGGTTGCGTGGATTATGCGCCGGTGACTATGCCCGCCTTCCTGCGTCAGATGCAGGGAACTTAGTTCCTCAGCGATATTCTTTTGGCCTTTATTGAGTCCCTTCTCGACGTTTTCTTTGGTCGTAAATGGCACCCCTTGCTCCACCAGCCAGCGAACCGATTCGGCGCTCTCGGCAACGATGTGTTCAACCATGTCCCGATGACACAGTCCGACGCCAGCTGATAGGGTGTCTGCAACATGGGAGTCGATGCTGTCGGTCTCATCAAGTACCGCCGCGATACCGCCCTGGGCATAAAATGTGGCGCCTTGATTGAGGTCGCCCTTGCTGAGCACGCCAACTCGGGCGAAATCTGCTGTTTTCAGGGCGAGAGTGAGTCCTGCAGCGCCGCTGCCGATAATCAGGATATCGAAATCAAGGTGTTTCTGTGTGCGAGAGGAGGTCATAATATTCAGTCAACTAATTGTTTTAATTGACATTGTTTACGGTCTATTGGTCATAAGAGTAGCGTGATAGGCTAGGATTCCTGCGACCAAAGCACTCTGGCTAGCAGCATTAGAGCGAGGATTCTTGCACAGTTACGGTTAAAATCTCTAGCGCAATAGTGACAAACAGGTATTGAATTGCATAAAACTGTCATAATTTGCCCGCTTTCGAGAACTTTTATACAAAGACGCTGTCTATCGAAGAGAATGAATGCATTTGTTCCCTGTAGTGTCGTTATATAACCCCAGCAATAGTGGAGTTGGAACAGATGTCAGAGGATACGGATCAACAATTAGTTGACCGGGTTTTAAACGGCAATAAAAACGCATTTAACTTATTGGTTTTGCGTTATCAGCATCGAGTTTCTGCCCTGATTGGGCGCTTTGTACACGATTCTCACGACGCTGAAGATGTTTGCCAGGAGGCCTTCATCAAAGCCTATAGAGCCCTGCCTCTATTTCGCGGCGATAGTGCCTTCTACACGTGGTTGTATAGAATAGCCGTGAATACGGCGAAGAATCACCTAGTCTCAAAGAATCGAAGACCACCTGCGACTGATGCAGACTTAGAGGACGCCGAGCAGAGTGAAGTCGGTAGCATACTTAGGGAAATTGAAAACCCGGAAAGTAAGCTGGCTACAGCGAAGCTAAAATTGGCGATTGAGCAGGCGATAGAAGATTTACCGGAAGATTTACGCACCGCATTTACCCTGCGCGAATTTTCAGGGCTTAGTTACGAAGACATTACGGAAGTAATGGATTGTCCGGTAGGAACAGTGCGATCACGAATCTTCCGGGCCAGAGAATCAATAGACAAGAAAATTAGAAAGCTACTTGAGTAAATCTTTCTAATCTTCTGAAAAGTAAGAAAATATTAGGGGTGCTCAATGAGCCAAATCGAAAAAGAAACAGTATCTGCATTACTAGATAACGAGGCAGATGACTTGGAGTTGCGGCGCTTTCTAAAATCTTCTGAACAGGACCCTAGCCTGCTCGAAACATGGGAACGTTACAGTCTGGTTCAATCCGTTCTCCATGAATCAGCCCAGCCAGTTAGTTCCAGCTTTAGCGAGCGGATCGCCGCTCAAATCGAACAGGAAGCCCCTCTAACTGCAATTCCCTCTGTGGCGGCACCAATCGCGTGGAAAGAAAGCTTGAGTAAGATCGCAATTGCCGCCTCAGTGGCTGCCGTTTTTCTAGTCGCAGTTCAGTTCAATCTGGATAGCGGCCCAGGCTCTGCGGCTGTACCTGTACTTGCGAGTCAGTCTATCGAGAACAATGCAGCGCCCGTTATTGAACCGCTGGCAGCGCCAACACTGCTAGCCGAATCAAATGGCAATGCAGCCTTTACGGTCGATGGCGGTGTGGTGCGTCAATATATCGATAGTCTGACGCTCGACGATGAAGAGCCCGTGCGCGTAGAGCACATTCAGGATTCTCCTCTCTATCGCCTGGTAAACGACCTGCAAGTAAAGTTCTAGTCCACCTCCAGTTTAGATCCAGATTGCCTTACCACCCGCTGCAAGCTCGGCTTGCACGCTCCCCCTGTGCTAAAGTATAAACTCGATGCGGGTTCTTCTTCGGCCTAAGGCAGCTTGCCGAGGGGACCTAACTCAGTGTCTTTTAATGATCTTTTAATAGTTTTTGAGTACTCCTTCAGTTGTCGATGGACGCGGAAATCTTTTATGCGAATTCTTAGTGAAACAAACCTTAAATTGTCATCTAGCCTGGTAGCCCTAACATTATTTCTCTTAAGCAGCGGTGGTGCCTACGCGGCGGCGGGTCTGCCGAATTTTGCCGATCTGGTAGAAAGCAATGCTCCCTCTATTGTTGAGATTTCCACTACCCGCAGCGTTTCCACTCGAAGCCAGCTGGGTGACGATGAAATCGAAGAACTCTTGCGACGACTTAACCCGGGCCAGGATCCTAATTTGGATATCGAGGGTCTGCCGGAACAGCGCCAGCGTGGGGCTGTAGGCTCAGGCTTTCTGATTTCCTCCGATGGCTACGTCATGACCAACAATCACGTAGTGGCGGATGCCGATGAAATTCAGGTCAGCCTGAATGATAGAAGAGTCTATGATGCCAGGGTTATTGGCTTGGACGAGCCCTCCGACCTTGCCTTGTTAAAGATTGACGCGACGGACTTACCCTATGTCGAGTTTGGTGATTCCGATAGTCTTCGCGTAGGTGATTGGGTGCTGGCCATCGGTTCCCCCTTTGGTTTAGAGTTTTCTGCTGCTGCGGGTATCGTCAGCGCTAAAGGGCGTTCGATGCCGGGCAGGTCGACGTATAACTATATGTCATTTATTCAGACCGACGTGGCCATCAATCAGGGCAATTCAGGCGGCCCCCTATTTAATCTGGAAGGCGATGTCATCGGGATTAACTCGCAGATACTTAGCAGTACCGGCGGATCTAATGGCATTTCTTTCTCCATTCCCAGTAATGTGGCGATGAATGTCATGGAGCAACTGCGTGATACCGGCGCAGTGGAGCGTGGCCTGCTAGGCGTGCGTATGCGGGAAGTGGATTACGCCCTCGCAGAAATTTTTGGCATGGAAAGGCCGCGTGGAGCCTTCGTCGATGACGTACAGATTGAAAGTCCGGCGGCAGAGGGTGGTGTGCTCATCGAAGACATCATCGTCGAATTCAACGGACACGATATTGAACATTTTACCGATCTGCCGTTCTATGTGGGCCAGTATAGACCCGGTACCGAGTCCAGGATGCGGGTTTATCGCGAAGGTGAGTTGCGAAATCTGACCGTGGTGCTAGGAAGTTCGCCTACCAACAATGTCGCAGTTATCGAGCCGGAAGTGGTTCGCGAGAGAAGTAATCCCCTTGGTTTTCGCATCAGCGAGTTAAGTGACGATATGCGCAGAGTAACGGGACTTAGCGGTGTGCAGATAGCTGAGCTGAATGAAGGTCCGGGTCGTGAGGCAGGCTTGCTAGTGGGGGATGTAATCGTATCCTTGAACCGGCAGGAGATCGATTCCGCCGACAAGTTTGCCAGTGTGGCGAGCAACCTACCGGAGTCTGGTTTCGTTTCAGTTCGCATAGTACGGGAAGGCCAGGGCACCACGATGGCACTTGAATTAGCCCCCTAGAATCTAGCGCGGCGATTAGTCTATGGGGCCTGCAGCTTGCAGGCCCCATGATGCGTGGCTCAACTGCGTAAACTTCCTGACACCCGGTCACATTTGCTGTAGACTTGCCCTCTAATTTACTACCTGTCCCAATCCTCAAAACTAGTGACTCAACTGCTCCTTGACTGACCTAAGCCACATTCGAAACTTTTCGATCATCGCCCATATTGACCACGGTAAATCGACGCTTGCCGATCGGTTTATTCAAATGTGCGGTGGATTGACCGAACGGGAAATGGACTCTCAAATACTCGATACCCTCGATATCGAGCGCGAGCGCGGAATTACAATCAAGGCGCAGAGCGTTACGCTGCACTACGATGCCCTCGATGGTAAACGCTACCAACTAAATTTTATCGATACGCCAGGCCATGTGGACTTCACCTATGAGGTGTCCCGTTCTCTCGCCGCCTGCGAAGGCGCCTTGCTGGTCGTAGATGCGGGGCAGGGTGTGGAGGCGCAGTCTGTTGCGACTTGCTACACGGCTATTGAGCAGGGGCTGGAAGTTATCCCAGTGCTTAACAAGATGGATCTGCCTCAGGCAGAGCCGGATCGCGTCCGTGTAGAAATCGAAGAGATCATTGGTATCGAAGCGCAAGATGCGGTGTGCGCCAGCGCGAAGACGGGTCTGGGCATTGACGAAATTCTCGAACAGATTATCACCAAGATTCCTCCCCCCGAGGGCGACCGCGATGCAGACCTGCAGGCGCTTATTATCGACTCCTGGTTCGATAATTATCTGGGTGTTGTGTCTCTGGTACGGGTAATGGCTGGCACTCTGAATAAGGGTGATAAGATCATCGCCAAGTCCTTGGGCAAGTCTCATGTTGTGGATAGCGTCGGAATATTCACGCCGAAACGAACCGAGACTGGATCCCTGGCTGCAGGCGAGGTTGGTTTCATCGTAGCCGGTATCAAAGAGATTCTCGGCGCGCCGGTAGGCGACACGATAACGCTGGCAAAGACGCCGGATGTGGAAGCGTTGGCCGGTTTTAGAAAAATTCAGCCCCAGGTCTATGCCGGATTATTTCCGGTATCGTCCGATGATTTTGAAAATTTTCGCGATGCCTTGTCGAAGTTGACACTTAACGATGCGTCGCTGCAGTACGAGCCCGAAAACTCCGATGCGCTTGGTTTCGGTTTCCGCTGTGGTTTCCTCGGCATGTTGCACATGGAAATTATTCAGGAGAGATTAGAACGTGAATATGATCTTTCTCTCATTACTACGGCGCCCACAGTTGTCTATGAGGTGCTGCTCGAGAATGGCGAAACACTCATGGTCGACAGTCCATCGAGGCTGCCTGCGGTTACATCAATCGCTGAGATGCGTGAGCCTATAGTAAAAGCGAATATATTGGTTCCGCAGGAGCATCTGGGCAATGTAATTACGCTTTGTGTCGGCAGGCGCGGCGTCCAGAAAGATATGCAGTTTGTTGGAAAGCAGGTTTCGCTGACTTATGAACTGCCTATGAATGAGGTAGTGCTGGATTTCTTCGACAAGCTTAAATCGACCAGCCGAGGATATGCGTCATTAGACTACCAGTTCGAAAGGTTTGAACAGGCGAATTTAGTGCGTTTAGATATCCTCATTAATGGCGATAAAGTAGATGCGCTCGCCATAATTGTGCACCGGGATCATGCGCCTAACAAGGCTCGCGCACTGGTAGAGAAAATGAAGGAATTAATACCAAGACAGCTCTACGATGTGGCTATTCAGGCAGCGATAGGCGGGCAGATCATCTCAAGACAGACGGTCAAGGCGCTGCGAAAAAATGTCACTGCTAAATGTTATGGTGGTGATGTGTCACGAAAGAAAAAGTTACTCGAGAAACAGAAGGCGGGTAAGAAGCGCATGAAGCAGGTTGGTAATGTTGAAGTGCCGCAGGAAGCATTTCTGGCGGTATTAAAAGTCGATAGTTAATCTCTGATGCGGCGCAGGCGTAGCAACTTTTCTACATTTAAAAGTAAAGCGAAATGGATATAGATTTTTCTCTGGTATTGGTCTGTCTCGTTGGAGCCTGCGGCGTGGTATGGCTTATCGATAGCCTGTTTATTAAAAAGCACCGCGTGCAAGCAATAGCAGATTTCGAGGCGACACAGGCCAAGGGTAAAAGCGAAGACGAGGTCTCCCTGACTGTTGCCGGCTTATCCCAAGAGCCTATCATCGTCGAATACGCCAAATCATTTTTCCCTGTACTGCTGATCGTATTGGTGCTCCGTTCATTTTTGGTAGAACCGTTCCAGATACCTACCGGTTCTATGATTCCGACGCTGGAAGTCGGCGATTTTATTTTGGTAAACAAATATGCCTATGGCGTCAGGCTTCCTGTGCTTGGGACTAAGCTTGTCGATGTAGCTGATCCTGAGCGCGGGGACGTAATGGTTTTCATACCCCCACATGTAAATAGCTATTATATTAAGCGAGTAATTGGCCTTCCGGGCGATACAATAAGATATGAAGATAAGCGGCTTTTCGTCAATGGAGAGCTAATTAGTGAAGAGTTTGTTGAAGATATTGTTATCGATACAAATTTGGGGGAGTTGGCGGGCACCTTACATCAAGAGACGATCAACGGTGTCGAGCACGCTACTCAGCATATATCAGGGGTAAACCGGCAGCGCTCGCGGACGATTTGGGTTATTCCAAATGGCCACTACTTCATGATGGGTGACAACCGCGACAATAGTAGTGACAGTCGCGAATGGGGAGCGGTTTCAGAGAAAGACATAGTCGGAAGGGCGATAGCTGTCTGGATGCACAAGGAGCCGGGCTTGAATTTGCCAAGTTTCGCTAGAAATCAGCGAATTAAGTAACGAAATTGTGATAGCTGTAGCGGATTTGCATCAGACAAAGTCCTAGGCTGTATAGTACGGAGTGTACTTACACACTATTAACTGTCCAGCAGGTGAGAGCATGAAGCAATTAAATAAAAAGAGCCTTCGACATCAAGTGGGCGCTTCTAAGTTTGGCCTGTTGATGATCTTCATTCTATTGGCTGTATTTTTTACCTTTGGCCTAAAGGTAGTCCCGCTCTATGTAGATCACAATTTGGTCACCGGCATTCGTGGAGAGCTAATAGAAAATGGCGAGGCGGAAAATATGACAGTGACCGATATTCGACAACGTGTATCAAACACATTGCGTATCAATAACATCACGGATTTTGACCTCTCTAACATCACCTTACGTAAAGAGAGCGACCAAGCCATTATCTCGATAGCCTACGAGCGTCGGGTCGAGTTAATAGCGAATCTCGATGTGGTGGCGAAATTCGATACTGTTTTACGATAGATGGTTAAAAAACTAGATACTCTCGAGCAGACCCTAGCCTACCAATTCTCCAATCCGGAACTGGCAAAACTCGCCCTAACTCACCGCAGCGCGAATGCGGAACATAATGAACGCCTGGAATTCCTCGGAGACTCACTACTGGGATTTATCGTTGCGGATCTGCTTTTTGAGCTCAACCCCGGTGCAAGTGAGGGAGAGCTAAGTAGAATGCGCTCCAGTCTGGTCAATAAAACCGCGCTTGCTGCCATCGCCAGAAAATTAGAGCTTGGCAAGTTTTTGCAGCTTGGTACTGGTGAGCGCAATAGCGGCGGAAAGGACAGGGATTCCATTCTGGCAGATACGGTTGAGGCCTTAATTGCCGCTATTTACCTAGATGGAGGCATGGCTCCCTGTAAAGCCTTCGTCATCGCGATAAATGGGAGTAAGCTGGCGACTAAGTCTGGCGTCACTAAGCAGAAAGATGCAAAGACGCGGCTGCAAGAATTGCTGCAGGCGCAGGGAAGGAAGTTACCCGACTACGAAGTAGTTGAGGTAGCGGGTGCCGCACATGAGCAGGTTTTCCACGTTAGTTGCAAATTAGAATCTCTGAATATACAGGCGCAAGGTTCCGGTTCCAGCAAGCGAGAAGCGGAGCAAGCGGCTGCAGAGAAAATATTGGATTCAATAGAGGCTAATAAAACTCAAGTATGAGTAATTCCAGTGAGCAAGATACGCCGCCAAGCCGCTGCGGATATATCGCCATCGTCGGTAGGCCCAATGTCGGCAAGTCGACCCTGCTGAACCATCTTTTACATCAAAAAATCAGCATTACCTCGCGCAAGCCTCAGACCACTCGACACAGAATTCTAGGTATCAACAGCGACGAGCACCATCAGTGCCTATTCGTCGATACGCCAGGGCTAAACGCCCAGTTCAATAAAGCGCTGAATAAAGTAATGAACGATACAGTGCTTAACGTGATTAAAGACGTTGATCTGGTCCTGTTTGTTGTGGAGCGGTTTATTTGGAATGAGGCGGACCAATATGTGCTCGATGCGCTTGCAAATGCGAAGGTGCCAGTGCTGCTGATCATTAACAAGATCGATTTGGTGCAGGATAAGACTGAGCTACTGCCACATATTGCAGAATTAGCGAAGAAGCAAGAATTTGCTGAAATAGTTCCGGTTTCCGCACTCGGTGGGCACAATCTCGAGACGATAGATAATCTAGTGAAGGCGCTGTTGCCAGAAGGGCCGTTTCTCTTTCCTGAAGATCAGGTTACAGACAGGAGTTCCAGGTTCCTAGCCGCCGAACTGATCAGAGAAAAGGTTACCAGACAGCTGGGTGACGAATTGCCCTACGAGGTTACCGTCGAGATTGAAAAGTTTGAGCGTGTTAAGTCGGTACTGCATATACATGGCTTGATCTTGGTAGACAAGAAAGGACAGAAGCGAATCGTGATTGGCAAGGACGGCGAGAGACTCAAGCAGATTGGCAGCTCTGCCCGCGAAGACATGGAGACGAGCTTCGATTCTAAGGTCATGTTAAATCTTTGGGTGAAAGTTAAATCTGGATGGGCCGACGACGAGAGAGCGTTGCAGAGTCTCGGTTATGTAGATCGATAGAGGTTACGACTCGATATCATGGACTCGAGAGTGGCGCTGCAACCGGCTTATGTCTTACACACTCAGCCGTTTCAAAATACTAGCCTGTTAGTCGATTTTTTCACGATGGACTACGGGCGTGTGCGAGCCGTGGCCAAGGGCGCACGTAGCGCAAAGTCAAAATATCGCTCTGCCTTGCAGTTATTTCAGCCGCTACTGGTTTCACTTTCGGGGCGTGGTGAGCTTAAAACCCTTACCGATTTGGAATGCAGTTTAGGGGCAATAGTGCTAGAAGGGCAGCGCCTCTTCAGCGGCATGTATATCAACGAGTTGCTGACGCGTCTGCTGCTGAATCATGTCGAGCATAAGCAGCTGTATTTAGCCTACCAGGACACACTGGTAGCGCTGCAGGGTTCGGTCGATATGCAACTGCTGCTAAGACAGTTTGAACTTTGTCTGCTTGGTGAACTGGGCTATGGCATCAACCTCGAGTCAGACTGTCGCTCCCACATCGCCATCGACGCCAACAGCTCTTACCTCTTTACCCCAGATGTAGGCTTCGAAAAGCTGATGGAGCCTGAGCAAGCCAACGCTGCCAGAGTCTACAGTGGTTCCCACATTGTGGCGCTGCGGGATTTCGATCTATCCGATACCGATGTGGCTAAGACTGCGAAGCGACTCCTGAGGTCCGCGCTAGCTGCTCACCTCGGGGGTAAGCCTCTACACAGCCGCAGCCTGTTTAGCAAGTAGCGTCGCTGCAGGCGCAATCGTCTCATGTCCAGCCCCAGCTTTCGCCCAGTCTTGTTTACGTGTAAAATTTTCCGCTTTGCAGCACCTTCTAAATTTCGCTTCTGGCCACTATTCCTATGTCCTATCCAAGCATTCAGGCACAAATTGGCAATACGCCGCTGGTTAAGTTGCAAAGACTCCCCGGTGACACCAACAATACAATATTGGCGAAGCTTGAGGGCAACAACCCTGCCGGTTCAGTCAAGGATAGAGCTGCGTTTAGCATGATTCAGCAAGCGGAACTTCGTGGTGAGATTGCCCCTGGCGATGTGCTAATAGAGGCCACCAGCGGCAACACGGGTATTGCATTGGCTATGGTGTCGGCGGTCATGGGATATAAAATAATTCTCATCATGCCTGAGAACATGAGCAGCGAACGCAAGGCATCTATGACGGCCTACGGAGCGCAGCTGCTTAGCGTAAGCGAAAAAGAGGGAATGGAAGGCGCTCGCGATTTGGCGCAACAGATGCAGGCGCAGGGCAAGGGCAAGGTGCTCGATCAGTTTGCCAATCAGGACAATCCAAACGCACACTATGTTCACACCGGGCCAGAAATCTGGCGCGATACCAGGGGTGAGGTGACTCATTTCGTCAGCTCCATGGGAACTACAGGAACGATAATGGGCGTATCACGTTATCTAAAAGAGCAGAACCCAGCGATTGAGATAGTCGGTCTGCAACCGAAAGAAGGCTCGCGCATACCGGGCATTCGCCGCTGGCCTGCTAAATATCTTCCCTCTATATTCGATGAGAGCCGTGTTGATCACATTATGGATATTGAACAGCTTGATGCGGAGAACATGATGAAAGAGCTGGCCAGGCAGGAGGGCATATTTTGCGGAGTCTCATCGGGCGGATCGGTCTATGCGGCCTTACAGCTTTCGCGGGAACTAAGCAACGCGACGATAGTGGCAATCATCTGCGATCGCGGAGATCGATATCTTTCTACAGGCGTCTTTCAATAAGCGCCGCAAATCAGATAAACGACGGCCTCATCGACAATAGAACAGCCTCTATTGTGTCGCCTAATTCCACCCACAGAGACAGTAAAATTAATCATGAGTAGACGCAGACATGGACGAGGCAAGCTCCCCAGCGAACCGGTAACTCTCGAAGTAGGCTCTTTGAGCCATGAAGGGCGTGGTATTGCCCATATAGGCGGTAAAGTAGCCTTCGTAGATGGGGCTCTTAGTGGCGAGAAGGTGTCTGCCTCCTTTGTTAGGCGCCGCGGTCGCTTCGATGAATTGAAAACCATCGAGGTACTTACCCCCTCGCCAGATCGGGTAACACCACCGTGTGAATTTGCGGGCCTGTGTGGCGGGTGTTCTCTGCAGCATATGCATAGCGATGCTCAGATTGCGTTTAAGCAGTCGGTGTTTGTGGAGCAGATGGAGCACGCTATAGGTGAGTCACTGGCCGAAATCGAATTGCTGCCGCAGTTACGAGACGCCACCGAGCATTATAGGCGTAAGGCCAGGCTGGCGATTCGTGTTGTGAGTAAAAAAGGTGGTGCGCTGGTCGGCTTTAGAGAAAAGTACAGCAGCTTCATCACCGTTATGGATAACTGCAAGGTGTTGGTGAAGGAAGTGGCAGATCTGATTCAACCGCTGCGCGAGCTTATCGATGGACTGCAGGGAAGCTTTGATATCCCCCAGATCGAAGTGGCGGTAGGCGAACAGAGAGTTGTAAACGAAGATCCCGCTAGTGATCCCGCGACCAGCTATCGTCTCCGCACGGCTCTGGTCTTCAGGCACCTTAAGCCTCTCAGTGAAACCGATACCGATAGGCTTATTGGGTTCTCCGTCAGCCATGACTTCGATCTGTATTTGCAGCCGGGAGGCAATGACACAGTGCACAAGATTGCGCCAGCAGATACGGTTGAGCGGCTACAGTATTTTCTTCCTGAATTCGATCTACAACTCAACTTTCACCCTATGGACTTTACGCAGATCAATGCCGGTATAAACCGCAAAATTATCAGTCAGGCACTGACTCTGCTCGAGCTGAACGAAGAAGATACTGTGCTCGACTTATTTTGTGGTTTGGGCAATTTTACTCTGGCTACCGCCCGCGTGGCGAAGAAGGTCATAGGCGTTGAAGGTAGTGAGGAGATGGTACTGCGCGGTTCGGAAAACGCGGCTCTTAATGCTTTGGGCAATGTCGAATTTTTCGCCGCCGACCTGTTTCAACCAATAGCTGAAAAGGAGTGGGCCAACTTGAAGTACAGCAAGATAATTCTAGATCCGCCCAGATCCGGTGCGATCGAAATAATCCCAGAGATTGCGAAGCTTGGGGCACGAACCATAGTCTATATATCCTGTAACCCTGCAACCTTGGCGCGGGACACGGCTGAGTTGATCAAGGCGGGTTACCGTTTGAGAACGGCCGGGGTAATGGATATGTTTCCCCATACAACACACGTAGAATCTATGGCCGTGTTTGATGCCGGTAAAGGAATATGAGAATAATGCCTAGGTTGAATACTTATGAAAGGAGCCGTTGATGAGTGTGGACAGTGACTTCGATAATATGACGGCAATCGATCGTTTGATAGTGATAATGACGATGTTGCGGGATAAGCAGCATGGCTGCCCCTGGGATCTGGAACAGTCTATCAAATCTTTACTGCCGTATACTCTCGAGGAGGTCTATGAGGTTGCCGATGCCATCGAGAATAATGATCTGGTCGAGCTTGAAGATGAGTTGGGTGATCTATTGTTTCAGGTCATTTTTTACGCACAGATAGCGAAAGAACAGGGCGCCTTCGATTTTCAGGATATTGCCGCGGCGATCAGTAGCAAATTGCTGCGCCGCCATCCCCATGTGTTCCCCGATGGTGATATGAAGAAATTTGGTATTCCTCAGAATATAAGTGCGGATCAGGTGGTTGTAAATTGGGAAGCGATAAAAGAAGTTGAGCGAGAAGAGAAAAGGAAAAAGGGCGGGAAGAAGGCGAGTCAGCAGTTAGAAAGCCTGTTAGATGATGTGCCCAGAGCATTGCCTGCGATGGAGCGAGCACGTAAGCTGCAAAAACGAGCGGCACAGGTGGGGTTCGATTGGGCGGGAATCGGCCCCGTTCTCGAAAAATTAAAAGAAGAAGTACAGGAGTTCGAAGAGGCCTTAGCCGGTGGCGACGCGGAAAGGATGAGTGATGAGCTTGGCGATGTTTTATTCGCCGCAGTAAATTTGGCCAGACATAGTAAAATTGAGCCCGAAGTAGCGCTACGATACGCCAATCGCCGCTTTGAGGTGCGTTTTAAGTGGATTGAAGTAGCACTCACAGCTAAGGGTAGGTCACTCAAGGAAGCGAGCCTCGAAGAATTGGATATGCTTTGGGATGAGGCGAAAGCCAGCGGCCTTTAAACTAAAAGTGTTAGTAATGACGAAATACACATAGGAAACGGGAGTTAGGAATGAGAGCAATTTTGTTAGGTGCGCCAGGCGCAGGAAAAGGAACGCAGGCACAGTTCATCTGCGAGCGCTTCGGGATCCCGCAAATATCCACTGGCGATATGTTAAGAGCGGCGGTGAAAGCGAAGACTGAATTAGGTTTGCAGGTTGAGCAGGTAATGGCTTCCGGCGGCTTAGTGACGGATGAAATCATCATAGCCCTGGTAAAAGAGCGTATCCAGCAGGCCGATTGTGAATCCGGATTCTTGTTTGATGGATTTCCACGGACCATCCCGCAAGCAGAGGCGATGGTTGATGCTGGGGTTCCTATAGATGTTGTGCTTGAAATAGATGTGGCTGATGATGAAATCGTAAAGCGCTTGGGGGGCCGACGAGTGCATCCCAATTCCGGTCGCGTCTATCATGTGGACTTCAATCCACCGAAAGTTGCGGGTAAAGACGATGAGACAGGTGAAGACCTCATTCAGCGCGAAGATGACCAGGAGGCGACTATACGTACGCGCTTGGAGGTTTATCATGAGCAAACCGAGCCATTGGTTAAATTCTATCAAGACCTGGAAGCGCAGGGGCAGCCAGTGAGGGTTATCAGGGTAGATGGTGTGGCTAGCGTTGAATCGATCAAGGATCAGGTTCTGCAAAGCTTAAGTTAGCAGCAAGCATCCAGCAAAGCTTAGCTATGCTAGGTTGATAGAAAAATAAAAATCAGGCTTCGGCCTGATTTTTTCGTTATGTGTTGAGATAAATTCGTCGCAATAATCTAGTTATTTTTTCTGCGGCGTATCGTGTAACCAAAGTACTCATAAAGTGAGGTCGCTTGTGTGCATTCAATTACTGTTAGCTAGCTCCCGGTAGTATTAAGAGTAGTACAGTCACTTTATTCGTCATATGTTCACAAATGTTTCAGTAGTCCCTGTGTTTCATGTTGTATTTTTGGGTGACAGACTTTGTCGCAAGGAAACTAGTCATTGATCAATGTTTGGTCAAAAAAACAGCCTGCAAAAACCGAGACGTTTAAAGTTGGCAAACAATTTGCTGTTTTTAGAACCGTTCAAACTTGTGATTGATCAAATATTCATCATGTTTTCTTAAAGTTTTCATTGTAGGTAGCGAAATAGAGGTTGATACCATGTAAAAGTGGGTATTATGCATGGACTGTTCAAAAGAGATTTTTATCTAACAGTTTTTTGCAGAGAGTTTACTGTAAGCCAGATTATTTATGTGATATGTTGCCGGCGAGCAGTGGTTACAATTCTTGTACTTAAGCGGGCACGATTCATAACCTAGGAGAGAAACGAGTATGGCTAAAGTTAAGGCAAAAAAGAGAAAACCTGCAAAGAAAAAGTCAGCGGCTAAGGCAGTTACTAGCCCAGCTTTATCTAAAGCAAATGCCGCAGTAGCGAAACTTGAAAAAGCATCCAAAACAGCTGCAAAGAAAGTAGCAGCAGCAAGAAAGAAAGCTGCTGCTGCCAAGAAGGCTGCAGCAAAAACTAAAACAGCAGCTAGCAAGAGAGCTGCTAAGTCAGCTCAAGGCGCAGTTAAGAAAGCGTCTGCTACAGTAGCTGCTACTAATGCGAAGATCAGAACTGCCAAAGCAAGAGCCAAAGCCGCAGAGTCTGCAGCGAAGGCAGCCGCAGCTAAGGTCGCAGCAGCCGCTAAGGCCGAAGCCGATCTGCTAAAAGCAGTAAAGGACTTCGCTGCTAAGTACAAGGCGAAGCAGGCGAAAGCCGCTGCAGCAAAAGCCGCTAAGAAAGCGCGCAAAGATGCCGCCGCAGCCAGGAAAGCCGCCGCTAAGGCCGCTAAGAAGGAAAAGGCTGCAGCAAAGAAGGCTGCAGCTAAAGCGAAGGCCGCAGCCCGTAAGGCAGCCAAGAAAAAGCCTGTAAAGAAGAAGGCAGCCAAGAAGAAGGTGGCTAAGAAGAAGGCTGCTAAGAAGAAGACAGCTAAGAAGAAGACAGTAAAGAGACGTTCAGCAGCTAAGAAAGCCTCTCCGAAGAAAGTTGCTAAGCGTAAGCCAGCCGCCAAGAAGAAGGCTGCTAAGAAGAAAGTAGTCAAGAAGAAGGCTACTAAGAAAAAGGTGGCTAAGAAGAAAGTAGCCAAGAAGAAGGTCGCTAAGAAGAAAGTAGTCAAGAAGAAGGCTACTAAGAAGAAGGTAGCTAAGAAGAAAGTAGCTAAGAAGAAGGTGGCCAAGAAGAAGGTGGCCAAGAAGAAAGTAGCTAAGAAGAAAGTAGCCAAGAAAAAAGCCAAGAAGAAGGCCGTTAAGCGCAGAGCGGCAGCGAAGAAAGCCTCTCCGAAGAAAGTTGCTAAGCGTAAGCCAGCTGCCAAGAAGAAAGTAGCCAAGAAGAAGGTGGCTAAGAAGAAGGTGGCTAAGAAGAAGGTGGCTAAGAAGAAGGTGGCTAAGAAGAAGGTGGCTAAGAAGAAAGTAGCCAAGAAGAAGGTTGCTAAGAAGAAGGTCGCCAAGAAGAAGGTGGCTAAGAAGAAAGTAGCGAAGAAGAAAGTCGCTAAGAAGAAAGCGACGAAGAAGAAGGCTCCAGCCCGTAAAAAGGCTGTGAAGAAGAAGGCGAAGAAGAAAGCTGTTAAGCGCAGATCTGCAGTCAAGAAGGCGGCAAAGCGTAAAGTAGCTAAGCGTAAAGCGCCAGCCAAGAAGAAAGCAGCCAAGAAAAAGGTCGCTAAGAAGAAGGTAGCGAAGAAGAAGGTTGCTAAGAAAAAAGTAGCGAAGAAGAAGGTAGCGAAGAAGAAGGTTGCTAAGAAAAAAGTGGCCAAGAAGAAGGTCGCTAAGAAGAAAGTAGCGAAGAAAAAGGTGGCCAAGAAGAAGGCTGCTAAGCGTAAGGCTCCTGCTAAGAAGAAGGCTGCTAAGAAAAAGGCTGTTAAGCGCAAGCCAGCCAAGAAAAAGGCAGCAAAGAAGAAAGCTCCAGCTCGTAAGAAGGCGGCCCGTAGCAAGAAGAAGTAGGGCCTAAGCTGGATTGAGTGACTTTAG
>Ga0115553_1000829_pt1 | contig 19709 bp, 20 predicted proteins | sample COGITO_mtgs_1103_2_FD_87284 | JGI IMG/M metagenome (GOLD analysis project Ga0115553, IMG submission 87284) | Pelagic marine microbial communities from North Sea - COGITO_mtgs_110331 | ecosystem: Environmental > Aquatic > Marine > Epipelagic | place: Germany:Helgoland, sampling site Kabeltonne... | reverse complement strand
GCTGGCTAGCCGGCGTTTGTATAGGCGGCTGTCTTGTGGAATTCCTTAACAATTGTCTGGGCGAGTTTGCCACACTTACCACACTCGCTCGCTACACCGAGCTTCGAACGCAGATCAGTCATATTACTCGCACCACCGCGACACAGATCACGAATCTGATTGTCGGTAATTTGTCGGCAAATGCATACGTACATGGCTATCCTTCAGTGTGGTGAATACTTTAAATGATAATGAGAATGATTGTCAACAACATTTAAATCTGTTAATTTAGAACCATGCAAACCCTCCGCTCTAACAAGCTAAGTTATTGTTTTGAAAGGCCAGAATACAGCCATGTCGCGAACGACCCTATCATCAGCAAAGAGCGGCGACCGCTGCGTCGTGCTGGAAATAGCCTCGGATCCCCCTGAGATGAAAAGCAGACTCTACGCGCTGGGCATTATTCCTGGCTCTGCAATAGAATTGCTGCGATTCGCCCCCTTGGGCGACCCAATGCAAGTGAAGGTAGGCGGAAGCTTTGTTAGCATTCGCAAATCCGAAGCCAAAATCATTACCGTGGATATCCAATAGGCCATGCAAAAAATAGCATTGATTGGCAACCCCAATTGCGGAAAGACCACATTATTCAATCTACTTACCGGTGCGAATCAGAAAGTCGGTAACTGGCCTGGTGTTACTGTAGAGAAAAAGTTCGGCTATTTCGAACTCGAGAACGAATCAATCGAACTGGTCGACCTACCCGGCATCTATTCTCTTGAACAGGGCTATAGCGGTATCGATGAAAAAATTGCTCAGGACTTCCTAGAGCAGAGCGACATTAGCCTAATCATCAATATCGTTGACGCTACCAACCTGGAACGAAGCCTCGTCTTGACTCAGCAGCTGACAGAGCGCGGGGTCCCCATGTTGCTTGTTATAAACATGCTCGATGTAGCCAGGCAACAGGGCATTACGGTTAACACCGACAAACTGGCCCAAAAACTACAACTACCTATCATAGAAATGATCGCATCACAGAAGCACGGCATCGACGAACTTCGTAACAACGTAATTTCGACATTTGGCACTGTTCCACCAACTAATGAGAACAAGCCAACCTCTGCTGAGAACACAGCCTCTGAGGAGAAACTTCTACAACGCTATCACCAATCGCGGCAACTGATTAACGGCGTGGTTGAAGTCTCCCCTACTCACCACAGCCTGTCGGAAAGAATCGACGCTGTGCTTATAAATCGTTGGCTTGGCATACCCTTCTTCCTGTTTATGATTTACCTGATGTTTACCATCGCGGTAAACCTTGGCGCTGTCTTCATCGATTTCTTCGACATCTTGTTTGCTGCCGTGCTGGTGGATGGCGTTAGCTGGCTGTTGCGTGAAATATCTTCCCCCGAGGTGCTGGTAACATTGCTAGCTCAGGGTGTAGGTGGCGGAGTCACACTGGTCGCTACCTTTATTCCGGTAATCGGTTTTCTCTACCTCTGCCTCTCTGTATTGGAAGACTCTGGCTATATGTCACGCGCCGCCTTTGTTATCGATCGAGCGATGAGCGGAATTGGCCTTCCCGGGAACGCCTTCGTACCTTTGATTGTTGGCTTCGGCTGCAATGTGCCTGCTGTAATGGCTGCCCGTAGCCTGGGGCGAGACAGCGATCGGCTAATGACGATAGCAATGGCCCCATTTATGAGTTGCGGCGCAAGACTAACTGTCTATGCGTTATTCGCTGCCGCATTTTTTCAGCAGAATGGGCAGAACATAGTCTTCGCTCTGTACTTGCTCGGTATCGCCTTAGCGGTATTTACCGGCTGGATATTTCGCAAACAGCTATTTACCGATGAGGTCACGCCGTCGTTTCAAGAAATGCCTGCCTACCATGTTCCTATCGCTAGGAATATTTTGCTTACTACATGGTTTCGTCTTAGGTCCTTCATCTTCAGAGCCGGCAAGACCATCGTCGTCGTTGTAATAGCGCTAAGCTTCCTCAACTCCATAAGCACGGATTTTAGTTTTGGTAACGAAGACTCCGAAGATTCGGTGCTAAGCGTTATAGGCAGATCGATCACTCCTGCTTTCGCACCTTTAGGCATAGAAAAAGACAATTGGCCGGCAACGGTCGGTCTCTTCACAGGCATGTTCGCCAAAGAAGCCATTGTAGGAACCCTTGATGCGCTCTACAGCGAATCCAGCGCAGATGAAGATGACGGTTCCCCACCAGACCTCATCGCTGCCGCCGGCGACGCGTTTTCTTCCATTGGTTCAGAGCTTTTCGCTCTGAGCTCTTCCCTCACTGACCCTCTAGGCATATCCATCGGTGATGTCAGCGATCTTGATGCTGTTGCCGACGAGCAGGAAATCGAAACCACGACGCTTAGCAATATGGCAGCCTTATTTTCCGGCCCCTTCGCCGCCTTCTGCTACCTGGTATTCATATTACTCTACGCTCCGTGTGTAGCCGTGCTAGGCGCAATCAACAAAGAAGCAGGGTGGCATTGGACGCTACTGGTCTTCGGTTGGAGTACTGGGCTCGCCTACATAACCGCCACCGTCATCTATCAGATTGGCACTTTCTTCGTAAACCCCCTATTCTCCTCTCTGTGGATAATCGGCATGCTTACTATATTAATTGTCTTCATTCTCAACCTGAAGAGACTCTCTAGTAAAATGGTGCCAAAGAACCTCATTCCAGCCGTTCAATTGTAGCGGGAGAGAAATCTTGCAGGAATCGGTAGAACAGGATACTGGCATTCCCGTTAGTAAATATTTGTCCGCTGCAATATTATTGCTGCTGCTAATAAAGGTATTTCTTGCGTCTGTGCTCGACCTCTATAGCGACGAGGTATTCTACTGGCAGGCATCAACAAATCCCGCCATAGCTTATAGCGATCTCCCCTTTATGACCGCTCTTCTGATTGGCCTCGGATCCGCCATAGAACCAAGCAACACCCTCGCAGCGCGCAGCTTATTTCTTCTCCTCGGTAGTTATTTACCCCTTCTAGTGTTCTGGATATCAAAGCCTATCACCGGGCATAAATATGCCATCGAATCGGCAACCCTAAGCTTGTGCTTGCCATTGGCTGGGCTTCTTGGACTGCTCGCCGTTCCCGATGTACCACTAGTTTTCTTCGGTCTTCTCTCCATAGGTTTCTTTGAACGCGCATTACGTGACAATAAACTCTCTCACTGGCTATTTGCAGGCGCATTTGTTGCGATGGGCTTGAGCACCCACTACAGATTCTTTCTCTATCCGGCAGGCGCGATTCTTTTTCTGCTATTTTTTAGTGGCGAACGAAAACAGTGGAGCAACCCCAGATTATGGCTGTGTATTGCGATTGCAAGTCTAGGCTTAATACCAATTCTATGGTTTAACTTGAGCAACGCTTTGAACAGTGCCAATTTCTATTTTGTGGATCGTCACCCATGGGAGTTTCAAGCCAGCGGGCTACTGCATGTGTTCAAGCAGGCTGGCCTAGTCACGCCGCCGCTTTACCTTATATTCGCCTACACCCTCTACCTCATGTTGGGCAAGGCGAGACACGGTGACCGCAGCGCCGCTTTGCTACTCAGCTTCTCTGGCGTGAATCTATCAATCTATCTCCTACTCGCGCCGTGGACGGATGCAACAAGCACCTCTATTCATTGGCCGCTATCTGGCTATTTCCCTCTACTGGTCTTTGTTCCGCTAGCATTAAGGTCCGCCGCAAGTTTCCTCACCCGGTATTTTACGGCACGCAAAACGCATAGATTAATCCTGTGTATTCCAATAATTGGCTTCCTGGGTACATTAACCGCCTTATTGGGTGTGGGCTCTCAGGCTTTTCAAACATCACTACAACCGATTATCGGTAGCGGCGTGCTCTCCAACAAGATGGCTGGCTGGAAACCCTTCGCAAGGCATGTTGACGGGCTCTTACAGAGTCAGTTTTCAAAGCCAGCGCTCATCATTACAGATAACTACTACACGCTCGCCCAAGTCGAATACGCCAAACTCGCCAAGCAGGCATACACTCTGGATGAAGACAAAGCCGTGCGCGACGGCAGAATCACCCAATACCGACTATGGCAGAAAGATAGGACTGGTTTTGAAATGCTCAGTGCCGATGACTACTTATTTGTAGCAGAAGACAGCACCTTAGACACGGCAGCCAAGCACGATCTGTTGGAATATCTCTGTGAGCGCACTGCGCAAGTAGAACATCTTGGCACTCTGCATCTATTTGCCGGAGACAAGGCCTTCAGCTTCTACAAAGGCAGCGCACTGGACCCTAACAGCAATCAGCGCAGCGCCTGTCCCTATCCTGCAATCGCCTGGATGGATGCACCGGCTAGAGATGCCGAACTAAACGGAGTCGTGACCGTAAATGGCTGGGCTTTCAACGAAGACATTGGAATCGAGAGAATAACAGTACTAATCGATGGCGAGCCCATTGCAGATGTCGAATATGGCGGAAGTCGACCCGATGTTGTTGAGGTCATGCAAGTGGATAGCGATCCGAACCTGCCGAATATTGGGTACAACTATAATTTCGATAGCAGGGTCATCGAAAATGGTAAGCACCAATTAGAGTTGGAAATTCGAAATGGCTTGGGTGTCCTTCAGCGATATGGAGAGCGCACCGTGGAAATCAAAAACTAACGCTGCGCTGCTAATAGGGGTTTAGCGCTTCTACCGCAATTTTCCACTCATTACTTGCCGTAAATCGCCACAGACGCATATAACTTGTTCTAAAACTCTGCAGGGAATCGTCTTCCAGAGTTTCCATCGTGCCGTAGGTGTAACCAACTTCCTTAGACGCAGAAAGATACCCTCCCATGTGGGTGAGGCTAATCTGATTCGTAGTTGATAACTGATTGTCTAAGAAAGCACCATAGACCGAGCTCGCCGCATCCGTTCCCACCGCTGGTGCCATACCCGGCAAGTAGACTCGTGTATTCTCTAGCCCGTAGCGTAGCAGCGCGCGCTGGCCTCCGCGAAAATTTATCGACTGGCCGAAAAGATTATCGCGATCGATCAACAGCTGCATATTATTGCTTTCTGCCATCGCCATGACTGGGTGTGCAGTTTCTTCGAGCACCGGGCGTGTGTCGTCAAAATTGGGTTCAACTTCTAAACTCAAAAAACCTGGGATACCGGCTACGATATCAGCCATCAACACCCAACGAGAATCCTGCTTGAGCCATATCGACACAAGATGGCCAAAGCTTGACGGCTCACCTTCATCAAGAATCGTAAGAGGCCCAGCTGTCAACCCTAAGTCACCGGCCCGTGACACATCGACATAGTGTGCCTCCCAATTAATTTCATTAGCAGTATCTTGGAATTCTTCTGAGGCATACAACTCCAGGGCATCGACGGGGCCGTCACGAAAGACAGTAGAGTCCTGACCCAAGAATTCGAGAAACGCTGCAGTCCTGCCGATTTCGGCTGATCGATCTGCAAAACTCTGATCTGCGGCCATCAAATCCATCCAATGTTGATATTGGCTGACTTCTTCGCTCTGAGTTTGGCTCTGCTCCTGCGAGTGCAAAACCAAAGAATGCAAGCCTATGAGAATTACGGTAAAAAGCTGCGCTAGCCGTTTGCAGCGCCTACTAAGGAATACTGTGTCTTTGAGCCTAAGCATTCTTCAATAGTAATCTTATTATCAAATCTTAACTAGCCCAAATTCAATGACATCGGCGTAGCAAGCGCAGGACAGATAGGGCAGAGGTAATCTGCAGATGATCCAAATGAGGGCCTATTGACAGCACTATTGATTGTTCTAGAGTTGATGAAACGCTAGAATTGGGGGGCTTCAGGAATAGAACGATAGAAAACAGCGTCACTCCCGAAATCATCCAAGCAGACGAGCGTCACTGAAACCCAATCGTGCATAGAAAAATTCTAAATCTAGCCTTCTTTCACATCATATTGGCAATTGCCATGTCTGCTTGCTTGAGTCTTGCTCACGCAGACACGGTGCTAGTAGACAATGAATCAGATTTCTTTGCTCTAGCCAATGCAGTCGAATATTACGAAGACGGCTCTGAATCACTAACTATCGATGATGTATTAGCAGCAAATTTTGCGGTGAACTTCATACCTCGCCGGCAAACATTATAATCACCCAAGTTTACCGATTCTGGAATCCCTGCTATGTCACAAGAACTCTGGCAACAACTTAAATCAGAAGCTCAGCAGGTCATTCGGCAAGAACCACTGCTGGCGAGTTATGTCTATGCCTGCGTTTTAAACCACAACAGCCTGCAGTCTGCTCTCAGCTTCATTCTAGCGACCAAGCTAGCCGACGATGTGATGCCAGTGGTTACCGTTCGAGAATTATTCGATCACGCTTTTGAGGAATCCCCAAAGATCATCGAAGACGTAGCATGCGATATAAAAGCCGTTTTTGAAAGAGATGCAGCCGTAAGCACCCACCTTGCGGCCATTCTTTATTTGAAGGGTTTTCAGTCGATTCAAGTTCATCGGCTCGCGCACTTTCTTTGGAACAATAACCGGAACGAGCTAGCCTTGTTTATGCAGAGTCGAAATTCCGAGGTCTTTGCTGTCGACATTCACCCGGCCTGCAAGATTGGCCGCGGCATTATGTTCGATCATGCCACCGGCATTGTCATTGGTGAAACTACAGTTATCGAAGACGATGTTTCAATTCTGCAACAGGTAACATTGGGCGGTACCGGCAATGAGAAAGGCGATCGACATCCAAAGATACGCTCGGGCGTGCTTATTTCTACTGGGGCGAAAGTTTTAGGTAATATCGAAATAGGTATGGGTGCAAAGATAGGTGCAAACAGTGTTGTGCTTAACGATGTTGATCCACATACAACCGTTGTCGGCGTTCCGGCAAAAGCCATAGGCAAACCAGGCACCCAAACTCCATCACAAACGATGAATCAAAACTTCTTCGACTAGTTCAGGCCCAAAAAATTCAGCATGACGTTAGACTGCCAGCACTGTAGACACTCTCCTACAATTTGCCCGTGCGAATGCTACTCGACTTCATAAAGGGTAGAACCTGCAAGCGAGAAGGCTAATAGCTACTTAACTGTATCTCTAGCGAGATAATATTTAAGACGACCTGTAGCCTGCCGGGGTTCTCCATCAACCAGTCTTGGGCGGAACGTCAGACTATTGAATTTAGCGAGCAGTAGTCCCTCCTCTGGCGGTGATTCCAGATAATGTGCGAGCAGCTCTGCCTGCTCAATCATGTTTACCGTACTACTATAGCGGTGACTGAAACTCCGTGACACCGTATTTACTCCAGCGAGGCTGAACGAGAATAAGGCAAAATTTGAATTACTCTCTTGACTGTTTCCAGCATCGCTAAAGAGGGGACTGCGCACATTGGGAAGTGCCGCAGACCATTCACTGAAGGATATATAGACATAGGGGGCCTCACCCTCAAGCGTTACCAGCTTAGTACGCTGTGCGACAACGGCTGCCTCTACAGTCGAGTAGAATTTGGTATCCGGAATCACTATCGGTTGATCCCATAACTCATTAACTAAAGACTCGTCGACGCCCGTCGCTAACATTTCCTTGTAGGCTTGGCGATAAATCTTTGTCGCCGCCTCCGGCTTGTCATACAGTATGTGCCAATCGCCTAGGTACACATTTGTCATAGCAAGCGCTTCTGCATCGGGAGACTCACCCCCAGCATAGACCTCATAAAGTCTGTTGAGCAATCCTAAACCCGAAAGATAGAAGGTCTCATTCACATCATAGCGGCCACGCATTGCCTCCAAACCTGGACCAACTTTTCTCAGCTGGTAGCTTGCCGGGCCTCCGTTCCAAAGCGCTACCGTCTGCAAATGGAGCTGGCGCAATTGCTCGTAGATCATTGGCGCAAGCCGCGCGTCGTTTTCGCTCCAGAGAGTTTGCGCAACGGCAATGGCTATCCATCGAATCTCAGCGGACCGGCTAAAATGATAACCCTGATAGAAACTATCATCTTCCGCCAAGGCTCTCAGATGGAATCGGGATAGCTCTAGAAGGTCGTCGATTAATTCCTGATTGATAAATTTGCTTTTCTCGGTATAGAGCCAGTATAAATGCTCCATGTTCTCTCTAGCCGCTTCCCAATTCCCGCGGTTGGCAAAGTTGCCTATTTTCTTGCTCAGCAGAGGCCGTTGAATGTCGGTGTAGAGACCATCTTCTATGCGCGCTATCTGCATTGCACGATCAAGAAGGTCGTGAGCCTCGTCAAACTGATTGAGCATCATGAGATTATCTGCCAACTGCTCGATTGGCTCTATAAGCCTGGTATCCATGGGACCAAGCGTATCCTGCATGTCATTCAACAATTCACGGCCTAACGCCAACTCGTCGAGGACATTCAACGCCGGATCGGGTTGCCCGTAGGCGATCCCCACGGGGATTGCCAGAAGTAGTGCTAAGGCTGGAGAGAGTAGCTTTGTCATCGTCATTATCGGCTCAAATCTGGAAGCTCTGAGTAGGATATCAGGCAGGCTCAGGCTTGAATAGGACCGGCACCCATAGCTGCAAGACGAGGCTAGACACACGGCTAGATGCCATCGCTATTTTGCAGCCCCTTGATTATACTCAGCTTAAACAGTTACATAATGACTGCATTTAGGAGAGTAATGTGAACAAAATCGGCAAAACTGTATGCTTTTCCCTGTTATCACTGTTAATTTGTCTAGGAGCCGGCCTTTTCGAAGTTTCCTCCGCCCAGGAAGACGGCAAGGTCTATGAGCTTAGAATATACACCGCAACACCGGGCAATTTGGACAATCTACAAGCGCGCTTTCGGGATCACACCATCCGTATTTTCAACAACCACGGCATGAAGATAGTTGGTTTCTGGACGCCTACAAGCGAAGAAGAAGCCGATGACACCTTAATCTATGTCTTGGAACACGCCAGCCAGGAAGCTGCTAATGCCTCATGGCAGGCATTCGGCCAGGACCCGGAGTGGAAATCTGTATCCGACGCATCTAATGCCAATGGCCCTATACTAGCCGGGGTTGAACGTCGCTATATGAAGGCGACAGACTACTCGCCACTGCAGTAATTACGATACCGGCCTGCTCGTTTCCAGGGGTAAGTCATATAAAACAAAAAAGGGGCGACTCTAAAGCCACCCCTTTTTTTTTGATTATTGTTTACTGAAAAACTTCTCTGCAATTTTTTCTGCATCTTGTCTAATTGACGAACTTAGTATGAGAAATCCTTGGCGAAGTATTTAATTCATCAATTAGAACACCAACGGGTTATTAAAAAACTTGAATGAGCCATAGGCTAGTTCCAACAATTCTACCGTAGACTGACCCTCACCGAGCCAATAATAGAGTAAGCCACCCAAAATGATCGCACCCGAACTTAAAGCCGCAATCGTCTTGTCATCTACCTTGCCATTCTCGTTCATACCTACTCCTAAATTTACCGACTACTCGCGCTAGCTAAATCCAATCCAGCGACCGGTTGCCGCTACCGTAAACCATATCAGCATCGATGTAACAGCGAGTAATCGTATCGTCCAAGGATTGATTTGTGCATGGGGACGACTAGTCAACAAGGGCTGCTTGATAAACAACATGAAGCAAGATCCCGTAATAAGCACTAACATCTTTATCCAGAACACTTCCATGAAATAGACCTTGTTAGCCACGCCTGCCGCGCAAAAGATGCCCGTTAGAATCGCCATTAACAGAGCCCATCTAAAGCACTTATGCGTTCCTGTAACTAACGTTTCTGAAGGAATATCCTTGCAGATGATACCGAGGAGACGCAAGTCTGTCGCCAGCACAGTTCCACCTAAAACCGCCATGGAAAGTAAGTGCAGCGCTTCCACAGTTGCGTAAACAGAGCCATAGGTGGTGCCAATGACGCCAAGCCATGAAGATTGATTCATCCAGTTAAAAAATGACTCTAGGCCAGGATATATGGCTTCACGAATGCCCAGACTTTCAACGAGGACCATCAGTAGAAAAGCTGCAAACACTGCCAGCGATCTAGCATATTGACTCAAGATCGAACCTAACATGCAAACTCCCAAATTTTGATGTTGGATCAAACCAACATTGTGCTAAAAACTATAGCTTACAGCGCGTTTAGCTGATCTACGCAACCAGCCGCCCACAGAATAGTAGTATTCGTTGTATTCGTACAATCCACCCAGTCGTAAGGGATATATCTCCCCAAGGTAACTACTCCGCACCAAAGAACGAGTGAAATAATCGCACCGGTTCTCAATGGCCCTGGCGCTACCGGATCGTTATCCCAATTGCCTTCAGCGGATTTCAATCTATTGTTGAAAACCCACGCATTGATGAATGCCAAAAGGAGTAAAATCATCTTCATTCGAAACCACAGGCTCTGAATCGTCTCCACCGGCTTCGCATAAACCAATAACGCTCCGGTGATAAACATGATTACAAAGCCAATAATCATGGGCTTGTGCAGTCTGGCGGCTATTGTGGTGGCAGGAACATTGGGCATAACCCAGCCAAGCATACGAAAATCTATGATAAACAGAGATCCAATACTAACCATCAATGTTAGTACATGGGTAGCTTCCAACCAGCTGTAGCTATAGTAACCCGCCACCAGCATCTGGCTATATTCCTGCGCTTCCATCCAATGAGCAAATTGCAGTAATAACTCGTTTATCACGCTTTCCAGCCTCCTTTGATGCCACTATGCGCTTTTCTTCTTAGAGCGGAAAGGATAAACATCCTTGCGCTTCGAGTCCACCGCTATGACGTGGAATAATCCCTTCGCATGATGTAAATCATGATTTAGGATTACGCCTGAATCTCTCGCTTTCTGTATTCTGAGGGCGTCACTCCCTTAATTTGACGGAAGGCATTATTGAAAGGTGTAATCGATTGGTAGCCAACAGAGAGAGCGATGGTAAGCACCGGAACACTTGGATTTTCTTTATCCGCCAGAGCCTCACTGGCGTCTTCAATACGGTATTCATGCAGCATGGCATTGAAGTTCCTGTAGCCTAATTGCTTATGAATAAAGGCGCGCAATCTATACTCTGGCAAATTGAGCTTCTTCGCTAACATGGAGATGGTTAATCCCGCCTCCCTATACAACTTGCCATCCTGAAAGACTTTGTTGAAACTGTCTTTATCAAATGGCGCCGTGCTTTCTGGCTCTGTCTCCTCAGCCAATTCCGTGACCTTGCGAATCACGTCGCCAAGCGACACGTAGTCAAAGCGCATAGCTACCAGCAACATGCCCGTGGCCAGGAACGCTATCGCGCTAACAATTACAGTCTGGGCTGTTGCATAACTTGCCGAGCCGCCATCGAGTAGAAAGTTCTCGACGAATACAACGGAAAATATAAGTGCGCCCTGTACTCCTATGATAAACCAACGCAGTATCCTGCGGTCATCCACCAAGTCTGCCCTCCACCCCTTCAGTGTCCAGTAAATAGCAGAAGCCACGAATGCCAGCATCATTACATCCATGCAGGTGCCCAGAAATGCCAAAGAACCCGATGTCTCACTGGAATAGATAGAAATACCGGCAAGAATGGAATCCAGAACAACTTGAGTAGCGAAGGCGAACGCTAAAAGGACTGGAAACTTCTGCTGTTCCTGAAAGATCAGGAAGCAATAAATCATGAATAATCCAGCAATGATATTCATGCCTATTTGGAGAAACAGCTGCCAGCGACTTAGGTCTAATTGAAACTGTGGGTCGATATGCTGACCCGCCATGCCATTCAATAGATAGAAAATAATAAACACTGCCATTAGGGCAAATACCCTGGCGCTGCCCGCTTTCGGTTCCGCTTTCAGATAGCCAGCAGCCAAGAGCAAGACAGAAAGCATCGCGATAATTTGTGCGCTAAATAGAAGGAGTGGATTTGGCAAGACGTATTCCTGAAGATCGGGGGCCAACGACTAAGACAATAACCGATCAATTGATAAAATTCAAAGCTCTCACCGACCAATTCGTAAGCAGTGATGCATTCCGAGACACGCAGCAGATAACGCCTCTAGCGCTTAAACCTTTCCTCCACCTCATCGATGATATTATCCACGGAGCGATCACCCCTCTCATGGGCATCGAATTGATTGAATAAGTTTATCGACCTCTCTGTTCTGCGCCCAAATCGCAGCACTTTTTCGAAATAGCTATCCGGCCCCTCATTTTGCTTGATTAGATCGATAATAAAAGCCCAAAGACAGAGCACTAAGCAGAATATCTCTGAATGCATCGATATAGAGTTTAAGTTGAAATACTAAAAATTTTCGCAGTTGCGGCCACAGCCTTTCCATCGTATCTACCCTCTGCTCACTCATCTCGTGACTTGTTTTATTACGCACCGTACCTACTCCATTAGCCTTTAATGCCTTATGAGTGGCAAGTGTTTTCCCATATATCCTTCAAAAAAAGCCCGATCACACCCTCACACAATGTCAGAGCGTAACCGGTACCAAGCGAAAAAAACCGAATCAGGCCTTGGGGACCTGCCAAGTTAACTTCTTAATCTTAAGACGCGCTGGATTACATTCTAGTTACAGAACTCTCTGCTCTGCCACTTTAAAGAACTCCACGTTCACTGTCAGACTGGTATTCACTATCCATGCCAACCTATTAAGCATTTGTTTTTTATGGATTTATTATCGAGCAAGCAGGCTGGAAGTTAACGAAACCACCAGCAAGTGATCAATTTCACCAAACGACAGGTGAGAAAGTTTTCGCAGGATTGGGAGGGCAAGGGAATACTGGCCACCGGAATGAATCGGTTGGCAAGTTTTACGAGCAACTAAAGGAATGCACTACTCGAGCGCGACTAGCCAGGCGAGGTTGGCTCTGCAACAGCGACCACTGTGGATTCTTCGATGGCAGTCATTGCCCGAGAGATCGATTCCAGCTCAAAACCCATGCCGGCATGCTCTACGAGACGCGTTATCAACTTTTCGTTAAATGCTGTCGCTGGCGTCCAGAAACCACCGCCCACTTCACCCGCATCAACATCGCGCCTGAGGCTGATTCCAGCCTGCGCTAACATCTTTGCCGTGGAGCCATAGCCGGGGTCTCGGTCACCCGTTACCTTGACTCGAATCCTTTCTCCACGCTCGGTCCGCCCAATTAGTCGCAGATCATAATAGCCCTTTAGCTGTTGCTCAGGACTGGGACCCTCTCCGGGGCTGGGTAGGAAAAATCGGGTGGAAAACCAACGCATAGGCGCGAAGGCCATCATAAACATCGAAACCTTAGTTCCGAAGGAAATTCTCTTTGCTGTTTTCTGACCCTGCTTCCCTGGACCGGTAAGCATCGCTTCGTCGTACTTAAAATTTTCGGCATAGAAACCATCAACCAGGGCATTGCTGCGCAGAACTACTCGCGTGTTGATGGACGCCATGATGAACGGGCCTGCCCAAGAATCGAAGTCCTGATCAAATTCCAAAGACACATTGTGTTGCAGGGTCTTGAAGCCATGGTCTGGAGGGCACAGCGAATAAGGATCACGCATCTCCTTCCGGATAGCAGGGTCTGCTGATGCCTCTTTGTAGAGGTTGAGCCCGCTGGCAATTGTGCCGCCCGAAGCGCCCCCCTTCATAACCTTCACCCGCAGCTTAACCTGATCGCAGTAGCTACCGAAATGTCGCTGCGCATGACTCTGTAGGAATTTCACGCCCAGATCTGATGGAATCGAGTCGAAACCACAGCAGTGCACGATGCGGGCGCCACTGTTTTTTGCCTGACTCTCATAGCGCTCTATCATGCGCCGAATCCATTGCGGCTCCCCCGTTAGATCGCAATAGTCAGTGCCCAATTCGCAGCACTTCTTAACCAGAAGCTCACCGTAGAGGGCGTAGGGCCCAACAGTGGAAATAACTAATTCTGTTTTCTCGCACATCGACTGCAAGGCTTCTGCATCTGCCGAGTCGGCAATAATGACAGGAATCTCGTCCGCATTGGAACCTAGTGATTCTTTGAGGGCTTGCAGCTTGGATTCAGAGCGACCTGCCATTGCCCATGTCAGATTAGGTTCAGTGTATTCGTTTACCAGGTAATTACAGAGAATTTTGCCAACGAAGCTGGTTGCGCCGAATACTACAATGTCAAACTCTCTGTTTTTCATTGACTACTTTCCTACGGTTTAACTGCGACTTAGGCAGTGACGTTATTGCCAGAGAGCAATGGCGAATCATTTGAATCTGGCCGCTGACCGCTTGACGCATCGCGCGAGTGTCTGTAACTCATCCAAATTAGAAACTGCAATCCAAAAAGTAGCGATGCGGCGAGTAAATGCGTAGGCTGAACCAGGGCTGGCATGCCCAGATGGCCCAAGGTCGCGCCCGAGAGCACAGCCGTACCAATTACTACTATCATTGCCAGCGTGAGCCTGCTCAGGGTGTGATGCCAGCCCAATGAAGCTACCAAAAGCCATGCCAGCCAAAGATTCGCAAACAGTACCACCGCCGAAAAACTTCTATGCACATAGAAAAACCAGGGCATTGCCTCGATCCAACTGGAACGCAACTCCTCACCCTGTGACTCGCGGATGAAATCCGTCATCTCGCGAACCTGAGTACCCATGGCAACCTGCACAATTGTGAGCCCCAGTACAATGTATAGCCACATCCCAAACCGCGGATTGATATTCGCAACAGATTGCGATGCCATTATGCCTCGCCTGGCCTGTGCAACTGCATACAGAAGAGTTCCTACTATGGCCAATGCCATCAGCATATGCAGCGTAATCATACCCGGCTGCAGGTTTGAGCCGACAACCTTTGCTCCGAGCCAGCCTTGAAATCCCACCATCAAGAATGCCGCGACTGAGGCCTTGAATATACTTGTGTCATGCTCGCGACAAGCCCATGAGAAGAGAGCTGTTAGAAAGATCATAAAGCCAATGCTCACGCCTACCAACCTATTGGCGTACTCGGTCCAGGTTTTTACTACATTGAAGCGCGTATCGGCATAGCCGAGTTCCGCGTAGATCTCCTGGTAATTTTCAGGGAGTTGCGCCTCGCTTGTTGGCGGAACCCAACTTCCGAAGCAGGTGGGCCAATCCGGGCAGCCCATGCCGGCTCCAGAGGCACGCACCGAGGCACCCACCAGGATTAAGAAATACACGGCAGCGATGGTAATCCATGCCATACGTCTGTAGCGCTTTAGCGCCGGGTTGTCTGAGTCAGTAGTCATAAATGTTAGCTAGAGAGTTGTCGAGTGTCGAATTGCACAGCTCCCGGTAACAACGCCACGCTTGTCAGGCATCGTTGCAGTAAGCCGCTGTTAAAAAAATTAGCTGCGCAGGGATTCCAGTAAGGAAATTGATGGATAACTGTCCATCGGTAGCCCCTGCTGCTCTTGATACGCTCGAATGGAGCTTCTGGTTCGGCTGCCTACTCGACCGTCAGGATCGCCTGAATCAAAACCGAGACCGTTGAGTAATTCCTGTAGTTCCCGCACCTGCTCAATGCTCATTGCCTGCTCATTCTCAGGCATGCGCTGAATAGCGGGGCCACCGGAAAATCTATCTGCCAGATGCCCCACCGTCAGCGCATAAAATATGGGCGTGTTATAGACCCGCGTCACCCTAAAATTGTCATAGGTGAGAAAGGCAGGCCCCCCCGCCCCGGCTGGAATAACCACAGAGGCTCGCATGTCTGCCACGGGAATAGGCGCACCCGAAGTCTGAAGCAACCCTATATCGCGCCATTCTTGCAGTGGTTTACGCGTGTCAGTGCCTGCGAGGGAGAAATCAAAATCCTCTGGTAGCAGAACCTCACGCCCCCAGCGCTCGTCACCCTTCCATCCTGATTTAGATAGGAAATTTGCTGCAGAATGAAATATATCCGGAAGACTGTTCCAAATATCGATTCTGCCATCGCCATCACCGTCTACGCCATGCAGATTGAATACCGAAGGCATAAACTGTAATTGCCCCATTGCGCCGGCCCAGGACCCGCTCATGTCCGCCGCAGAAATATGACCCTCATCGATGATTTGCAGAGCTGTCAGCATCTGCGTACGAAAGAAGTCGGCTCTACGCGGGTCATACGCTAGGGTAGCTAGCGCCTGCAGGACGGAGAAACCGCCTGTATTGCTGCCGAAGTTGCTCTCGATCGCCCAGAAGGCTGCCAGGTATTGCGGCTGCACCCCGTAGCGTTGACGCACTTCCTCCAGCAATACTGCGTGTTGATTCAATAACTGCTGACCACGCTCTACCTGCCGGGGAGTAACCCGCAGGCCCAGGTATCTGGTAAAGGTCTGCACGAACTCTGGCTGACTGCTATCGAGCTCCAAGACCCGGGGAAGTGGCGCTTCTAGATCGTCCAGAGCCGCGAGGGTAGACTCACTAATGCCAAGCGCGGCAGCTTCGGCTCGCAGCTCAGCCACCCAGTCTTCAAAAGACTGTTCTTGAGCGAAAGCTGGGAAACTTAAAAGGGCTAACAGTAGGAGGGATGCTGCTGTTTTCATGCCACTATGATAATTGATATCGAGGAGAATGGAAATCTGCAATAGGGTAATCTGATCACGCCAGACCGGCAGTTGCTAGAGGCTAGCGCTCTACATCAATTTAACTAGCTTCCGATCTCAGGCAGCGACAGAGTGATTTAGATACTCATTCAACTGCTTTTCATCTTGCTCAGCCAAAGCCTGAAAGTTTAGCCCTAATGGTAATTATCCTGCCGTTGACGGCGACAGTAGGAAACAGTGCATGTAGATTTTATTTTTCGACTGCATCGCCCCTGTGCGGGCAGAGAAAACTCTAATTCAAAATCGGGAAACAGACCCGAATCTGATTTAAACCTAGCTAATTGTTCGATCAATTGATGGCGACACTCAATCTGAATCCCAGAGGGAGATAGATTCATCAGCGTGCCATTTCTTACGATACCTGCAAGACGAATATTCGCTTCACCACGCAGGTCAACTCGGGGATAATTTCGCTTGTCATTGCTCATAAAAATAGTCTTTACATGATTTAAACAGGCTTATCACATTACTCCAACGACTCGTTTATCCTAGCCTTTATTCGTCAATTTATGATCTGCCGCACACTTTTCAGTATCATTGAGCATAAATGTGAAGCTGGTAGATATTAATTCGGATAGATCGTAGTCTAGCCAGACTTAAGGTAGGCGACATGGCACGCTTCAATAAACAATCTCTTCATTCCAGAACAATGCCAAGGAAGGTTCCTACACGGGGTTTTTTGTTCGTTATTCTCCTCTTCAGTCCCTACCTGCTTGCAGAGGAACAACTCTTTCTTCGCAGCGGCGTCAGAGAATACGTCGAGCAAGAACAGCTGGTACGCTTCGATCACCTGTTCGAAAGTCTGGGTCGCAACAAGAGTCTACCCAAGGGTTTTGAGCTCCAAACCTTGCTCGCGCTGAGCCACTACCCGGAACTGGACGACATTAAGATCAATTTCATCGTCGATGATGTGTCTATCCCACTGTCATCAAGGCCCCATTGGAGCAGCATGCTTCGTTCTGCAAGGAACAGAACCTATCAGGTGATTATAGACAGCGAGCGCGAAGGTGCCAGAGGAGCGTTACTTCTAAAAAACCAGCCATTCAATGCTCAAGTTGGGATAATTGGGCATGAACTGGCCCACACCGTTTACTATTTGAATCGCTCTCTGTTTGGAATACTCGGCGACGCACTGTGTCAGTTAAGCGACTGCCGCATCGGGTTTGAAAGAGCTACAGACAAGCGACTGATCGACTATGGGCTAGGTTGGCAGCGCTTCGACCATGCCAGGTTTGTTAGGGGCCGAATCCCACAGAATCAGATTTCGGCATCTACCGCAGAAGGTGGCGGCGGTGCTTACATGAGTCCGGCTGAAATTCTGCGCATCATACAAGGCCACGAAGCCTACGCGAACCAGACTCAGAGCTCGGCTAACTGAATAGGTTTACTCCTAGCCCGCTTATTTCGAATCGATAACTATGCTGCGCAGAAACTCCAAGCCTGTGTGGCAGGCCAAGTGAACACGCTCAGGCGGGATCGCTATATCACTAGTATCTGTCTACAGGTTTTAGGGCTCACATTGAACCGGTATCTAGCTATTGGTTTGTTGGCATGGGTTTGCTTTAAGTAGAGTGGCCAGAAAGGTATAGGCGAAGGTCAACAAATATCTATAAATTTTTATTAAAAACAGTAAATTATGGGACTTTTTTCATGTAGCTTACTCTGGCGCAGCATCACGAAGTTTGGCAATAACGGACTCCATAGCCCTATCGATGAGTGGCGTCTCATAAATAACCTTCACCGTGCCCGCCTTCAATTCCCTGGCTAATCCCATTTGGATTTTTCGATAACTTTTACACCTTGGCCGTTCACAAAAACATATTTTCCAATCGTGTCTATCGTTGCCGCCAGGGTACAGCGCACGGCTTGCTCAGCGGCTCCCTCAGACTCTAACCAGATGCCAATGGGATAATTGGAAACTTCCTGCAGGTGCTCATCATCATCATTCAAAGGCTCTTGGCGCCCTGTGGTACTCTTAACTAAGCTCGCCTTTTCGTTATCCACTCCAACACTCGCAACATCTTCGTCACTTACGACGGCAGGTGGCGTCTCAAAACAAGCCTCCTGAACGCGCTTCAATTTACCTAACGACTCTTCGGCCTCGGGCTTTTCTATTCCGGCCACTTCCAATGCCTTGCCAAGATCGAGCAAAAGACGTAGATTGACCTTCGCGAAGCGCTGCAGATCACCCTCCTGCTTCTCGGTACTCACAGTCCAGAGAAGAACATCGATGGTATTCATTATCGGACGCCAGATTATACCACCCGGACCTTCTCTCAAAAGAACTTGAACCACGAATTTATGGAAGTGGGTTTTTAGAAAGCTTTGAACGAATGGACTAATATCCTTGTCTCGAATTCGCTCGTCTATTTTATCCAACGCATATTGTTCGACTTCCTCGAGACGATGTTTGCGCTCATCTTCATCCAGTAGTTTTTGCTCCTTCTCTTGATTTGCATCTGCAAATTCGTTCTCAAAGGCGATGAGGTCCCCGAGAAGCGCCTCAACCAAAGCCATATCGCCGGAGAAATTACGAACAAAACGGGTTACAAGCTCCTGCATCTTGCGGTATACCGGATCCTGGCCTAGCTTCTCAGACTCCGTCCAGCTCAAGCTAGCGGATGCTAATTCATTTAAGAAAAGCCGTGCCGGATGCGCCGCAGCATCGAAGAAACCAGAATCTTCTAGAGCTATCTTCAATACTGTAATCTGTGTTCTACCTATCAGCTCCTTGATCGGAATGGGAACAGTCATGTCTTTCCATATCTCTTCATAGAGAAATGTCACAAGATTAATAATATCGGAAGACTGTCGATCGATGGCCCGCAGAGTGCTTGTGCTGCTCTGCTCTTGCAATAAGCTGCCCACCGACTCGCTTAGATTCTGCGCTTGTCCAGTAATAGAGTCTTCAGCATCTGTAGCTTGAGCATCGAAAGTGGGCTGCAATTGATTTAATAAGGTGAGTAGCTGGTCGCTAGCAACTAACTCAAGCCTCTGATTACCTACCATCATACCGGGCTGCGGGACTGCCCCCCCCCTGACGCAACCGCTACAGCAGGCCCGGCAACTGCGCCCTGGACTTGCTGTCCCCCTGCATTATCGGCATTCCTATGTATGAGCTTCTGCATGACTGACAGAATTTGCTGATCGCTGCCCGACCCGGTCTCGACAACCGACGACTCTGCTGTGAATGCTCGATCTGTTGGGTCAATTTTCTGAGGTCTGGCGCTGC
>Ga0115553_1000811_pt1 | contig 19941 bp, 17 predicted proteins | sample COGITO_mtgs_1103_2_FD_87284 | JGI IMG/M metagenome (GOLD analysis project Ga0115553, IMG submission 87284) | Pelagic marine microbial communities from North Sea - COGITO_mtgs_110331 | ecosystem: Environmental > Aquatic > Marine > Epipelagic | place: Germany:Helgoland, sampling site Kabeltonne... | reverse complement strand
CGTGCATTTCCAGAGCTTGGCCTTTGCCTTCGGAGACAACCAGAGCACCTTCGATAACGACGGAACAACCGGTGGTGATCGTCAGTACATCACTGGTGTAGTTCGCCAGTTCGCTGGGAACGACGGCTTGAATGGCGTCGAAGCAGCTGCCGTCGTGAACCGCAATAAAGGAAATGCCGGCTTTTGAATCACGTTTGCTTCTGACCCAACCTTTAACGGTAATAGTCGCGCCGACGCTGGAGTCTCCTCTTAAGGCCGCAGCCACGGATACATGGGTCATGAATCTTTTCCATCTGTGTGAGTGGCGGCAATAATAACAAAAATATGCGCTCGATCAGACGCTTATTGAAGATTAAATGCCCGCTTGGGGGAATCTATCGGACATTTCACCAGCGTCTCTGGATATTGGTGTTAGGGCTAGTATTGGTGGCGGCTGGTTGGTCGTAAAAATACCCTGTGCTGAAGCCTGAGAACAGGTCTTTGGCTGGGTTCTAGATCAAAAGTGCCTAATTCAAGTCGGATCGTCGCGCTCATCATTGAGGCTCTCATCAAGACGCATGCGGCTGCTGGTCATGCCGCCATCAACAACGTGATGCTGGCCGGTGATGAAGGTGGAATCGTCGCTGGCTAAAAACAGTGCCATGTTGGCAATGTCGAGGGACTCGCCAGAACGTTGCACGGGCTGCGCCTGGGCCATGCGCGCGCGCATGATTTCAACTACCGATTGATTGTCACCTTGATGGAATTCAAGCATGGGGGCAAATATAGGTGTGGCGATGCCGCCCGGACAGATTGCATTGGCGCGAATATTGAACGCTGCCAATTCCAGTGCCGCGGAGCGCGAGAGACCGATGACGCCGGCTTTGATGCCGGAGTAGACATGGGGGCCAAGCCCGGCTTGCAGGCCAGCAACGCTCGCGGTACTGATAATGGAGCCGCTGCGCTGAGGTTTCATCACGCGGGCAGCGTGTTTGATGCCAAGTACCACGCCGGTGAACATGACGCCCACCGTATTCTCATACTCTTGACCAATCACCAGGTCTTGAAGCTCACCGCTGACGCCGCCGAAGCCAGCATTATTAAATAGGATATCGAGATGGCCAAAGTGGTTGACGGCCAGGTCGACCATGCGCTCGACATCCGCTTCTGTGGCGACGTTGGTATGCTGATAAATAGCATTTTGACCCAGCTCTGCCACGAGAGCCTTACCGAGATCGTCCTGGATGTCGGCGATGACAACCTTTGCGCCTTCCTCGACAAAACGTCGTACCGTGCCGGCGCCAATGCCGCTAGCGCCGCCGGTGATAATGGCCACTTTATTTGCCAATCTGTTCATGCCGTCTACCCCGTAATGTTGAGCCCATCAGATGGCTAGAGTGTACGCTGCATTGTCCAGATTGTTAATGTCTGGCCGGTCGCGATAGTGCCATCGGCGGATGCGGCTTATTCGTCATCAATGGCCAGGGTTTCGCCGCCCAGAGCGCTGAACAGCGCCGGCAAAAATCGTGAGAACTCCAGTGTCATATTGACAAATGCCGCGTCCATTCTGGCAATGGGATTGTCTTCATCTTCCGCATCGTCGTCGCTGGATTCAATCTTGAGTTGCCTTAGAATCAAGTCCTTGTCAACGGCCAAACGTAGATCGCCGTACCAGCGTAGCCCTAGCTTAGTGCACATCTTGCCGGCCTCGAGATGGTGGCGAATCTCCTGCGTATCCAGATCCTGCTTTCTACAGGTCACAGAGGCACCATCTTCTGGGTCGACAAGGTCGCACTGGTCGCCCAGGGCGAAATGGTCCGGCAGTTTTCTGTGCATCAACCACTGGCTGAAAACGTCGGTGGGTTTGGATTTGACCTGTGGGGGTACGACAGACAGGGTACCCACAGAATCACGAAGACAGTTAATAAATAGTTCGGCTTCCGAGGCATTAGCGGTATCTATCACCAGTAGATTCGAGGCGGGGTTGATATAGCCCATGATCTGCTTGGAGCGTGCCAGTGCTCGCGGTAACAATTCTGCGAGGGCATCATCTTTGATACTCAGCTTCTCTTTGGATCTGAGTTTTCGACCTTCCATGCTCTCGATCCGATCAACGCGCTCGGCAATGGCTTCGTTCAATGCGCTAGGTGGAATGACTTTGTCTTCCCGGCGGGCACAGAGCAAGATGCTGCCAGCCACTTCATGGCCCAAAGGGGCATCTTCGATGTCCTTGATGGGCGATACCCAGCCAAAGCTGGAAGGCCGTAAGCCCGCGCAGGGAACGAAGGCATTTTTTTCCAGTAACGCGAGAAGTTCTTCCGCTGTGGGCTCGAAGGGTTTGGTCAGTCGGTAAACTGATGCATTCTTGAAAAGCATCTGGAAAGGTCCTTGTCTGGCACGGGAGTGTGATCGAAAAATCAGGGAGCGATTATACATGGTTTCGTTGCCAAGGTTTCAACTACGAGACCCGGGAATCTGGGGTTCATGGTTGACGTAGCACCGAATTTCAAACCTTGACGGGGAAGTCGCCAATTATTAGCATCGGTCGGGTGGCAGTCGAGCCACCTTCGGCAGGAGACGACGGCGAATTTTACGGCAGTGAGTGATTGTGAGACCATTGCGGCCCGTCAAGGCTGAGGCTCTCGTTGGGACCGAAGCAGGCGAAGGCTCTTCAATCCCTGTTGGTCGTTGTAGTCAATCGCATAGGTGAGCCTGCAGGCGAGAGAATCCGTGCATCCAAGATGAATTTAGCGAGGAGCAGAGCGTGTTGATCAAGCCAGGTAGTAACCTTATAGACTGCCTCAGCTGTGGGATGCGTGTTCCGCGAGATATTAGCCGGTGTCCAAAATGTGACGATCATGTGACGCGCCAAACTGATGGCTACGTGCTCACTGAAAATATTGCGCATCAACAGGAACGGGTCAGTGAGGCGCTGATCAAACTTGAGCGATTGTTTGTCGAAGCCGAGTTAGGGCGGGCAGCGGGTTTGAGGCTTATTGTCGGCTCCGGGCTGATTCGAGAGGCGGTTTTTGAAGCCCTGCGAGCCAGGCAATTTCGAGGTGATATCCTGGGTTATGGTCAAGATGGGCAGAATACAGGTGCCATTTTTGTCAAGCTGCGGTGAGCCAATTCGTCAGCCCTCCCGTGAATGTTCGGCTGGCGGAATTTATTGGGGCGTAAGCCTCAGGATTAGCATAGAATATGCGGTTTTACGGTCGCCGAACATTACCCGGACCGTCTGATGTTTAGGCTGGAGTGAGATTAATTTATGCGTTTGCAAGCCATCAAACTCGCAGGGTTCAAATCCTTCGTAGATCCTACTACTGTGCCTTTTCGCTCGAATCTCTGCGCCGTTGTCGGTCCCAATGGCTGTGGTAAATCGAATATTATTGATGCTGTGCGGTGGGTGATGGGAGAATCATCGGCCAAGACCTTGCGTGGTGAGTCGATGGCGGACGTTATTTTTAACGGTTCAACCACTCGCAAGCCCGTGGGTCAGGCGAATATTGAGTTGATTTTCGACAATACTGAAGGTGGCTTGAGCGGTGAATATGCTGCGTATAGTGAGATTTCGATCAAGCGTCAGGTTACTCGTGATGGCCAGTCTAACTATTACTTAAACGGTCAGAAGTGCCGTCGCAAAGACATTACCGACATATTTCTGGGTACGGGCATGGGGCCGCGCAGCTATTCTATTATTGAGCAGGGCATGATCAGCAACCTGATCGAGGCTCGGCCAGAAGAATTGCGGGTCTATATTGAGGAAGCGGCGGGAATCTCCAAGTACAAGGAACGGCGCCGGGAAACGGAGCGACGCATCACTCACACCCGCGATAATTTGGACCGCTTAAGTGATTTGCGGGACGAACTCGGACGTCAGCTACATCATCTTGAACGGCAAGCTCGAGCCGCAGAACGTTACACTGAGCTCAAGCAAGAAGAGCGCGAGGTCAAATCTCAGCTGCAGGCTCTGAAATGGCGAACTATCAGCGCCGATACTAAGGTGAAAGAAGCTAATATCAGTCGGCTGCAAATTGCCCAAGATGCCAGTATTGCTGACTTGCGTCGGATTGATGCGGAGGTGGAAGAAAAACGCCAGGTGCTTATCGCCCTGTCCGACGAGACCAACGAAATTCAAAAACGCTTTTATGATATCGGCACTGAAATCGCGCGAATCGAAGATTCGATCCAGTTTCAGAATGAGCGTAACCAGCAACGGAACAAGGATCTCGAGGAAGTCAGTGAAAACTGGTACAAGATCCGAGCTGATATAGATGCTGATCAGCGCAAACTGGGTGAGTTGCGGCATGAGCTCGCCCAGACCGAGCCACAGCAAGAGCAGGTGCGAGAAACGGAGGAAGCTTCGGGCGTGCAGCTGACCGAAGCTGAGCAGGGCATGCAGGCTTGGCAGCAGTCATGGGAAGCCTTCAATCAGAGTGCCGCGCAGGCCCAGAACAAGGCGCAGGTTCAGCAATCGAAGATGGGCTCGCTGGAGCAATCTACGGAGCGCTTGAACCGCCGCCTGGTCGCCTTGAAAGCGGACCTCGGACGTTTGCAGGAACAACGGATGGTGGAGGAAGAATTAGGTCCTCTGCAGTCAATGCTGGAGGTTCAGGAAGAACAAATAGCGCGAGTTGAAGAGGAAGTGCGGGCACTGGTCGCGCGGATTGAAGGCCAGCGCGAAGAAAATCAAAATTTAACGAGTTTGCTCGATGAGAAGCGTGGTCGGTTGCAGAGTCTTCGAGGTCGGTTTGCCTCCCTTGAAGCCCTGCAGCAAGCAGCCTTGGGCCAGCAAGATGATGCGGAAGTCAGTTGGCTGGAGCGCCATAGCCTTAAGGCTAATGGTCGCCTCGGCGAACGTATCGATGTCGAAGACCCATGGTCGAATGCGGCTGAAACCGTTCTGGGTGACTACTTACAGGCAGTATGTGTTGATGGCGTTGACGTTGTCGCCCAGTTACTGGGTGATTTTGATAAGGGTTCCTTGAGCTTTATATCCAATGTCAGCAATGTCGCACCACTTAACCCCAGAATATCTGCGGCGACGCTGCTGAGTAAAATCACCAGCGCGACGGACTTGACGGATATTCTCGCCGGTGTCTATGTCGCCGCTGATTTGCCTGCGGCGTTGATGCTGCGTAGCGATCTTCAGGCTGGTGAATCGGTGATCACGGCGGACGGTATCTGGTTGGGGCAACAGTGGTTGCGAGTGAGCAAAGATCGGGATTCCACTGCTGGGGTGCTGAAACGTCAGGCCGAATTGAAGATATTGGTCGAACAAATAGAAATGCTCGAACATGAAGTGAGCAGTCTGACGGACAGCCTCGAGTCTGGCGTTGCGAGTTTGCAGTTAGCTGAGCGAGATCGTGAAGTAGAACAAAACCGACTGGTTCAATTACAGCAATCTTTCAGTGAGACTCGTGCCCAACTGGGCGCGAAAAAACTCCAGGTCGATCAGGTCAAAGCTGATCTGCAACGTATAACAGCAGAAATTGAGGCTGATACGGAGCATGTTGAGGAAGACGAGCAAAATCTCAAGGATGCCCGAGACATCTTGCAGGAAGCCCTGGACCAGATGGAGCAGGATACCCATCAACGCGCTGTGCTTCAGCAAACGCGACATGAATGTCAGCAGGCGCTGGAAAATTCTCGTTCCAAGGCCCGCGAGCACCGTGATGCATCGCACCAGCTCGCGCTGAAAATTCAGTCCTTGGGCTCTGCGGTGGTATCGACCGAGCAGGCCATGACCCGCTTGCAGGAACAGCAATTGATCTTCGCTGAGCGTAAGAAAGCCCTGGAAGCCAGTTTGAGCGAGAGTGAGGAGCCGCAGGTACTGCTGAAGCAGGAGCTGGAAATTCAGCTCGAAAGGCGTCTTGAAGTCGAAACTACACTGACATCGGCGCGGCAGCGAATTACTGCAGGCGAGTACAGTATTCGCGAACTGGAGCAACAGCGTAGTCGGGTTGATGAGACTATCGAGCAGGTTCGAACCAGTCTGGACCAAGTGCGAATGGATTGGCAGGGGCTCGAGGTCAGGCGAGCAACGATTCGTGAGCAGTTGGTCGCTGACAAGCAAGACCTGGATGAGTTGCTGGTAAACCTCCCCGAGGCGGCTAATGAAGCCGAGTGGGAAGAGAACATGGTACGTGTAGGTAATCGTATTCAGCGGCTCGGGGCTATTAATCTCGCGGCTATCGATGAGTACAAAGTTCAATCAGAGCGAAAACAGTACCTTGATGCCCAGAACGAAGATCTTGAGAAGGCACTACAAACTCTTGAAACCGCGATTCGCAAGATCGACGTAGAAACTCGTACACGATTTAAAGAGACCTTCGATAAGGTGAATTCACGACTCCAGCAGCTGTTCCCCAAGGTCTTCGGTGGTGGCCATGCCTATCTGGAAATGACCGGCGATGATTTGCTCGATACGGGCGTTGGTCTTATGGCAAGACCACCAGGAAAGCGCAATTCGAGCATTCACTTGCTCTCGGGGGGCGAGAAGGCGCTGACGGCGATCGCCTTGGTATTTTCTATATTCAGCCTGAACCCAGCGCCATTTTGTATGCTGGATGAGGTTGATGCCCCGTTGGATGATGCTAATGTGGTGCGTTACTCAAATTTGGTAAAGGAAATGTCGAAAACAGTTCAGTTTATCTACATTACCCACAATAAAATTGCCATGGAGATGGCGGAACAACTTATGGGCGTTACAATGCATGAGCCTGGGGTGTCACGGATGGTATCCGTTGACGTGGATGAAGCCGTGGCGCTGGCAGCAGTTTGACGCTAGCAAGCACCATTTGCTAACGGAATCGATAAGATGGAGTCTCTAATAGAATTCGGCTTGCGTGATTGGTTGCTCATTCTGGGTTCAGCATTTATCGTTGGTGTGCTGTTGCATGGGTATTGGCGCATGCGATCAAACCGTGGCACGCTCAAAATGTCCTTGGATAAGTCGTTTTTGAACTCGCGACATGAACCCAAGCTGGATGCCGATGATCTGGCGCTCTACAGGGCTGAACTACCCAATGGTGGGGCCCGCGTGCTCACCACGCCGACGCAGACTAAGTTAGACCTGGCCGAAGCCGTGCCCGTATTGATGGAATCTGTGAATATTCCTGCTTCGCAAGACGCGCTGTCCGAAGACCAAGCTGAGGCAACGCTCGGATTTGAAACCAGTCTGTCCGAAAGTAATTTATCCGAAAGCGGGAGCCTAGAAACCGCAGCCTTCGAAACTGAACAGCCGAATTCGCCTGCGATTCCCCGGGCTGGTGCCGAGTGCCCGGAAAAATTTGTAGTGCTGTATGTTAGTGCGCGGCACAAAGATTTTAGCGGCAACGCCCTGCTGGCTTGCTTGCGACAGCAGAACATGACGTTTGGAGAGATGGATATCTATCATCGACTTGGGTCGAATGGTCGGTCGTTATTTAGCCTGGTCAACGCGGTGGAGCCAGGTGCCTTCGACCCATCGACGATGCATGCCTTCAAGACCCCAGCTGTCAGCTTGTTTATGCGTGCTCATGAGCTGGCAGATCCTGTTGGCGTGTATCATGAGATGCTGGGTTTGGCAGAATACCTGGCGACCCAGCTCGGTGGCGAGATCAAGGATGAGACAAGGATGCCGCTGACGCGACAATCGATGATGCGCGATCAGCAAGATCTTCAGGCCTTTGTTGATACTTACTTTCACTAAGCTGGTGATTTCGAGACCGGCAGCACCGATGAATTTGCATGTCCCTACCTGCCGAAATATTTGAACAAGCGGTGCGTCTTCGTGATGCCATAAACCGGCATAACTACCAGTACCACTCTCTCGATTCGCCTATCATTTCTGATGCGGAATTCGATCAACTGTTTCGCGAGCTAAAATCTCTTGAGGCGCAGTACCCGGAACTCGTTACCGATGACTCACCGACTCAACGAGTCGGTGCCACGCCCCTGTCAGCGTTCTCCCAAATTCAACATGAGATGCCGATGCTGTCGCTGGAAAATGCGTTTAGCGAGGCTGACCTGGAAGACTTTGAGCGACGAATCAAGACACGTTTAGACACGGTTGATACACTTGAGTTTATCTGCGAACCAAAAATTGATGGTGTCGCTGTCAGCCTGCTGTATGTCGATGGACAATTAGTCAGGGGGGCGACTCGCGGTGATGGTACGACTGGTGAGGATATTACGCAGAATGTCAGAACGATAGAATCGATTCCCTTGCGTCTGCAGGGTCAAGGTTGGCCAGAACGGCTGGAAGTGCGGGGTGAGATTTATATTGCCAAGCCAACATTTTTCGCAATCAATGCTGAGGCTCAGGCGCGAGGTGAAAAACCTTTCGCCAATCCCCGCAACGCGGCTGCTGGTAGTTTGCGGCAGCTGGACTCAAGACTCACGGCAAAACGTAAACTGACGATGTACTGTTACAGCGTCGGGTTGGTGGAAGGTGGCGATTTACCGCCGACTCAGGCTGGCATTTTGCAGCAATTACAGGACTGGGGCTTGCGGATTAATCCGCTAGTTGAGGTGGTCAAAGGGGCGGCGATGTGTCGAACCTACTATGAAAAGATGCTCGCGCGTCGAGCCGAACTGGACTATGAAATTGATGGTGTGGTCTTCAAAGTGAATAGCATGTCGCTGCAACAGCGCCTAGGTATTCTGACTCGCACACCACGCTGGGCCATTGCTCACAAATTTCCTGCCGAAGAGGGCTATACACGGCTAGCAGATGTGGAGTTTCAAGTGGGCCGAACCGGGGCTATTACGCCAGTGGCGCGGCTTGAGCCGGTTACAATCGGCGGCGTAACGATTAGTAATGCGACGCTGCATAATATGGATGAAGTAGGTCGACTAGGGTTGATGATTGGCGATCGGGTTTTGGTGCAACGGGCCGGTGACGTCATTCCCAAGGTGGTTGCTGTTGATCAATCCCAACGTCCATTGGATGCCCGGCCGATAACCCTGCCTGATCATTGCCCGGCCTGCGGTGCTGAAATCATACTGGTTGAAGGTGAGGTTATTGCACGTTGCAGTGGTGGGTTGTTTTGTAGTGCTCAGCGCAAAGAAAGTATTCGTCATTTTGCCTCAAGACTGGCGCTGGATATCGAAGGTCTGGGAACTAAACTGGTCAATCAACTGGTTGATGAAGGCTTGATCGCGAGTCCCGCAGACCTATACAGCTTGACCGAGTCGAAATTGGTTGGGCTCGATCGAATGGCGCCGAAATCTGCTAACAATCTGCTTAAGGCGTTGGAGAAAAGTAAGCTGACGACTATGGCGCGATTTATTTATGCGCTGGGTATCTCTGAAGTGGGTGAGTCCACGGCGCGGAATCTGGCGCTGTTTTTTGGCGATATTGATGCCTTGCGCGCCGCAGATGACGAGCTATTGCAGACTGTTCCAGATGTTGGGCCGATAGTCGCAGAAAAAATTCTGACATTCTTCCATCAACAGAATAATCAAAAAGTCATCGATGAGCTGTTGGCTGCCGGGATCCACTGGCAAGCGGAAACTTCGAGTGTTGACCCTGCAGCTTTAACAGGTCAGAGTTGGGTCTTGACAGGTACCTTGATGAGACTCACTCGAAGTGAAGCAAAGGCAAAGTTGCAATCCCTTGGGGCGAAAGTCAGCGGGTCGGTTTCCAAGAGCACTAGCTGTGTCGTGGCTGGAGATGCAGCGGGATCAAAACTGGCTAAGGCGCTTGAATTAGGCGTGCCAGTCATGGACGAAACCGCACTGCTTGAAATGCTAGCTAAACATGGAATCCAAGTGTCATGAAAGTTGTTTTGAGTTCATTAATACTCTTGAGTCTTGTCGGCTGCGCGTCAGCCCCCCCGGAAAAGCCAGACAATCTGTGTGAAATATTTTATGAAAAGTCTGGCTGGTATAAAGACGCACGCAAAGCTGCCAGGCGTTGGGGTACATCGATCCCAGTGATGATGGCATTTATTCATCAAGAGTCCGCATTTCAATCGCGGGCTAAACCGCCAAGAACCAAGATACTTTGGGTGATTCCTGGCCCTCGGCCAGCGAGTGCCTATGGTTATTCCCAGGCGATTGATGAGACCTGGGACACATATAAACGCTCGACGGGAAGCTGGGGTGCTGATCGTAATGACTTTGATGACGCTATCGATTTTATTGGCTGGTACAACGACCAGAGTCATCGCAAGAACGGTATCGGTAAGTCTGACGCCTACAACCTCTATCTTGCCTACCATGAGGGTCAGGGGGGCTTTGCGAAGCGCTCCTTTGCCAAAAAGCAGTGGCTGAAAGATGTCTCAAAAAAAGTGGCACGACGAAGTAGTACCTATGGCACCCAGCTTAAGGGTTGTGAGAAAAATTTGGATCGTGGCTGGTTTGGCTGGTTATTTAGCTGATGCCTGATTACGGTCTGTTGTCGCTATTGCCACCAGTGCTTACCGTTATCCTGGCTATATGGACCGGCAATATTCTTGTTTCCTTGTCTCTCGGAGTGTTCTTCGGATCTATGATTCTGGCCAACTAGAATCCCTTTCTGGTCATATTGGATATGATCGAATCGGGTATATTTGTTCATATCAGTGTGCCCTCTAATATTCAGTTCATCTTTACCTGGATGGCCATCGGTGGTTTTATCAAGCTCCTCGAGGTGTCCGGCGGTGCCAAGGCGTCTACCCGAGGCATGACCCGGTTTCCCCGCTTCCGCAGAGCCTGATACTGTCTTATTGTCCCGGTAACGCGTGTCGAATCACCCACTGCGGACCCGCAGGTCACTTTCTGGGTGATTTTTGTGGGTTCTTAGCAGACAAACGTCAATGGATGGGTATAATCGCCCGCGATTGAAGCGGCGGCGGATTACCGTCTGTACTTCAGGCTGGATTTTCTGCCCTCTACTCGGAATTAAACATGACCAGTTTATTAATATCGGTGACTGCGCTGCTAGCGTCGGTGGCGATACTGCTGCTTGGCCATGGTCTGCAACTCACTTTAGTGCCGCTCTATGCGGTGAGTCTAGATTGGGCGCCGGAGTTGATCGGCTATACGGGTTCCAGTTATTTTTTAGGATTCGTGGTTGGCTGTCTGACAGTTCCGCGGTTGGTTGCGAGAGTCGGTCATATCCGTGTTTTTGCCGTCTTGATTGCTGCTGCGACGGCGGCCTTGCTGTTTATTGGGCTTGTGGATCAATTTTGGTTTTGGATGCTATCCAGAGCCGTTTCCGGCTGGGCATTTGCCGGTGTGTATATGGTGATTGAGAGCTGGCTCAATGAGAAGACAGCCGTTGAACATCGTGGCAGTGTCTTATCAATTTATATCATCATTACTTTGGTGTCGATCTGCATCGGTCAATTATTGGTTGGCTTTGAGCTAGGCTTTCCGGGTCTGTTTATGCTGGCGGCGGCCTTGCTGGTCTTGGGTGTTGTACCCATTGGTTTGACCTCGAGTTCACTGCCTGGGCCGATTCCCGTGGTCCAATTTCGACTTGCTCGAGTAGTGGCCGCTTCCCAGGTTGCCATGGTGGGCGCCTTCTTCGGAGGCTTGGTCACCGGCGGGTTCTGGGCTCTCGGGCCAGTCGTGGCAAGCGTCAACGGTCTAGAAAAAGAACAGATTGGTATGTTTATGGCGGTGACGATATTGGGCGGGACTGTTTTTCAATACCCAGTCGGGCGCTTATCAGACAGAGTCGATCGGCGCTATGTGATTGCCGGGCTGGCCCTGTTAGGTGTGCTGACTTGTTTGTTGGCGGCGGTGCTGTTGAGTTATAGCCCGAAAGCGATTTACGCCACGATGTTTATTTTTGGTGGTATGACATTTCCACTGTATTCCCTGTGTCTAGCCCATGCCAACGACAATACCAGTTTGTCCTTGATGGAAATCGCCAGCGGTGTACTGATGATGAACAGTGCGGGTTCGGTGTTTGGTCCGCTTATTGTGGCGTTTTTAATTGGTTACACTGACCATGCACTCTTTATTGTTTCAGCCGTGGCCCTGGCACTGCTGGTGTGCTGGACCCTGTATCGCATTCAGTTTCATGAGGTGGCGCGAGACCATTTCGAACCCTTCGTCGCGGTCAGAAACACCTCAGCTGAGATTGTTGAACTGATCTCCGAGGACAGCGACCAACCGCGCCAGGATCTGAGTGTCGACGAATAGCCTTTTGCTCCATTTGGCGAGACGTGATTTGTCTGGTGCTTAAGGTCTCGATCTACGGCTGCGAATAGCTGAGCCGGTAGATGACGTTGGCCTTGTCATCGGCAATCAAGATGCTACCGTCGGCCATTTGTAGTAAGTCGGCAGGCCGACCCCAGGCGACATTGTCTTGTAACCAGCCATCGACGAGTACTTCGTAATGCATGACACCCTGATCGTCCATGCGGGCGACAGTAATACGGTAGCCTGTATGGCCAGCCTCGGGTGTTCGATTCCAAGATCCATGCTCAGGGATCAAGACTTGCTTGTGGTATGCCGGGGGTAGCATGGTGCCCGTATAGAACATCATGCCTAAGGGTGCCACGTGAGGATCGAGATCTAGTGCTGGCTCCATGTAATCAGTGGGATTGTGGCCGGCAGAGAACTCCGGGTCGGGAATGCTCTGGCCGTGAAAGAAGGGATAGCCAAAGTGCTGGCCCGCCTGGCTGACTCGGTTGAGCTCGCAGGGCGGCAGATCGTCGCCAAGCATGTCCCGGCCATTGTCGGTGAACCACAGCTCACCGGTGTCTGGGTGCCAGTCGAATCCCACCGTATTACGGACACCCGTGACGAAGGGCTCGAATACCGCCGGGGTTGTGTTCACGTTCATACGTTGGATAGAGGCAAAGGGCGACTCGGGCTGGCAGATGTTGCAGGGCGCACCGACGGGGATGTAGAGATAGCCATCTGGGCCAAATTCGAGATATTTCCAGCCGTGATGGCGCTCAGCTGGCAACCTGGCTGTCAGTACCTCGCTGGTGGCGAGTTGGTCTGGCGCCTTGTTTCGCAGTTGTTGTTGGATATTTCGAAAGGCAAGGATTTGGTTGAGGGCGCCGACATACAGATCGCCCTCGCGATAGGCGAGCCCACTGGGTAAATCTAGGTTTGCGGCGACCACTGTCACCTGATCAGCCTTGCCGTCAGCATTAATATCCCGAACCAGATGCACTTTACCGGCCCTTAAGCTACCAACGTAAATGTCGCCGTCTTCACCGTGCGCCATCTGCCGCGGGTTCTCCACTTCAGCGAAGACCGCAATACTGAAGCCGGCGGGCAGGTTCAATTTGTCCAATGGCAATGGGTCCGCGGCCTGAGTCAGGGAGCAAAATGTGGCTGCCAGGATCGACAGCAGATGGTATTTACTCTGGAGCTTGAATGTTATGATCTGATCTCTCATGAACACTGCCTGTCATCCCTTGAATTTGAAGGGTGGATGATGCGCAATCCAGGTACTTCCCGTCAATGCTCAGTGCTGAACTAAAAACCGAGATCCAAATGGCCTATTCGCGGCTGCTTGAGGAAAAAGGCTACACCTCGCGCCACTGCCAGCGACAAATGATCGCCGATATCGCTAATACGCTGGGCAGCATCGAGGTGGATGCTGACGGCGACCGGCTATCCAAAAATCCCATCTGTGTGGTTGAGGCGGGCACCGGCACCGGTAAGACGGTGGCCTATGCCATTGCGGCGTTACCCATTGCCAAGGCGCTGGGGAAGCGCCTGGTGATCGCAACGGCTACTGTCGCGCTGCAGGAGCAGATCGTACTGTTAGATCTGCCGGATATTCGACAGCATTCAGGCCTCGATTTCAGTTTCGCCCTAGCCAAAGGCCGGCGACGTTATTTATGTCTGGCGCGACTAGACTTGGCTTTGCAGGCGGCAGGCGCGAATAATCATAGTCTTGCCCTGTATGACGATGAGATGCTGTCGATGGACGCCTCGCATCAAGCGTTATACGAGGAAATGCTGGCTCGATTAGGTCGAGGCGACTGGGATGGTGAGCGAGACAGCTGGTCCACTGAACTTGAAAATGATGCCTGGTTTCCAGTGAGTACCGATCATGTGACTTGCACCGGACGCAAATGTTCCCACTACGAAAATTGCTTTTTCTATCGCGCTCGCGAACAGATTCACCGGGTTGATTGCATCGTCAGCAACCATGATTTGGTGTTGGCCGACCTGATGATGGGTGGCGGTGCGGTGCTGCCTGCACCTGAGGATACGATCTATATTTTCGATGAGGGTCACCATCTGCCGGATAAGGCCATCAACCATTTCGCCAATTTTCAGTTGCTGCGTTCCACTCAGACTTGGCTCGAACAGCAACCCAACGCGCTCCGCCTGATGGCGGCGGAGTTAGGTGAGATCGGGGGCTTGCCGCGCAATTTAATTCAGCTGGAAGATGCGGTCACCCATTTAATTGAGCAGTTGCAAGCGGTCATCAGTGTGGTTGAACCGCTTCGAGAAATGGCGGAAGGCGAAGATCGAGAGCGCCGCTATCGGTTTCCTGGCGGCCACGCGGACCCCGCATTGGTGGCGATCAGCGAAACTCTGTACCAGGCGATGCAACGCCTGAACAGTCAGACAAATTTGATTCAGTCAGCGATTGAAGACCGGATGAACGATGCAGATCCCATGCAGGAACAGCTGGAGTATTGGCTGCCGGTGATCGCCGCGGTGAATGCGCGTCTCTCAGGTGGTGCTGGCCTGTGGCAAAATTTCATGATCACTGACACGGTAGGTGAGCCCCCAACAGCTCGCTGGATTGGTTTTCGCGATAATGATGAAATTCAAATTAGCGCCAGCCCAGTGTCGGTGCACGATACGCTGGAAGCGTTGCTCTGGTCGCGCTGTTTCGGTGCCGTACTGACCTCGGCAACGCTTGCTGTTGGGGGTGATTTCGGGCGTTTTCAAAGACGCGTAGGGATTCATCCGGAGAATCGTTTTACGGCCCTGGCGAGTCCCTTTGAATATGCTCGGCAAGCGGTCCTTCGAGTGCCTATGATGATCTCCGACCCGCGTCAGGCCGAAGACCATAACGCAGAAGTTGCCGGGCTGTTGCCCGATTTGCTTGAAGGGGTCAGAGGTGGGCTGGTTTTGTTTGCATCCTGGCGCCAGATGTTTCGAATCAGGGATGCGCTGGGGGCTGACTTTCAAGCATTAGTCCTGGTTCAGGGTGATTTGTCGAAAAGCGAGATCGTCGCCACTCAGAAGCGCCGGATTGATGCAGGACTATCGAGTATTATTTTTGGGCTCGCCAGTTTCGCCGAAGGTATCGACTTGCCGGGGGCCTACTGTGAGCATGTAGTTATCGTCAAAATACCGTTTGCCGTGCCGGACGACCCGGTTGGCGCGACCTTGAGTGAGTGGATTGAGGCCAAAGGCGGCAATGCATTTCAAGAAATCATGGTCCCCGATGCCGCTTTGCGGATGGTTCAGGCTTGTGGCCGATTATTGCGCACCGAAACAGACAGCGGCACTATTTCAATCCTTGATCGCCGCCTAGTGACTCAGCGCTACGGCCAGCTTCTGCTCAACGCCCTGCCGCCATTCCGGCGTGAGATCGCTTGAATAACAATGTCTGTAACGCCTGAATGGCTGCTGAATAAATTTATCTGAGCCATTCAGCTAGCATTCAGATACTAGGCGTTAGTCTGGGTCCTACATTCAAGAGCAAGTAGAGGCCATCAACATGAAAATGATCTTCGTTAATGTAGCTATTGTCACCTTTTCAACGTTACTGCTGCCAGGTGCGGTCACTGCCGCAGCTTCCTCAGGCCCCAATGTGATATACGACTATGCGACGGTGCTGGCAGCCGAGCCGATTATGAAGACGATCGTCGTCTCTACTCCGCGAGAAGAATGTTGGCAAGAGCAGGTAGTTTATCGTCAAGGTCAGGGCACTGGAAATAATGCGGTGGGTACTGTCATGGGCGGCGTACTAGGCGGCGCCCTTGGTAATGCTGTTGGTCATAAGAAGTCCAACAAGCGGGTTGGGGCTGTGGTTGGTGCTGTTCTGGGTGCGACGCTGGGCAACGCGATGGCACGCTCAAATAATAAGTCTGATAACGGGCGACGTTATGGGAATGAAGAACGATGCCGGATTTATCAAGACTCATACAGCGAAGAACAAGTTGTTGGCTATGAGGTTCGATACCGTTATCAGCAACAGACCTATTCGACAGTGATGGACAAGGATCCTGGTGATACTATTCGAGTCCGATTATCCATATCTCCGGTCAGCTAGGCCGGAGATCACGGAGAATAGTATGCACTACCTGATCCTTCCGATGACGCTTTTGTTTGGCTTGTTGAGTAGTCAGACCCTTGCAGCGAGGCCCTTCGAGCACCGACCGGGGCCCGCCTTGTTGCTCGTCGAAAGTCAGCGGTCTGGTTCGCCAGCAGTGCCCAGTCTCCAACGCCTCGATAGCCGTGCAGCGGCCAGCCGGGTCAAGCAGCGTTACCAAAATCATAAAATTCTGTCTATTCAGCTTAGTGAAGGTCAGGGACCTGGGGTATTCCGAGTCAAGACGCTATCCCCTCAGGGTGTGGTGAAGTATGTCTTCGTTGATGCTGGAAGTGGCAATGTCTTTGAGTAGCTTATGGTCTCTGGCGGCAAATTGCGGCCGGTATAGCGGGAGTTATTGAATGGGCCATCGATTATTGCTGATTGAAGACCAATTAGAGTTGCGTGAGCAGCTGGCAGACCTGTTGCAGGGCCACGATTTTGTCATCGACACCTGTACCGACGGGATCGAAGGATTGTATGTCGCTCAAAAATTCCAGTACGACGTGGCGGTCATTGATTTAGGTTTACCTAGGCTTTCCGGGCTAGATATTATTCGGAAAATTCGTGAAGACGGTCGTGATTATCCGATTTTAATCTTGACGGCGCGAGCCGATTGGAAGGATAAAGTCGAAGGGCTGGCGGCCGGTGCTGACGATTATTTGGTCAAGCCATTTCATGTGCAAGAGCTGTTAGCGAGGCTGGAGGCGATGTTGCGACGTGCCTCGGGACAGTTCAAGCCCAGTCTGGAATGGGGCCCAATTCATGTTGATTTGCGTGGTAAACGCGTTAATGTCGAAGGCAACCCCGTTGATTTGACTGCCTTCGAGTTCAATTTGCTTGAGTACTTGATGCAACGACCGGGCGAGGTGATATCCAAAGCAGAAATGACTGAGCGCTTGTATGAGCAGGATTTTGAACGTGACAGCAATGTGATCGAAGTCTTCGTCGGTCGTCTGCGAAAAAAACTCGATCCAGATAATACCTTCAAACCCATTGAAACTGTCCGCGGTCAGGGCTACCGACTCAACACATTTGCACGGTGACAGGAATGTCTTCGAAACAATACTCATTACGGGATCGAATGTTAATCACCGCCACACTGGTGCTGATTTTGTTTCTCGGAATGATGGGCGCTGTTATCGATCAGGCGTTTACTCGCAGTGCTGAAGAGGGCGTGTCTAAACGGCTGATGATCCACGTATATGGTTTGCTAGCGGTCACCGAGGTTGAGCGTGGCCAGCTAGTGATGCCTGATATGCTCCAAGAGCCAGGATTTAATACCTTGGGGTCGGGTCTTTATGGCTTGGTGCTGGACGACGTTGGTGTAGAGCTCTGGCGTAGTGCTTCGGCGCTAGACCTGCGCCTTGCGGCGTCAGATCGCGAGAGTCTGTATCTGGGCCTAGATCCAGGCACTGAGCGCTTCGGCCAGTTGCCAACGCAAGATGGCTCGATTTTTTATAAGGCCTACCAGGTTCTTTGGCAAAAGCCTGATGCTGGGCTGGTTCCGTTTACATTCGTGGTGTTGCAGTCGATGGCGCCCTTCGAAAGTGAAATAAGTGGCTTCAGTAACAATCTTTGGGGCTGGCTGTTGGGCGTCGTCATCGTTTTAGTGGTGTTGCAATGGACTGTTATGAACTGGGGGCTGGCGCCGTTGCAGGCGCTGGCGCGAGATTTGAAAGCGATCGAGGACGGTGAGCGGCCGTTGCTGGATGGCGATTACCCACGAGAAATTCAGGGTGTGACTAGAAATCTTAATCTACTGCTTTCTAGTGAGCGCCAGCAGCGCGAGCGTTATCGAACCACTATGGGTGACCTTGCCCATAGCCTGAAAACGCCGTTGGCTATTCTTCGCGGGGCTTCCAGTGCGCTAGGTGTCGATGCCAATGCTGAAAAGATTCAGGCTATGCAAGGCACGGTAGAGGAGCAGGTTGCTCGTATGGATGAGATCGTCGCCTACCAACTCGAGCGTGCAGTCACTTCTTCTGCCGCGCCACTCAAGCAACCGATAGCAATAGAACCATTGGTCATGAAACTGATCAGTGCGATGAAAAAGGTTTACCGAGATAAGGGCCTAGAGTTCGACGTTCAGCTCGATCGCGCTATTTTTGCAGGTGATGAGCGGGACTTGATGGAGCTGTTAGGTAACCTTATCGATAATGCTTGTAAATATGGCCGGTCCGAGGTCAAGGTACAGGTACGTCAACCTCAAGCAGAAGGGTTGCTGATCGTCATCGAAGATGATGGGCCAGGTATTAACAATGCAGATCGCGCCAGGGTACTAGGGCGCGGGGCCCGATTAGACTTGCAACAAGCTGGACAGGGGATTGGTCTGGCAGTCGTTGGCGAAATTGCCAGCCGCTATGGTGGTGACATTGTGGTTCAGGTGTCCAGCCTGGGCGGCGCCAGGCTGGTCGTCTCCCTGCCATAGAGTTATCTAAGAATCATCGGTACCTGTGCCTTGCGGCTGATACTCTCAGGCAAACCGGAGCTCTACCTCGGCATGATTGAAGCGCGTGTCCTGATGCTTGCACTAGGTCAAAGGGCCTCTCTGGGGTGTTTGAGGTATAGAGTATAGGTGGTGAGATCCAGTATTTTGGTGGGATATATCCCTAGCGGTTGCTTTAGGCATAAAAAAAGCCGCCTTACGGCGGCTTTCAATGTACGGCTGACCTTAAGCTTTCGCTGAGGTCTCCTGGTTCGCTGCGTACCAAATAAACAGACCAAATGCGATCTTGTTCAATACGTCTGCCAGGTTGTACACGATGTTTAATGTACCTGGATCAGTACCGCCAGCTAGGTAGCCGAAGAAGTAACCGATTGGGTAGATCGACCAGCCAATAGTGACAGTCCATTTCATTAAACCGTAAGACTTTCGAACCGCTGCTGATGCCTGCGATGCAGCGACTTTGCTGGCTTCACCCATGAAGATTTCATAGAGGATGAACGCCCAACCAACCATGCCGATGATGAAGCCAACGGTTTGGTCCATATAGCCTGCTTCGCCCATGTAGCCAGGAACGAGCATCACGAGTGTGCCGAGGAGTAATCGCCAGAAGATACCACCAGAAACTGCAGTGATAGCTGCCAGGATCAAGTAGAACTCGATCATCAACAATGGCACGGTTAATAGCCAATCGATGTATCTGAAGTCGGTGGGCGATGTGCCCGTAGTAACCCAAACCTCACGCATGTACATGTAATGGAATGCCGCGATGAAAGTTACGAGTGCTGAAACAGTTAAGCTTGTTCCCCACTTACCGCCAATACGCATTGATTCCATCAGGAAGAATATTGTTGACGCTGCTAGGGCCATTGAGATCAACCAAAACGAGTAGCCAACGAAGTCACCTGATTGAAGCATCTCACCTGCGAAGGCTGAGCTGGCGCCGACTGAGAATAGTGTGACTACTCCCGCCTTAAGCCAAAGGCTTTTGCTATTTAACATAGACGTTCTCCTAATTATTCTATCTCGAGGTTTAATAAAACCAGTCGTACGCATCTCTACGCAGTACCGAGTATGCCCCAAAAAAGCTATTTATGTTACTTTTGAAGATAAAAGTTCAAAATTTTTAATTATGCTAGGCTACGAGTTGCTGCGTAGATGCTCGCGCGGTGAATTATTTGGCGCTTTAGGCGTGCTGTCAGCGCGGATGCCAGGAGATTTTTCTTTGTGATCTCATCCGACACAAACGCATGTACTAAGCTTGATGCGCAAATAACCATAAAATAACTGGAGG
>Ga0115553_1000721_pt1 | contig 21029 bp, 17 predicted proteins | sample COGITO_mtgs_1103_2_FD_87284 | JGI IMG/M metagenome (GOLD analysis project Ga0115553, IMG submission 87284) | Pelagic marine microbial communities from North Sea - COGITO_mtgs_110331 | ecosystem: Environmental > Aquatic > Marine > Epipelagic | place: Germany:Helgoland, sampling site Kabeltonne... | reverse complement strand
GAGGGGAAATTCCTCACGGGTGACTACTTCTTCTTCTACACCGCCAAAATTAATTTTTGCCATTTGTCTAACTTTTATGAATAATTAAAAATCTTTAATACTTAATTTATTTGAATTTGAAGCCTCTAGTTCCTTGATGTAAGCTTCGGTTTTTCTTGTTGATTTTGATATGGCCACGCGACCCGATCGGATGAACTCTAAGAGTCCAAAAGGTTCCAATTTTTGATATAAATCATGCGTCTCTCTAGAGTTTCCCGTTTTCTCAATAATCATGTAGTCTGTTTCAACCACTAAAATCCGTGCGCCACTTTTACTCACTAGATCTTCTATTGAGTTCCCATCCACAATTGCATATTTGGGCACTTTATAGAGCGCAATTTCTTGATAGAAAATCTGATGTTCTTCATATACAAACGCTCCGAGCACATCAATCAGCTTCCTTATTTGTTTGACAATGTTGTCAATCATATCCTTACTGGTCTCGGTCACTATCGTAAAGCGACTTACGCCTTTAACTTCTGTATTGGATACGTTCAAACTATTGATATTGATCTTCCTTTTGGTGAAAATGATCGTCAGCTGATTGAGTAATCCAGATTTATCTTCAGTAAGTACAGATAAAGTAAATTCTCTGGGAGTTGAGGTAGGGTATTTAAGTTCCAAACTCATATCAATCTAATCTGATTTCAGCTACAGAGGCTCCAGAAGGCACCATAGGAAATACATTTCCTTCTTGCTCGACCACTACCTCTAGCAGCGCGGGGCCTTCGCTATGTAACCAATCATGTATCGCTTGATCAAGATTTTCACGTTTTTCAACTTTCTGAGCTTTGATACCATAACCCCTAGTAATCATTTGAAAATCCGGGTTATCCAGCTCAGTAAAAGAATAACGCTTTTCAAAAAACAACTGTTGCCATTGACGAACCATTCCGAGAAAGTTATTATTTAAAATTAAAATTTTTACCGCTAAATCACTCTGCCTTATGGTTCCTAATTCTTGTATGGTCATTTGAAAACCTCCATCTCCAATCACAGTTATAACCGTTCTTTCAGGCTGCCCTACTTTTGCGCCCATAGCGGCTGGCAATGCGAAACCCATAGTACCCAAACCACCAGAAGTAATACAGCTCAATGATTTTCGAAATTTATAATATCTATTCGCTACCATTTGATGTTGTCCAACGTCAGTAACGACAATGGCGTCACCATTAGTGACCTCTGATATCCTATTGATCACTTCAGCCATTTTTATTTCACCTGAATCAGGATACAATTCAGCATCAATTACCTTATCATGTTCAATTTTATCACATTGATGAAACTCGTCTATCCAATCCTTGTGCGTTGAAACATTCACCAACGGAAGCAGCCCCAGCAAAGCCTGTTTGGCATCGCTATTAATAGCCACCGTTGTTTTTACATTTTTATCTATCTCAGAGGGATCAATTTCGATGTGAATTACTTTGGCTTGTTTGGCATATCGGTCCAAATCTCCGGTCACTCGATCATCAAATCTCATACCTATGGCTATTAATACATCACATTCATTGGTCTTTATGTTAGGACCATAATTCCCATGCATACCTAGGTAGCCAACATAAAGGGGATGGCTGGTCGGAATTCCTGAAAGTCCCATCAGCGTTGCCGCCATAGGGATTCCTGTTTTTTCTGCAAATCGTATCAATTCATTCTCTGCTCCAGAAAGCTGAACACCTTGTCCTACCAATATATAGGGCTTTTTAGCCTCATTTATCAAATTTGCAGCGGCCTCAAGATCCAACGGTAGCGCTTCCGGATAAGGATGGTAACTTCGGATTTTTTCACATTTATCATAGGTGAAATCAAACTCAGCAAATTGAGCATCTTTGGTTATATCGATCAAAACGGGCCCTGGACGACCCGTATTCGCAATATAAAAAGCTCGGGCAATAGCATAAGGTATTTCCTCTGCTCGAGTTACTTGATAATTCCACTTGGTCACAGGCATAGAAATGCCCATCACATCTGTCTCTTGAAAAGCATCTGTTCCTAAGAGATGCGAAGGAACTTGTCCCGTAATACAGACCAAAGGTGTCGAATCAATTTGTGCATCTGCAATCCCGGTAATTAAATTGGTTGCCCCGGGACCAGAAGTAGCAAAACAGACCCCTGCTTTGCCGGTCACACGAGCCATACCCTGAGCGGCATGTACCGCACCCTGCTCATGACGGGTCAAAATATGGTTCAATTTATCTTGATAATGATAGAGCGCATCATAAATAGGCATAATGGCACCGCCAGGATAACCGAAAATAGTCGTAACTCCTTCGGCTATTAAACACTGAAGTACCGCATCAGACCCTTTTATTCTGGTCGTCTTTTTGGTTATCTTTTTTTCTACTGCTAAAGTTGATGTATTCATATTATTGATCGGTAACACAACCTTCGGAGGCCGTGGCTACCGAATTGATATATTTTTTTAATACTCCTTTATTGGCTTTATAAGCGGGCTGAATCCAAATGGATTTCCTTTTTTCCATTTCTTCATCAGAAATTTTCAATTCCAATTGATTACTGATCGCATCTATCCTGATGATATCTCCATTTTTCACAAAAGCCAAAGGTCCTCCCTCTTGCGCTTCAGGGGTAATATGTCCCACGACAAATCCATGTGATCCTCCCGAGAATCTACCATCAGTAATCAAAGCCACCTCTTTACCCAGACCGGCACCCATCACTGCTCCAGTGGGTTTTAACATTTCTGGCATGCCCGGCGCACCTTTGGGGCCCGAATATCTAATCACAATCACTTCTCCTTTTTGGACTTCTTCAATGATGCCTCTTATAGCATCAAATTCGTCTTCATAGATCCTTGCAGGACCCTCAAATATCTCACCTTCTTTGCCTGTTATTTTAGCTACGGCACCTTCCGGAGCTAAGTTTCCATAGAGAATTTGTAAGTGCCCATTTGTTTTTATGGGATTATCAAAAGGGACAATTACTTTTTGTTGCTCACTCAAGGACTTAACAGCCTCCAAATTTTCTCCAATACTTTTCCCAGTAACCGTCAAACAATCTCCCTGTAAGTAACCCTGATATAACATCTCTTTCAATACAGCAGGAACCCCTCCTACACGATGTAAATCTTCCATCAAATACGCTCCTGAAGGCTTCAAATCTGCGATGAAAGGCGTATTGTCAGATATTCTTTGGAAATCGTCAAGGCCCAAAGGTACATCTACCGATTTGGCCATAGCGATCAAATGTAACACGGCATTGGTTGAGCCACCCAATACCATTACGGTAGCTATGGCATTCTCAAAAGCCTGCTTGGTCATTATTTGTTTAGGCAGAATATCCTGTATCATTAGGTTTTTGATGGCTGCTCCGACCTTCAAAGTTTCTGTCTTCTTGTCTTGGCTTTCGGCAGGATTAGATGACGAAAAAGGCAGGCTCATTCCCAATGCCTCTATGGCAGATGACATAGTATTGGCCGTATACATACCCCCACATGCACCTGGACCTGGAATTGAGTTTTTTATGATGCCTTCATAATCCTCATCAGAAATGCTATTTGATAACTTGGCTCCGTAAGCCTCAAAGGCTGAAACAATATTAAGATCTTTTCCTTTCCATTTACCTGGTTTGATACTTCCACCATAAACCATCAATCCGGGTCGATTCAATCTCCCTAAAGCCATGATGGCGGCCGGCATATTCTTATCGCATCCCACTACCGGTACGACGGCATCGTAATATTGCGCATTGACGACGGTTTCTATAGAATCTGCGATAATATCTCTTGAAACTAAAGAGTATTTCATCCCTTCCGTTCCATTAGAAATACCGTCACTCACTCCGATGGTATGAAAAATCAACCCAATTAAATCTGCATCGAGTACTCCTTTTTTCACTTGATGTGCCAAAATATTCAAATGCATATTGCAAGGGTTCCCTTCAAAGCCGGTACTCACAATACCCACCTGCGCCTTAGCCATGTCTTCAGTCGATAGTCCAACCGCATACAACATCGCTTGGGATGCCGGCTGGCTTGGATCTTGAGTAATCACTTTACTGTATTTGTTAAATGTCGGCATGGTTTTAGACAATAGTTAGGCCCTGGTATTCATTGAACATTACTTGCTGACGGTACATCATGTACAGGCTATGGGCATTAGAGTCCTCCCATTCGGCCTTAAAAATTTCACCATTGATACTTTTAATGGGTGATACCTCTGTCGCGGTTCCTGTCAAAAACGCGTAATCTGCCTCATATATCTCCTCCACCGAAACCTCTTTTTCAGTTACTTTAATATTCCATTGCTTTGCCAATTCAATGATAGTTTGACGCGTAATACCGTCATAGGCAAATTCAGTAGTGGGCGTAAAAAGTGCGCCGTCCTTCTCATAAAAAAAGTTAGCCGCTGGACTCTCTGAAATATTCCCATTGATATCGAGCATCAAAGCTTCACTGTAGCCTAATTTTTTGGCCTGAGAAGAAGCCAAAATGGAATTGGTATAATTGCCTATGATTTTGGCATTGATTTTATTGGCCAAACCTACGGTTTTGCTATGCTCTGAAATCATCAAATCCAAAGGTTCATTGCCTAAATATTTTTTCCATCTCCATGCGGCCATGAAAACATGGACCTTACTATCGGTCGTCAAGTCCATATTGGTATCCATGAAAATTAAGGGCCTGACATAGGCATTCACGAGCTTATTTTTTTTCAACAGCTTGTAGGCGACATTGACGAGTTCGTCAACACCAAAGGGAATTTCGAGGGTAAGATCTTTGCAGGCAGCAGCCAATCTTTCAAAATGTGCCTTTGCCCTAAATATATTGCACCCCTCTGCATTTTTGTAAGACCTCATCCCATCAAAGGCTCCAAATCCATAATGCATAGTTTGGCTGAAGAGACTAAAATTTGCTTTTTTTGCCTCAATCCAATTACCATCTAAAAATACAATACTATCCTCTTGAAAATACATTTTTTTTACATAAAGAAAGCCATTCTAATTTATTTCGAATGGCTTTAATTTTTTTTAATTAATTGAACCAGTCGACTCAGGTTTGAATAATCACTGGGAGAAAAATTTTTGTGAGAATCACAGAAGTTTGTACCATTATTTTTTTTGTCTATTAAAAGCTAAAACTAATGCTTGTTAATCAAGAATTCCAAGTAAGAAGTACAAAATTGTCTGAATTTGTATAAACATCCTAATTTTTAGTCTAAATTAGTATAGAAAAATAGAAAAAGAATAAAAAGTAGCTTTTTATTGTTAAAAAAGAATAAAAAAGAGGTCTCCAAAGTTTAATCAAGTCAAAACACTGCTTAAAGGAGACATAGACAATATTATTAAAAATAAAAACAACTTATCAGCCCTTTTTCAAAAAGCGAAGTGTTGTTAATTAAAAATTGATTAGCTTCATTTTGATTATAATTTTACAATTATTGTCTCCGTATTATAAAATTGAATTCTATATAAAGCATATTCATTATGAGATTTATACATTAAATGCGTTTATGTTATCGTTGAACTAAGCGTATACTGTCTTAAAAACTCATACCTAAACGCATATTTTTATTGTCTTTAGGTCACATATATGAAATTATTAACGTAAAATTGTATGTAAGTAGTTTTCTCAGTGCTTTGAACTGGGGTCAATCTTGAATTGTGTAAGTAGTCTTAAGTAGCAATTGGGCGACGCGAGTCAAGATAAATTCATTTATTACCGTAACATATTATAAAAGAAGAAAATAGATTTAATTAAAGAAGAAAAACAGAAAGTATGATGAAAAATAACATTTTAACACCATTCAAGTATCTCACGATGTTAGTGATGGCCTTGAGTTTAACCTTTCTCACTAATTGTAGTGACGATGACGACGTTGATGCGCCGGTTGATGAAGTAGAATCAGAATATAACGATATTATGCAAACCTTGGCTGATGTTGGAGGATACGATACATTAATATTCCTTCTCGAAACATATCCAATTGATGCAAATGGCACATTGCTGTCTTCATTGTTTTCAGAAGACGGTACATATACCCTATTTGCACCCAATAATGATGCATTTGCAGCATTGTATGCAACAGTAGGTGTGAGTAAGGCAAGTGATGTTAGTCCTGCGATCATAGTGTCTCTATTGACTTATCATGGTGCTGGTACTATCATTGATGAAATAACTCCGGGTGCTAGCATTGCCACTGTTCAAGGTGAAGCAATCGTTGTAAATCAGGACAATCCTGATGCTGACGGTTCTTTAGGATCACCGGAAGACGGTACACTCCTTACAGGATCGAATACAAAAGGTATTTTGGTGGCTGATGAACCAATCATGGCTTCAAATGGAGTTATTTGGGACGTTGGAACTGTCCTTATACCCCCTGGTACAGGAGATTTATTGGCAAGTATTTTAGGAACAAATGCTGCATCTTTATTGATTAGCAATACCTTTTCTGCTATGGGTGGAGCACTTCAGGCATCGGAGGTCTTTGCCGTGACAAACGAGTTGCCAAGTCTTATAGATTATTTAGCCAATCCAGAGGTCAAATCTACTGTTTTTGCTGTACCTAATGCTGTATTTGAGGCGGCTGGTCTTTCTGTTGAAACTTTCTCTGGAGAAGATTGGTATGGTATTCTTTCTCATCACGTAATAAGCGCGGCAGCAGCCTTGAAAGCTACCGATGATGCTTCTAATGTTCTTGATGCAGCTACACTTACAGGTGGATTATTTGATGAGGGTAAAATTGTTGATGGAATGATAGGTATGGATGATGGTAGTGGTGGGATTGTTTTTGTTCCTCTTTATATCAAATATGATGCAGATCTAGCTGGTCAATTTGGAGGTGGCACAGGAGTCCTTATTGATAGTGATCTTGACTTCGCAATGGGTATGAGTGCAGATTCTGCTGGTTTTTGGAATGCTGAAGTTCTGTTTCCAGATGCTGTTACAAATGTTAACGGTATAATCCATGTTATCGCTGGTTTTTTAACACCTATGAAACCAGAAGCCCCTGAAAACCCAATGGAAGGGACATGGACACTTGCACCTGTCGCAGGAGCCCTAGCAGTAGGTCCTGCAACAGACGATCTAAGTTGGTGGTCGAGTGATGCGGCGGCCGTTACAACAAGAGATTGTCATTTTGATGATCAATATGTTTTCGACGCTGGTACGATGAGCACTAATGATGCTGGTGAGGAGATTTGGTCAGGGGAGTATACAATTCTCACAGATGGGTCCACTTGGTTAGAACCAGGTCAAGAGGGTGTAGATGCTGAAGGCTGTGGTACCCCTGTTGCTCCGCATGATGAGTCAAATGCGCCTTTTACTTACGAGGTAAATGTTGATGCTGAAACGGTTACTTTATATGGAGTCGGAGCTTACTTTGGTTTGGCTAAAGCAACTAATGAGGGTGAACTCTGGAATTCAGGGACAGGAGAAGTTCTTTTGGATGCAAATACAATCACTTCGCGTACTTATGCTTTGGCAGGAGGTGATGATGATCCAGATCATCATGCAACCTTCCAAGTTGTTTACCCTGGTGGCGTTTGGCAATTCATTTTAGCTAATGCTGATCATGAAGGTGGTGACGGAAACGGTGGTGGTGAGCATAATGGTCCAACCGACGTTACTTTTCACTTAGATTTCAATACTTATCTAGCTGATACAAGCAAAACAGAAACAGCACCGTTTTTAAATGGAACATTTAATGGCTGGTGTGGAGATTGTAATCCAATGACTGATGAAGACGGAGATGGTATTTATACAATCACTATTCCACTTGATACAGGCCTTTACGAATGGAAATTTACTGCTGGCGGATGGAATGATCAAGAGATGTTCGATGCGGGTACAGCGGGTACAATTGGTGATGAGTTTGTAAATAGACTTTTGACCGTAGTACCTAACATGATGGAAATGAATGTAGGACCCTACTGCTGGAATACATTTGAGCCCTGTCCACCACCATCTGCAAGTGTCACTTTTCGTTTAAATTTCTCCACATATTTAGCTGATCCAAGCAAAACAGAAACAGCACCGTTTTTAAATGGAACATTTAATGGCTGGTGTGGAGATTGTAATCCAATGACTGATGAAGACGGAGATGGTATTTATACAATCACTATCCCACTTCCAGCGGGCGATCATGAATTAAAATTCACTGCTGGTGGATGGAATGATCAAGAAATGTTTGATGCTGGTACAGAAGGTACTGTTGGTACTGAATTTGTGAATCGAATTTTAACAATCGCCGAGACAGATATCGATACAGATGTTGATTACGGAGTTTATTGTTGGAATGCGTTTGCTGATTGTGAATAATCTAACATAAAAAAATAAATAATAAAAAAAGGCCAACGAAATTCGTTGGCCTTTTTTTATTATTTTAACTCAAGAACCTCTGTACTAATCCATATTTACTTAATATACATTCTTATGGTATAATTGATCTTGACGAAGTAAATAATGAAATACGCAAATTCATCCTCTAATAGGTTCCCAGTGAAGCAGTAGTAAGTGATAAAATTTGAGCATCGATAAACTCTTTGCTGAATCAAGATTCCATGACTATGAAACTCTACCCCTTCAACAAATCAGCACTGATCCCTAAATGATCCATACTAGGGTTTGAATATGATTTATATGAACTGATTCGTTTAAACGATAAAAATCCCAATGCTGTTTACACCTCTCATTGATCAAAATAAATACACTCAAACTCCCAATACGGTGCCGCAGCGTGCACAATACTTGGCCTTAGAACTATGTCTCTGTTTTCCGCAAGAAGAACATTTGCTCTTTTTCTTGTAAGCCTTTTTATGTGAGACCTTGTTCAACTCGGAGCTTACAATACCTGTAGGTACCGCTATAATGGCATATCCCATGAGCATCAAGGTAGCTGCCAAAATTTGTCCAAATACGGTAACCGGATATATATCGCCATAACCTACCGTGGTCGTGGTCACAATGGCCCAATAAATACTGCGGGGTATACTGTCAAAACCATTTTCACCCCCTTCTATTAGATACATTAAAGTTCCCATGATAATCACTAGCGTCAATACGCCCCCAAGAAAGACTAAAATTTTATGCCTTCCTGATATCAATGCTTTCACCAAAACCCGAGATTCTGAAAGCTGACGACTGAGTTTTAAAATCCTAAATACTCGCAGCAAACGTACCGCACGAACGACTATTAAATAAGAACCTCCGGCATAAAATAAAGTCAAATAGGTAGGTATGACGGCCATAAAATCAACGAGCCCGAAGAAACTAAATAAATAACTTGAAGGTTTCCTCGATATCCACAACCTTAATAGAAATTCAATTGAAAAAAATATAGTAAATAGCCATTCTAAAATATAGAATAATTCTTCATATCTAGAGCTTATAGATTGAACGCTCTCCAACATGACAAGTAGTATGCTCGTCAGTATCATATAGAGCAGCACTACGTCAAATAAGCGACCTAGACGAGTATCGGTTCCAAAGATGATAATACAGAGTTTTTGACGCGTATTCTGCAGGTAGTTAAAATGGCTATCGTCTTTCATAATTACAAATTTATAAAACAATAAAAAACCCCACCATAAGTAGGGTTTAAAATATCATTTATCTGCGTTCTGAAACTTATCTTCTCATAAATTCATCAAAAGTAATGGACAAGTAATAAATCGCACCAATACTTGGGCCTCCTAAACTTTGGATATAGTATTTATTTGAGAGATTTGAAGCTCCCAGTTTCAAAATTGACTTAAGAGAAGAAAGCTTATAAGAAACTTGAGCATCTAATGTATTGTATGCAGGTACGTTCCCCTGCGCAAAAGAAGACTCCCATCTAAACTCAGTCTGATATCTATAAGTCATATTAAATCCGAAATTTTTAAAAAGATTTCTATTCCCAAAGTTAATATTGACTTTATGCTCAGGGGTATTGAAATCAAATAATGTGTTCCCTTGCTCATAATCTGCTCCACTGATGAACTGATTCCAGGAGTAATTAATCCCAAATTTATAACCCTTAGGTAAAGAATAATCCAGCCCTGCTACGACGCCCTGTGTATAAACAGGTTTGGTCATGTTTGTTGTCAAAGCATAGGTGTCATCGGAAGATCCCAATAATAACCTTGAGTTAGTTGCCCCCTTCGTAGAATCAACCACCCCAATGTTTGTGATGAAATTGGTGTATATATTATAGAAATAAGCCATGTCAATTACCAACTTATTGTTAATAACACTTTTGTATCCCACTTCAAATGTTTTTACTTGCTCAGGTTTGACCGGGTTAAATTCAGTATAACGATCCAATACCATAACAGCATCCACACTATCTACCCCTGAATATATTTCATTTCTATAATCTAAAACCGACTGAAGTTTATAGTAAGTATTATTTTGAGGATCTGGAACGTAGGTATCGTAAAACTCCGGTAATCCACCGAGTAATCTACTACTGATAATATCTAAATTTATATACTGATTTTGCGTAGTCGGTATTCTGAATCCAGTTTGATAAGAAAATCTAAAAAAGTGATTATTATTGGGATTCAAGACTGCCGAAATTCTAGGATTCACTTGACCCTTAAAATTTTCATTTTTATCATATCTCAAAGAACCCGAAAGTTTCAGCCAGTCTGAAACCCGTTTGGCGGTCTGAGCATAAATACCATATTCTTTGATGGTAATCTCATTTCCTACGGTATCTGGAAAGATCGTACCATTAGAACCTAAGTCAAACATCCTAAAACTGGCTCCCACTTGAAGCTCCATGAAATCAATATCATTTTTGAAATCATACTGACCATCTGCCTGATACATAGCCGATTTATCATTAAATAAAGGTCCTTCCGGAATCACACCAGTCATTACTCTGCTTTTTAAGTCTGCTAATGTGTAAGGATCACCCGTCGCTCCTTCGGTGATAGATCCTCCATTTACCTCGTCAGCTAAATATCTACCATCTATCTGGTCTCTGGCATAAGTATGCGCAGCATATTCTATTTGCATTCGTTCATCACTTGGCAGACCTTGAATTTCACCTGGGAGGAGTCCCTCCTCAACGGAGAGATAACGTAAGTACTCTACTCCGTAATCACCAAAATAATTAAAAAATCCTGCGGGTAAAACCGAAGGCCTCGCTGGATCATTATTGGCCAGATTTATGGCTTCTTGATGCATCCTGATACCTAGGAACTCCGTGATATAGGAATCACCAGAATTCTCAACAGTCCCATATGCCCTAACATGAAAATTATCCCCTTTGAGCTCCAGTTTTTGTTGAACAATTCCAAAATTAACCAATGAATAACGCTGGGCCCCAGTATAAATACTGGTCCCCCACCCACCATTGAATGTATAACTGACCTCAGCCTTATCATTCAAACGATAATGAAGGGCTGTATTAAATTTATAATTTTCAGCACCATAATCAATAAGATCAATTTCTTGATAAGGAGTAATATTTACCGGATGATTGGGGAGATCACCTGCTGAAATATAAGGACGAGGAAATTTATTGTTGGAAAATTTATTCAATGGCAGCTGACCATAAGTTTTAAAATCCTCACTTTGAGCGAGTAAGGCTAAATTAACCCCTGCCTCATCACCTTGATAATGTAATCGATCTGCTCCTGGATTGATCCCACCAATACTGGCAAACGGATTGGTAGCTGCATTTCTATCCATATCAGAATTTCCATGCCAATCTTCAGCAACAGAATAGGAGAAGTTAATTTTATAGGCAAATTTATTATTGTATGCTTTGGCATAGCGCAATGATCCTTCATACATAGGTTGCGCAGTATAGTTCGATTGCGTATCGTTCATATGATTCATCCCTATCTTTTGAAAGGCACTTAATCCTTGATATTCAAAAGGGTTTTTACTATTGATGAGCAGCACTCCACTGAATGCGTTAGGTCCATAAAGGGCAGATGAGGCTCCCGGAATCAGCTCAAGTGATTCAACGTCCAACTCAGAGGGACCATTTAAATTCCCAACAGGAAAATTTAAGGCAGGTGCCTGGCTATCCATTCCATCAATTAATTGTACAAATCGGGTGTTGCCCGTATTGGCAAATCCTCGTGTATTGATGACCTGAAAATTAATACTGCTAGAGGCTACATCGACACCTTTCAAATTGGCAATGGCCTTATAATAGTTGTCAGCCGAAGTGTTTTGAATATCCAAAATATTCATTCGCTCTATAGACACTGGGGATTCAAGGATTCTCTCTTCTATTCTAGAAGCCGATACTACTATTTCTTGTCCAATTTCAACGGATTCCTCGAGAATGATTTCCAGACCCATAATGTTGGCATCGTTTATTTCAATCTCCTGACCATTGTAGCCAATGCTTGTTATCGACAAAGTAATTGGAGGAGCCGCCTGTACACTGAGATTAAATTTTCCGTAGAAATCTGTCACGGTACCTAATACGGTTCCCTTCACCACGACATTAACCCCAATCAAAGGTTCGCGATTGTCTTTATCCAATACCACTCCGGATATCTGTGTTTGTGAAAAGGACACGAGAGGCAAAAACAAAAGCCCGAACAGTATTAAAATATTTGAAATAACAAACTTCATAAATTCTAAATTAAAATTGTTTTGTTAATAATAGTTATTTTTTTTTAAAAAATGGCACTAAGACCTAACTAAACACAATAAGATTTATAACTCTCATTACTGCAAATTTAAGCTTTCTTATTTAGATACTCGTTTGTTTAAAATTATGCACTTTACCAGTTCAAAACTTTTAGGAATTTTCTTTATTATCAGCATAAATTATAAAAATAATATAAATAAGCAGATGACATCATTTCATTCTAAACAGTCTAAATAGAGCTATCTTATTCTAAAAATACTCATAATTTACCTAATAAATAACTTCCTATTCCGCTTCCTTTTTGACATGTTCTACCAACTTATCGCAGAGTCCATTAATTTCTTCTGACATAAATTGATCTCCTGTGGCATTCAATAATGTCTGACCAATACCTCCCAAGCAATCAATATAAAATCGTTTCATTTCATCTAAAGGCATATCTTTTGCCCATAGATCGATTCTCAAAGTGTTTTTTTGATCGCTATCCCACAAAGAAACACTAATCGATTTGGTCTCTGAATAACCTGTTTTTTCCTTTTCATCTGCATCCCATTCGATTTTTTCTGGAATATTTTCATCGTCAAGCGAAACCTTGAACTTTATTTCTGACTCCTTCATTTGCTATAATTAACCTTTTCTAATATTATTTTCGCTGCTAATTTATCTTTTATCAATTGTTCTTTCAAGCCATCTAAATGGTTAAATTCAATTTCTTTACGAATGATTGCTACCAGTTCAACCCTTAGGTAGCTTCCATAAATATCCTTATTGAAATCAAACAAATGTGCTTCAATCGTCCGTTTTTTACCTTTAACAGTAGGACGCCACCCAATATTGAGCATCCCATCGAAGCGTTCAAGTCCCAAATATACAAATATGGCATAGACACCATCTGAGGGAATTAATTTGTAAGATTCAGAGATAAAGAGATTCGCAGTAGGAAACCCTATTTTTCTACCGATCTGATCTCCTCGGGTAACTATTCCAGATAAGCTATAGTAACGTCCAAGATATCCTTGAGCGGCATCTACCTCTCCAGCAGCCAAGGCTTGGCGGATATTGGTAGAACTGATCCCCACTTGGTCTATGTCCAATCGTGAGATTTCTTCGATCTCTAAACCAAAACGTTCCTTATTCTTTTTTAAAAAATCAATATCTCCTGTCTGATTTTTACCGAAGCGGTGGTCGTAGCCGATGATGAGTTTTTTAGCTTTGATCCCTTTTATTAATACTTTCTGGACAAAAGCTTCCGGTGATAATTCCGAAAATTCTTTTGAAAATCGTACTTTTAACAAATAATCAATCCCTATATCACTCAGTAGTTTTACTTTTTCTTCAAATGTACTGAGTAGTTTCAATGAACTCGACCCCTTTCCCAATACAAATCTGGGATGCGGCCAATAAGTGATGACCACACTTTCTCCTCCGCGCGTTTGAGCTTGCTGAACCAAACCACTTAAAATTTTCAGATGTCCAGAATGAACTCCATCAAAGGTACCACTGGTGACAATGGGTAAAATACAAGCATCCAATTCCTTAAAATGATCAATTACTTTCATTTTTCTGAATTAATTTGACCAACTAATTGCTCAAGCTGAAAGGCATTTTCCAATTTATAGCCGCCAACTTGCGTTCTTACCAACTCTTTTAAATATCCCCCTACTCCCAATTTTTCACCTAAATCCTTTGCGAGGCTCCTGATGTAAGTACCCTTTGAACATACCACTCTGAAATGAATTTCAGGTAAATGTACCCGAGTGATCTCGAACTTATACACTTTAATTTTTCGTGACTTAAGCTCAATGATTTCATTTTTTCGGGCACTTTTATAGGCCCGCTGTCCATTGACTTTAATCGCTGAATAAATAGGCGGTATCTGATCCAGTTCTCCCGTTAACGCTTCAACTGCTACAGCTATTTGTTGAGGCGTGACATGCATATAGTCTGAGGAAGAATCAAAAGGTGTTTCTAAATCGAAGGAAGGCGTAGTTTTACCTATTTCGATGATGCCTTCATAGGTCTTATCTAAGCCCTGAAGGCTTTCTAGTTTTTTAGTATACTTGCCTACGCCAATGAGTAACAAGCCACTTGCCAAGGGATCTAGGGTTCCGGCATGACCTATTTTCTTTATTTTCAGTAGGTACCTTAATTTGTTGACTACATCAAATGAGGTCCAACTTTTGGGTTTGTTGACCAGTAATAAGCTCCCTTCCTCTGGAATAATCATAGCATATAACTATAAGAAATAGCGGTCAAACCCAAAATAAAACAATAAATAGAAAAATAGATGAGTTTCCCTTTCTTTACAATTTTTACCATCCATCGACAAGCCAAATAACCAGAAATAAAAGCAGCCATAAATCCTAAAAATAAGGCCAAAATGTTTACTTCAGGTTCTAAGTCAGGGAACTCAATATATTTTTTAATCTTGAGCAAACTTGCGCCAATTATGGGCAAAAGAACCATTAAAAAAGAAAATTTCGCTGCTTTTTCCCTAGTTACTCCCAAGACTAATGCCATAGCAATCGTTGATCCAGATCGTGATATCCCCGGTAAAATGGCTATCGATTGTGCCAATCCAATAACCAAAGATTTCCCAAAAGTAACTTCACCTATACCCTGACTAAAATAGCGAGGTATAAATAGTAATATCGACGTAACCAGCAGCATACCCCCCACTAAAAACAAATCACCTGTGAAGAAAGCTTCAATTTCACTTTCAAAAAGTAGTCCAACTATACCTACAGGAATCATTGAAATGAATATCTTCAATACAAACTTTGTCGCATCATTCCATTCAAATTTTAATAACCCCTTAATTAACAAAAGAATGTCTTTATGAAAAACAAAAATAGTGCTCAGGCAAGTAGCCATATGAACGACCAAGGCAAACAAGAGGTTATTTGTGGAGTTTATTCCCAATAAAACCACACCGATCTCTAAATGCCCACTGCTACTGACGGGTAAAAATTCTGTGAGACCTTGAACAATCCCCAGAATGAGCGCATCAATCCAAGTCATTTATTCTTCTAATTAGTCGCTTTTTTTGATTTATATAAAATGGCAACGAATTGAATCATGAATCCTGAAAAAACGATGATCGGACCTAAAGTTAAACCTAAGAATCCAAATCCATAAGTCTCTTGATCTAAGGACATGATCACAAAGCCTAAAAGAATCAAGACAATACCTAAGATCATGATCAGATAATTTATTTTTTTAAAAGCAAATTTGGTTTGAACTGACATTTGTTTTTGTTTAATAAAGTTCGTCTAGTGAAATTTTAAAATAACGCCTCATGGAGGATAAGGTGCTAAGATATGAGATTAAAAGGCCCAAAAATATCAAAACAGCAAATAAAATAAATAAGGGTTCTTCTGCATAAAGCTTATCTAAATCATCAATTTGATGTTGTGCAAATTGAATGATGCCAAAAATAATTCCCGAGGCCAAAATACCAGAAACCAATCCATAGATTAAAGATCTTTTCAAGAATGGCCACCTGATAAACCCTTTAGTAGCACCCACTAACTGCATACTCCTGATCAAAAATCTTTGAGAGAACAAGGCGATTCTTATGGTATTATTGATTAAAACAATCACAGCAACTAATAGTATCAGCGTCATACCCAAAAGCAATATCCCAATTTTTCTTAGATTTTTATTGATGCTGGCTATTAAAGATTCCTGAAAAACTACCTCATAAACTCCTGGCAACCGCCTTAAGTCTATCTCTATAGTTTTCAAGCTGTCTACCGATTGATATTGATTTATGATCTTCACTGAAAAGGCATCTCTCAGTGGATTATCCCCTAGAAATTTAGTGAAATCTTCACCAGTATCTCTGATAAATACTTCAGCAGCCGTTTCTTTACTAATAAACTTGATGTTTTCTGTAGCATCATCTGATCGAATGTAAGGTCGAGTAGTCATGATCTTTTCCAATCGCTTCACATCATGATCTCTGATAGATTTATCTAGATAGACCTGTATTTCAACGTTTGATTGGACTATAGAAGTAAGGGTTTTGAGATAGATAAATGCAATACCAAAAATGCCCATAACTACAAGCGACAAGGTGATGCTAAATATTACACTGAGAAAAGGGAAACTTCCTAATTTTCTTTTCTGCCTTCTACTATCTTTCATTATGATGCACAAGTTACAAAATAACCGAAAAATAGTCTGAACTTATTATTTGTTTCTTAGGTCAACCAAATAATCTAATAATCTTATGTCCCTCACCGGGATTAATGCTTTCTTCTCGGAGGTTACAGTTAAAGCATAGTACTCCTGCTCGAAGTACAAATAGAGTTTCTTTTCAGCGATCGTATTGTCTTCAATAATTTGATAAGGTGACGCAGAAAAATCTCCGATTAAAATTAATTTTTCGCCTACATAAATATATTTTAATTTTTTAGACTTTTTCATTTCAATTTCTACCTCCAATTCGGATACCGAATTCACCTGAGCTCGATTTTTCATTAAATCGTCAGAGAAATCTTGGAGAGAATCAAATGGTTCATCAAAGGACATTTCAGTTCCATCCATATATGGAAGTACTACTTCTACCTCTACCTCTGATTGGAGAATTTCTTTATCTGACTTTGAACCTTTTTTTGACTGTTTTTTTGAGACTTTGACCCTTGTATTCTCAATGTCTTTTGTGATTGATGAGATCCTTTCATCTTCTTTTTTATCACTCAACATCTCATTAGTTGTGTCTATCTCCAGAGAAATATTCGCATTTTTATCCTCCGTCATCACATCGATACCTATAATTGTCTCTTGATTTTCAATAACTAGGGTTTCGTCGGGAGTCAGTAAAAAATAAGATAAGCCACCCAAAACTAGTACAGTCATGGTAGATAATGCGATTTTAGTGGTGATGGAAGTCGTTTCACCAATACTTGAACCTATCTCTAATTGATTTAAACGGGATTTTAAGATTCCTTTTTTGTAATTTTTAATTCCCTCAGCAATCAGTTTTTCAAACTTAATTTTTTGGGCCAACTGAGGACTTTCACTGATTTTTTGCTCAAAAGCACTCCTGTCAACTTCAGTCATTTGCTGCGTTAAATACTGTGCAATAGCTTCCTCTTGATCCCCTGGTTTCATTTAATTAAAAAAATCTTCTTGAGTGTACTTTTTCTTAATGAGAACATCCAAGCGCTTTTTACACTTGTATTTTTTTGCTTTAACGGTATCGGCATTTGAATAGTTCATTCGATCTGCTATCTCTGACATTGACATTTCATTGAAGTAGTAAAAGGTCAAAACACTTTTACAAGGATCTCCCAATACCTCCATCGCTTCCTTAACTACCTTTGACATTATATCCTCGGGATCGGATTGGACGATTGATCCTTCTTGTTCTGTATAGCTCAGTCGCTTTTTACGATTTAATTCTTTCAGCCAGCAATTTTTACAAATACTGTATAAATAGGTACTTATTTTAGACGTTATTTTAAGGTCTCCACTAATGGCTTTTTGCCAAAAAACAATTAGGGCATCTTGATATACATCATTTGCTTCCTCGACTGTACCATTATTTTTAAGGACCATTTTGGTCATCATGGGATAATATTTTTTATACAAATAATCTAGAGCGGTTTCATCTCCTCGAGAAATATGATCAAGTATTTGTTGCTCCGTCATAACATTGTTAAGCCTGATCTTGAATAAATACGAGTTAAACTGAATGGGTAACCCTTCAAAAAGAGATAAATCAATATTAAAAGTAATTTATACTGACTTTGCACATAAAAAATGCATGATTTTATTGGCAATAAAGGCTTTACCTTAAGCGGTAAGATTGATTGATACATTCGAAGCGATCGAAACATATATTCAGGACAAAGCTGCGTATGAATACAGTTGGTTATTTGGTTTCCTCCAAAAAAGTGTTCAAAGGATTGTTTGTGCACAAAGATTATAAAATTATTTGTAAATGCATAACTCTACCAAAAGAAGTGAAACTAATATGAAACCTACCGAGGTATTCAACAGTTTCAAGGCGTATAACCATCTTAATTTTACAATTAATCATCCATTCCTGATGAGATTATCTTCAAATGCAACACAACTATTGTATATAAAAAAAGGCATTACTTATCAGTAATACCTTTTTTATTCTTCTTCAGTAAGATTTTATTCCATCTCCTCTACGAAAGCTTCTAACATTACTTCAACCTCCTGCTGAGTACCCGTTAGAGTTTTGGTTGTCTCAATTCCATTTTTATTTACCGTAACGCTTCCTTCCCACGATTCCCCTTCTTGGGTCTTCTCCACATTTACAACGACATCTACTTCTTTTTCATTAAAAGTTTGATGACCATTGCCATACATTTCACCCAAAATAGGAGCAATGACTAAACCGATCAGGCAGGTCAATTTAATTAGAATATTCATGGAAGGACCAGACGTATCTTTAAATGGATCTCCAACCGTATCTCCTGTAACTGCCGCCTTATGTGCTTCTGATCCTTTGTAGGTCATCTCACCATTGATCATGACTCCCGCTTCAAATGACTTTTTAGCGTTGTCCCACGCTCCTCCTGCATTGTTTTGAAAAATAGCCCACAAAACTCCTGAAACGGTTACACCGGCCATATAAGATCCCAATGCCTCCGGTCCCATTAAAAAACCTATAATGATGGGACTGATGATCGTCAGCGCACCAGGAAGCATCATTTCTTTAATGGCCGCTTTAGTAGAAATATCTACACATTTACCATATTCTGGGGTTCCCGTACCTTCCATAATCCCAGGAATCTCTTTAAATTGACGTCTTACTTCCATCACCATCTCCATGGCCGCACGACCTACTGATCTCATCGCCAATGCTGAAAATACTACAGGAATCATGGCCCCGACAAAAAGTGCTGCAAGTACGTCTGCTTTATAAATATTTATACCATCAATACCCGTGAAGGTCACGTAGGCTGCGAAAAGTGCCAATGCCGTTAAAGCTGCGGAAGCAATCGCAAATCCTTTACCAATAGCCGCTGTAGTATTACCAACCGAATCTAAAACGTCTGTACGTTCTCTCACCTCTTTGGGAAGTTTACTCATCTCTGCAATCCCTCCTGCATTGTCCGCAATGGGTCCAAAAGCATCGATGGCCAATTGCATGGCCGTAGTGGCCATCATGGCTGATGCCGCTATACCGACTCCATAAAACCCAGCTAACGTGTACGTGCCCCAAATGGCAGCAGCAAATAATAATATGGGCGCGAATGTAGACATCATTCCTGTCGACAAACCTGCTATAATATTGGTTCCAGCTCCCGTCGCCGAATTTTCAATGATTGACATTACAGGCTTTTTACCTAAACCTGTATAATATTCTGTAAAATAAGAAATGGCAGCACCTACAACCAAACCTATGATCACACTTCCAAATACATTCATTCTGGGTATTTCTTTGATACCCACTTCAAAGAAATCCATTTTCATGATTTCGGGTAGCATGAAATTAATGATGAAATAAGAAGCAATAGCCGTCATCACAATAGAACTCCAGTTACCTATATTTAAGGCATTTTGAATTTCTTGTTCTTTGGCATCATTGCTTTTGATCTTGATAAAAAAACTTCCAAAAATTGAAAATATAATACCTACTGCAGCAATCACTAAGGGTAATAAGATCGGTCCCATTCCGCCAAAAATATCATCAATGGCACCACCCATATCACGAATCACATAGTTGCCAAGCACCATCGATGCCAAAACAGTTGCTACATAAGATCCGAATAAATCAGCACCCATGCCAGCAACATCTCCAACATTGTCTCCAACATTATCAGCAATCGTCGCTGGGTTTCTAGGGTCGTCTTCAGGTATCCCCGCCTCTATTTTACCTACTAAATCTGCGCCTACATCTGCGGCCTTAGTATAAATACCTCCACCTACTCTTGCAAAAAGTGCAATAGATTCTGCTCCCAATGAAAATCCGGCCAGCGTTTCTAGTACCATGGTCATTTTTTCATTACCATCGATACTCCATTCACCTCCCATGAAGATTTGAAGCAGTACAATAAAGATCACACTCAATCCAAATACAGCTAAGCCTGCAACACCTAAACCCATTACCATCCCTCCCGTAAAAGAAACTTTTAATGCATCTGGAAGGCTGGTCCGAGCGGCTTGGGTCGTTCTTACATTGGCTTCAGTAGCAATGCGCATGCCTATGTTTCCCGCAAGCGCGGAGAAAAAAGCACCGATGACAAAAGCAATCACAATAAAATAGCTGGTTGATTCGATGAAGGATGAAATCACAGCTAAGAGCGCTCCAGCAATCACAACAAATATGATGAGTACGCGGTATTCAGCTGATAAAAATGCCAATGCTCCTTCCTTAATGTGAGAAGCAAGTTCTTGCATGTTCTTGTCACCTGCATCTTGTTTGATTACCCATTTGGCTTT
>Ga0115553_1000718_pt1 | contig 21042 bp, 8 predicted proteins | sample COGITO_mtgs_1103_2_FD_87284 | JGI IMG/M metagenome (GOLD analysis project Ga0115553, IMG submission 87284) | Pelagic marine microbial communities from North Sea - COGITO_mtgs_110331 | ecosystem: Environmental > Aquatic > Marine > Epipelagic | place: Germany:Helgoland, sampling site Kabeltonne... | reverse complement strand
GGTGTACCGTTCCCCGACTGTTGATTGTTTTTGTGTTTGTTGCACCGCCATCTTTCTCTGCGTATCTGTCTTTGGATGATCGCGCGTGTGAGTGTGTATCTCACGTATCTTATTCGTATTATCTCACTTCTTCTCTTCTCTTTAAGTGTATGTGTATATACTAAGAGCTAAAAGTATGACGAGATCTCGACGACGATGATGATGATGATGATCGCAAAACACAGAAGAGAGAAAAAAGAGAGAAAAAAGAAATTTTCAAAAATTTTTTTTTGTTGACTTTTTTTTTGAACTCCTGTTCTTTTCTTTGTTTTTCTTGGTTTTTGCTCTCGTTATTATAACAACACTTTCACAAGGCGTAGAGCAACAGTTTTTATTATTACGGATGATGATGTGTCCTCTTAAGTGAACGAAAAAAAAAAGAAGTTAAAGAAGAAGGGAGAAGAGAGAGAGGATGAACACAAACAACGTCGATGACGACGCGATGCCTATTCCTATTCCTATTCCTCCTCCTCCTCCTCCTCCGCCTCCTCCGCCTCCGCCTCCTCCTCCACCGAGATTTGGGCGAATTGAGAAAATTGATGAATCCAAGAAGGATTTGAAGGATGATGATGATGATGATGATGAAGCGCCTCGAACGACAGCAGAAGACGAAGACGAAGACGAAGAAGAAGACGACCAAGAAGAAGAAGAGGGAAGCGTCTCTGCCACTGCTGTTGACAATACTACTACTAATAAAACGACCACCGAAACGACGACGATGAATTCTGCAAGTTTGCTAAAAACGAAAACGAACACGAAAAGTGGCATCGAAGATATCTCGCACTTGGTTTCGAAAGCGCACGCGCTGATATGCGAGTTACGATTGTTATCGCGCGTCGTACCAGACGAGTGGAAAAATAACAGAAAGAGCAACAATAATAGCAGTAATAATAAATACAAACCAATCTTGTTCGATTTCAAGTATTTAGAAACGCCGGAGAAGATTGAACATTCGATTTCGAAATCGGCGACGTCGAGACGGTTGGACGCGGAGTTTAGGAGGAAGTACGAAAAGCTTTTAGAGAGGTATTATTTGGCGTTTAATGCGGTTACAACTTGGTACAAAGCGTTCGTAAAGTTTACCGAGGACGTGGAGATTGGTGTATACGGAAGCGAGACGATTGAGACGCTTTTGACGAATCGAGAGGGGAAACAGCTTTTACCGGAAGCGGTGGCGTTGTTTGGGCAGATTTTGTTATCCATAGATACGACGTTCGATTACGAAGTGAAAGAACGCATAGTGGTGGCATATTATCGGTGTAAGAGGAACGCGTACGATGCCGGCGATGGAACCGCGTATTCCTACGACGCGACTCTTGCGCAGTTTGAAGACGTGGTGAAGTTGACAGAGAGGACGAAATACGGCGCTTCTTTGTCGTCCTCGATGTCGTCGTCGTTGTCATCGTCGTCGTGGTTGGGAAGTAGTACTCTTACAAGTAGCAGTAGCAACAGTGGCGGCGATAGCAAAAACAACGATAGCAATAGTGAAAACAGCTTAGAGAGCAATTTCCCGAGCGGGTACCCGCACGACGCGTACTTCTCGAGGTTTCCGATGCCGAAACGAGCGTTATCGCTCGCGATTGGAAAACTTCGTTCGGACGATATTTATAACTGTTGCTCGGAATATTATCCAGACCCCGATCATCGGTCGATAGCGTTGTCGCAACAAGCGTCTTTGTTGGTGTCCATCTTGTGGTTCTCCCCGGAAACGTTGATGGATAAACCAGAAGTGATGCGAGAGATTGTGGAGAAACATTTTGCCGATAACTGGATCGTCAATTGGACGTTCGGTAAAACGATAGATCTGCGAATGGCATGGAAACGATGCGAGGCAGCGAACGAGGCTTTGAACATCGCGTTAAACGCAAAGAATGTGCAGAAATTATGCGTACGGTGCGATAGAAAATTCAACGAGATCTCGAAAGTCTTTCGCTCGTTTTTCGCAAAGAGGAAAATCGTCGACGAGAAGTTCGTTCTCGATAACGAAAGTTTGATTCTCGATAGTTTGCGAGATGCCAATAATTGGTTGCGCTGGTGTTTGCTGCATAACGTTTCTCAAAATACAGACTTATCATCCTCGTTTGCGTATTACGCGCCGAAAATGGAACGACAAATGGAACTTTTGCTCGACGTCGCCGAAATCGAACGCGTTACGAAACTCACGTACGCAAAGTTGTTAAAAGATAAAAACACGCGGTGGGAAAACGCGCGAGAAGAAGCAACGTCGAGAATTTCCGAACTGTCGCGCTACTTTGCTGGTTCGGAGACTTTGACTAAGTTTTCCGTGAAGAAGGACGAGAATTTGACGCACTGGTTCGCGCACATCGCCGAGCAAATAGAACAGTTGGAGCACACGCAGCCTTCGAAAACGATTCAGCAACTTTCCTCCGCGTTGCTTGAAGTCGATAACTTTCATTCCATCAACACCAACCTTCAAGCGAAAACGTACATTGCAGAGGCTCGACAGTTTTTAGAAGTCATGTTGAAAACAGCGAGCGTCGGTGAAAAAGCGTTGAATACCATCACTGCTGTTTCGGACGCCTCGTATGCGTGGTCGGTTAAAGATTCAATACGCGAAGCTTTGCGTAGTCGCGTGCAACAAGATCCCTTCGCGTGTTCTAAAGTGCGTTCTTTGCTGCTCAAGCTGCGTTCAGTGCTCGAGATGCCGCTCATGCGCATCTCGAGCGACGAGCGCAGCGAAGACGTAGACGCGTGTTCAAAATTTTACAGCAAAGAAATTGCATCTTACGCGAGCACGATATTGACCGTCATTCCTGAATCCGTCTTTAAAATACTCGACGAGAAAGTGGTAAGTCTACGAACATCAGAGCTTACAAACTTACCGGCAACGATTGAAAAGCGAGAACTCACCGAGTACGCAAAATTAGAAACGAGAGAGGAACTGGCGCAAACGACTCATAACATAGCCGCGTTCGCGCGAGGTATTTTAGCGATGGAGAAAACGTTCGTTGGCGTTATTGAACTCGACCCGAGAAAACTATTAGAGGATGGCATTCGCGAGCAATTGGCGCGACGATTGGCAAAACTATTCGACGAGGAGTGTAGATTCGAAGGGCACGATCGAGATTCCGCGCGAGTATTCAAAGAGAAACTCATCTCGTGCGTCGAAAGGCTCGAAGCTTTCAAAAGCTCGTTCGAATACATTCAGGATTACGTCAACGTGCGAGGATTGAAAGCGTGGCGAGAAGAGTTGGCACGAGTGAACCAATTTTGCGTCGAGCGCGAAAAACGCGCTTTGGGAAGTCCTTCGGCGAGCAGAAACGTTGGTACCTCTTCGACGCCGCGCGCGGTTGCGTTGGGAATACCGATCTTTCCTCCCACCAAAAATGAACCGGATTCGCAGACGTACATGGGTAGAATCGTTCGAAAACTGATTAAATTGACGTCTGAACCGAAATATATCGACGAAACTATGATTTTTCTTCCCAATCGATTCGCCTGGGTCGATTTCGTGAAAACCGATAGACAGAAATTGAGTTCGAGTACGTTTAAAATCGTGAATAAAGCGATTGGAGTTTCCGGTTTACGCTCGATGGATGAGTTATTGACGAATATTATCGCTCAAAGTTTGAGGGAGTGCGTCGCTGGCGCGATCGTTGCGAAGACGTTAACACGCGTTGGTGAAGGAGTAAGGGACTATCGCTTACCAAATCTGGACGAGGCATTCGTGAAGAACTTTTGCAAAGATTTACACGGTATCGGCGCGTGTTTAATCTTGCGAACGTTCGTGAATACAGAATTGAGTTCGAGCGCAAAAATCGATTCTGGAAATTTGGTAAAAGCAATTGAAAACGTGAACGACGCGATGCTGTGTGACGAAACTCAACACGTTTTGAGCGCCAAACTCTTGCCCTCGCAATCGAGATTTTACGAGGAACTCAGCGATAAGTTAAAAAGTATTGGATTCCAAACGCCTTTATTGCAAACGTACGTGAAAATTGACGAATCCGACGCACAAAAAATCAACGTCGCGGACGTTCTTTTCGTATTTCTTGAGAAATACGTCTTTCCAAACGTTGAATACTCGGAAGAATTGAAAATTCTAATCGCGAGCGAGGTGAGCGGAAGGAGCCTTTTCAGATACGACGTGTCTGCCATCATCGTAGGCATCGCGAGCTTATGCGCGCAGTTCAACGGGACCGAAACGCTCACGCAGCACATCGCCTCCGTCGGCCTCGAAATCAAATCAAGAATCGCGGCGATTGCCATGAAGAGAAGAGAGGACAAACTTTCGAAATACGCAAACGTCAAACCTCCGAAGCCGGGAGGTAGTATTGTGAGCACTCGCAAAAACATCGCCCAAGGAAACTTGGAGCGAACGTACTCGTATCCGGACGACGTGCGCAAATTGGTCGCGTACTTGGAAACTTTGTCGTATTTCGCGAACGTCGATAGAGAAGTTTTAGAAAGGTTTGTTCCTTCGTACGTATTGCACAACGCGCACTCGTATGTCGATCTCTCGTACTGATTGATTGATTTATTTAGTAGTAACCAAGCATAGTTGTAGTATATTAAAAAATCTAAATGTCCGCTGTACTACTTACTGTACTATGCATTCTTGACGGACGACACCACCGGAACGCACACGCCGTCTTTTCTTAAATCGTAAGATGCCTTTTCGTCGTCGTAAATCCAATTTCTCCTCTCTAAAGTTCCTAAATTTAAGTAATCTATCTCCTCGCATCTGAGAACGCAAACTAAAAAATCTTCCATCGGCGCGTCAAACGCTGCGCTCTGGTCTTCTCCGAACGATTTTAACTTTTCTATTTGTTTCTCTCTCAACTCTTCCGTATTTCGTTGCATCTCTCCCGCGTCCTGGGGTAATAAGAATTGACCTTTGCCGCCCGCGTTCATGTGATCCCAAAGACGGCGTCTTTCGTCTCCGTCGGAGACGAGATCCACACTCCCACTGAAGCGCCACTGGCAATTCGAATCTTCTACCCACCAACACACTTCCCCATCAGCCGTCGCTGACCCATCTTCGAGAGCTTTCGCAAACTTATTCGATTTCTTCGAACACTTCATCGATACGAGCACTTGCTCTTTCTCGCTCGTCTTCAAATCTTCAAACAACACGCTTCTCACTTTCGGTTTCCCTTGACTATTCACCGTGGCTAATTGAATGACGTACGATTGCGGAAATTCGCGTCGCATCTTTGCAATCGCCGCGTACGGAGAAGAAGTCGTCGTAGTAGCGTTCATTATTAGTATTTATTTCCTGTGGGCGTTCTTCTTCAGTTCCTCTCTCAAATGCGTCTTGAAATCGTCCGTTTCTTCGGTGTCGTCCCAATCGTTTTCCCACTGCGCCACGTCTTCTTTCTCCTCGTTTTCTCTCGTCCACTCTGTTTTCGTTCGCGTTGAAGTAAAGAGAGAGAGAGAGAGAGATCGTCAGTTTTTACGCGCAAAACAAAGATCAGAAAAGAAACGAGAGAGAAGAAGAGATCTCAAATCTTCACGCGTTACGATTTTAAATACGTTCTATATAGAATACCTTCTTCGTTGAACTCCTCGAACTCGTCGTCGCACTCTAAATCTACGAGCTCTTTTTGCTTCTTCTTATTTTGTTGTTCTTTCGCGAGGGTTTCGTTGCTTTTAGCGTTGGTCATGACTTTCTCTCTTTACTCCTTAAAGTGTAGTTGTGCGGTACTTTCTAGAAATGAAATAGAATATAGATTTGTTTAAAAGCAAGAACGCCGTGATAATATTTCTTCATCGTACATTTTCAGTTATTACAAAACATAGGTCATCGAAACCGCACACAAGAGCGATACGATCGATAAAAGTCGAGTTAAACGAGGAATTGCACCAGATGTGATTGCCTGAGCTTCCGGAGGAGGCGAAGGAGGCGGCGCGAGTTTCGTCAGCGACACCGGAGCGGTAACGGCGGTAACGGTCAAATCCGCTTGCGCACTGAGAGTAGTTACCATTTCGTTCAACTTCGTCGAATCTTCAGTGACGAGTTTTTCCTCCACGTCTGAAATATCGGCATAAGTGGTTGTTTCCACCGTAAATTCGATTTTTACTTTGTCCGTAGCCGCTTGAAGTTTACGACGACTTGCGTCGACGACGTCGATAACACTCTTCACCGTAATAGCATCGGCGCCAACGTTCAAATACGCCGCCATGCCTTTCTTAAACGCCGTCTTTTGCGCTTCACCAAACTCGGCCGCGCTGTATCCCGTTAGCTCCATCGTGGCATCGACTGCAGCTTGCGCTGGAGGTGGGCTCGGCGTTGGCGGTGGACTCGGCCAAGGCGCGTGAGTAAATGTAACCGAATGCTCGGAAAACGTGCAGTCAGCCATATCGGTGGTCTGGCACTCCGTGTACACGCAAATCTTCGCGGGCGCCGCGGAAGTATCGTACGTTTTACAGTCACCCTCTCCCGTTTCCGTCGCTCCCGAGCTTATACTCGTCGTCGACGTTCTACCCGACGTCACGTGCATTGCATACTCGAAACTGGGCGCCGTCGTCGTGTACCCGCAAAAGGTCACCTCCGTCGCATAATACGAAGAACAACACATTCGAGAGCCAAAGTCTCCCGCGGTATCGGCACCTTGCACGACGTAAGATTCTCCAGTCACGCTGCACGTCGTCACTGGAGGTGAAATTTCATCGATTTCAGGATATGCAGTCGCCAACAATTGTCTGCGAGTCGAGTACTCCAACGCGTGATGGCTGTTCGAGTATCTGTACGCGTGGTTAGAAGAAGCGGCTGATTGTTCGGCGAATTTCTTTCGCAGCGCGAGACCGCGTTGCACCGCTGGTCCAAAGCTGTTCGACTCAAAAGACGACGACGAGGACGACGACGTCAAAGAGTAGGAGAGAAAAAAAGTCAGGAGGAACACGATCGAAAGCGCGACCACATCGCGCGACTTTTTCGCTTTTCTCCACCAGAAAAAAAGGCGCGGAGTGTTAACGCGCTTTTTCGATTTCGAATCGTCAAAATCTGCTGCCACCGAGTCGTCGACTCTCGCCGCCACGGGGAAGTCGTCGCGGTAGCTTTGACGCTGCTGCTGACGACTCTTCAAGTGGGTTTGCATGTTAATTTCGTTCGTTTATTTTTAATAATCTCGCGCGCGTGTTGTGTTTTGCGTGCGAGGAACTGTTGCAGTAAGCAGAGGCATCAAGTAGTTTTTTTTTTTGTGTGCACCCCGCGCCCTGTAAAACACGCCGAAAGGACTATGTCGTAGAACTATATTGAGAATGAACTAAAATAACTAACTGACACTTTTTCGGGCGCTGGCGCCGCGCCCGTCTCTCTCTACGCGCACGAAAAGACAACATCGATTCTTCTTCTTCTTCTCCTCGTTCTTCTCTTTTCGTCGTCGTCGTCGACGACAACGCGAGCGCGGTATTCCGCCTTTTTTTCAGACGTGACCGATAAACATCGAAAACATTCGTTCTCACCTCCTTCTTCTTCTTCTTCGCTTTTTTGTCCTTCCTCGAGACACGAGCGAAAGATTTGTTGAAGCTCGCGCCATCGCAAACGCTCCAAAGTTTCTTGATTCTTTTTGTTTTTCGACGGAGAAGTTGGATCGAGTGGTGAAAGCTCTTTCCTCCTTTCCACGTACGTGTTCGAAGCGTGCCAGATGCCGGCGCTGTCGAGCAAAGTCTCCAACGATCCGGCGCGATGTTTGGCGTCGACAACGCCTGAAGAGAGTGGCAAGAGAAAGCGAACTTGCCTTCTAGCTTTGGTTTTATGGACGCGAGCGTGTACCTTTCTTTCAATCCACCTGTTCGTGGCTACTTCGACGTTGAACTCACCGGGATGCACAGAGAGTGGGTCGAGCCATTCTCTTAGTTCCGCAACGCGAGTTTCACCGACACTGCTACTGCTTTCCGATGAAAAAAGTAAATCTTGAAGGCGAGAGCGACCTCGGATCATTAAACTCCTCCCTCCGCCAGAAGCTTTCGTGCTCGTAAAAATTGTTTGATTGTTGTTCCATTTTTGAACGAAGCCAGCGTTTACTCTCCAGTCGGCGTACACGACGCCGTCGCTATCCTTCTCGTAATCGAAAAAGAACGGATGATAGAATAAGCTTCCCTTCCCTTCCTCTGCAAACTTATTTGCACTTTCGGTAAGTTTCGAAGTTTCCAGAAATGAAGAAATATGTTTCTTATCCAAATACACGTCGTCTTCTTGAACGATGAATAAGACTTTATCGCTGCTCTCGTCATCGCAGTCTTCGCAATCGGAAAGTATTCTGCGCAAAAAAATATCCCTGTGACGAAGCGCCAAGTCTCCGGGAGTCAAATGCGATTTCGTCCCGTCGATCTCTCTGAAACCGAACAACTCTAAATCCAAGGCAAACTCGCACGGCAGCGACGACGACCGGTTCTCTTTCACATAATTCATCTTCAGCGCGCGTTCTGCTCGTTCAATTGTTACTCGACGACCATCGCTACTCTTCTCCTCCTCGAGAGATATTTGCCAGTCGCCGTTTCTTCGCGACGAACGAAAAAAATGTTCAGAGGAAGACGATAGAAACGACGTCATCGACTCCGCGTCGAAATCGTACGCCGCTACGGCTACCGTGACGCGCTTGAATCGAGGCGCGTCACCGTCATCCGTAGCGGCGCACATCTCCCGATAATTTTCGATGATTCGCCGTAAGTGCCTTTTCCTTTCGTTCGACGAGGACGATATCTGCCAACCAACTGTCACCACGGCGAGAATCTCCGTCGTCGTCGTCGTCGTCGTCGTCGTCAAAGAAGAAGAAGAAGAAGAAGGAAATCTCTCCAAAAAACCCGCGCCAGAACTTCGAAACACCACTTCTCCTTTTCCTCTCATCGCGAAGTGCACTCTCGCTTTGCTCGTCGCTTTTTCCGCGACAAACGCGATGAAAGCCACGAGCAAAACGGATTTCCACTTTCCCCTGATATTATGCTCTTTTGATTTGCTCTCGTTGCTCCTCCGCTTCATCGTCATCTTCTTTTTATTCTTCTTCTTCTTCTCGCTCGCGGTATCTCCATCTTCCTCAGAAGAGAGGTCTCTTTTCTCTCGAGCGCACAAAAAAAGTGATGATGATATGCTCTCTCAACTCCCCTAAAATGCGCGACTTTATAACGAACTCATCGATGTGAAAAAATGCGCCAGAGAGAGAGAGCGCTCCTCCTTCGTCTCGAAGACGATAGGGTTGAATACCCTAAATAACGAGCTTTCGATTTTCTCTCTCTTTCTTTTCCTCAGAAGAAGAGAAGAAAAGTCATCATCCATCATGGGCAAAGTATCGCGGGCTTCCGAGAAGGAGGAAGAGGAAGAGGAAGAGGAGACTTCTTCTTCTTTACGTCGACGAGTTCTACTTTCAAAAATCGTCGAAAGAAACGCGCAGTTGGAGAAAAAGATGTCTGAAATCTTGACGAGAAGAAAACGAACCGACGACGAGAAAGACGAGGACGATACAGACGAGTTTATCTCGCTGGAGTTTTTAGAGAGACAACGACGAGAACAAGAAGAATCAGCTTTCATCAGCTTTAGCGGTGTTACCTCTTCTTCTTCTTCTTCTTTGTCTTCTTCAAACTCGAAAGAGGACAAGGAGGAAAATGTTTTGGTCGTCGATGTGTTCGTGGAAAGCTCTTTGCGATTGGTGAACGTACAGTTGAGATTTTTAAAATTCTTGATGAAAGAAGACCAAGAAGAAGACCAAGTACAAAAGCACCGAAGTCGAATTCGAACGCGAGAAATGACGCTCATCGCGCACGCTATTGGGAGCGTGGTTTTGAACGTAGGACGCGTGGTGTCGAGCACGAACGCGAACTTTTCGAGTGTTCTGATTCAGACGCAAACGACGACGACGATAAAGACGAATAGCAATCATCGAGGAGAGGAGGAGGACGAAGATATCGTCGTCGTCGCCGACATCGAGAGCGTATCGACGTTACTGGCGAAGGAGGTTTTAGCAGACGCGGTAGCAACGCTCAAAAAGCACGGCGGTGAGGAGGAGAGCAGCATTGATGAGAGCGACGGTGGTGGGAAAAGACTCGAAGAGAAGCAGTGGTACGCGGCGTGTGTAGTGAGAGCGATTAAGGCGTGCGCGACGCTCACGAGTTGGCCGGAACGGGAAATGGACGCTCTGGTGAATGCCTTGTTGAGAGAATGCGCGTTTTATAAGTACGAAGGTTGTGCGAGGAGAGGCGAAGTGGACGACGGTAATGGAGAGACGAAGGTGAGTGAGGATTCATATATCGGCGGGTTTGCGGAGGAGAGCGATTGGTGCTTACCACCGTCGAGCGCGTTCGAGAAAGCGGGGAAAGCAAAGACAACAATAACAGAGGTGAGCCCGGTGGAACTTTTGAAAACTGAGGCGCTCGCGGCGTTGGGGTACATGGCCAAAAGAAACCCATCGGGAATGTGTTCGCGATGGCAAATAGTCTTCCCTCGAGAGTTTTCTCCTGCACCGAAAAAGAAGAAGAGCAGCGTTCTTCTCGCGTCGCAGAAAACGCTCGAAAAGTTGATGGTTTTCGAACGAAGCGCATCGGTTCGTTCGGCGGCGTGCTTTGCGATTATTTCGTTATTAGATTCAAGCGAAGCGAAGAAGTATTTAGCAATGGCAGAGATGAAAGAGGATAAGGGTGTAAGCGGCGGTAGCGCTGTGAGTGCTATGTCTTCGTCATCGTCGCGTCGAGCTTCGTCGGGATTCTCTACGGTATCGATGAACTTAGGGGAAAACGCAGTGGCGCTGTGCGAAACGATTTCGTACGCGTGGACCAGAATTTCAGAGCACCATTTTCGAAAACGTTTTCCTGGTGCACCCACGCCGAGTAAAGACAACATAGGAAGCGCGGACAAATGGATAAGCTGGCTGAGCATCTTGACGGAGAAAGCGGTCGATTCCTTGCCGTTTTTGAGATTGCCGAAGCGGTTGGTACCGCAGCTCGCGAACTCGATCAAATGCGCACTTTTGATTGAGTATTCCTCGTTTCCAAGCAGCGCGGTAGTGAGCGCGTTTTTCAAAGAAGCACCAATTATTCGATGTCTTGGAATCACGTTGAGTGCGAAAATCGGCTTTGAAAGTTTGGAAAGCAACGCGTCTTCTGTGGTGTTCAAATCCAGCTTAAACGCCAGAAAATACACCGCGGATGAAATGACGCTGTTTTTGCAAGCGTGCGAAGCTTTGTGGAAAAAAGCAGCCGCATCGACTACGCGCGATTCCTTGATAGACAAAGAAGTTCAGGAATCGTGCGAGGCTTTTAAAGCGCTGCAAAAGTTGGCGTCCTCTGAAAACGCGTCAAAAATTTTGTTTCCCAATCGAGAGTGCGTTTGCAAACTCTCGCCGGACGTCTTGATGGCAATTTTTGTGGCAAAATCTTCCTCCAGGGCAAATAAAGTCGCTTTCGAGAAGGTCATGCACGCGAGCGTAAAATTGCAGTGCGCGATGCTCTCCGCTGTCCTTCAAAAGAGCAGGAGGAAGAACAGCAGTTTTCTCTTCTGCGCGGAAATTCGCCGCGAGCTGTGGTGCAATTTTATCGACAACGCGCTTCCGTCGTGCCTTTCGAACACGCGATCGGATGAAGTCACGCAACTCGTAAAAATCGCCGCTTTGCGGTGTTTGAGCGAAACGACAGATTGTGTCATCAGCGATATACGATCGAGTAGTAACGGTACCGCGGAGATTTCTCGAATCAAAGCAGTGTTTGAGGCTCCTCTCGATATTTTGCGAGAAAAACATCGTCGATATCCGAGCGCAACTCGCGCGGAAGCCATGAGAACGCTCGCATCACTTCTCATCTTAGATCCGAAATATTTCGAAATGGATGAGGTTCTCTTGGGCGCGTTAGAAAGCGTCAAGAACGCTATGAATCAAGAAAGGACGCATCAAGATTTTTCAAAGACGCTGGAAATGAACGCGTCTTTGTGCGCTGCAAACATCGCCTTGTGCGCTACAAGGTTGCCGACGCCTTCTGCGGATGATAGTGATGATGTATCGATTAATAAAGAATTGACGCATTTGTTCCACGAGTGGACTATTTCGAAAGCAGACAAAGTGCGGGCGAACGTGGCGCGAGGGCTCGGACACATTGCGAAATTTCGTGACTTGGAGGATGAGACGCTTCAACTGATTTGCGAGGCGCTCTTTTCTTGCGCCTCTACGGGTTCCGCAAAAACGCAATGGAACTCTTGCGTTGCCATAAAAAACTTATTCGAAAACCAGGATGCGATCTCTAACGAAGCGTTCTCAGCAGTCAGAGGCGTCAGCAACGCCGGTGTCATTCTCACTCGACTATTACTCACTCTGATTAAAACGAGCGAGAATTTCAAAATTCGTAGAGAATCTCTCGCGGCTATTTCGCGAGCGTCGCGTACGTTTTTGGACCATCTTTCCTACGTCGATTGCATCCGAGTCGTCGTTGAAGCGCTCGTCCAAAGCGAGAAACAGTGTAGTAAACTCGTCGGAGAGTTCGAAGACGACGATGGTAACGTAACATCAAAGCGCGCTGCAGAGAAGTATCGAGAGGAGCTCAAAGCCCAAGCGATTTCGACTTTTGTTCATTTACTGTCGATTGGCGTCGTGTCTGAAAGAGGATGCACGAGAATCGTGAGAGAACATTCGTCTCACGCTCTCGAGGCAATTCGAATTGCCGTTGATAACGTAGAGACTGGTGGTAGCGAAGGAGATGGTGACAGATTCGAGAGTGCGACTAAATTCGATAAAGAGACGGTATCGAAAGCGCAAACCGTGTTGAGCGAAATGCTAGGGGTGCCTGTCACCGTCCCCCGTCCCGCTGTCTTTGAAAAAGTACTTCTCGCTAAAAACGAAAACGTGCTTTCCTCGAAGCACATGCACAAATGATTCTGCGCGCAAGCTGTAATAGTATAGATAATTTAATATTAGAAATCTCAAGTTTTTGCTAAATTTAGAGCACATCTTCCGACATACCAAAGACAGTCGTCGCGCCCCGAATGTCACCGGCCGTATAGCACATTTGGTTTGGATGAAACGCCATGGCAGAGATGGCACCGAGGCGCGCTTTCGTCGTCTTATTCGTGTACAAAACTTCACCAATTTCGTTCCCTTCGACATCCCAAATTTTAATGGCGTCTTTTGTGGTACCGCCTACGATGAATGGAGCCACTGGCGTGGAGATGAGCGTAGTGAGCAATCTCTTCTTTGCCGGCAATTGAGAGCTGTGTCGACCACCTCCTCCACCCAAAGGCGACGGCTGATTCGTCTTTGCTGCACCGCTGACGCCCCCAACAACAGAATCAATCGCGTTCCCATCCAACGTCGTCCCTTCGTCATAATCCTGTCTCGCGACTGGTTTTCCAGATACGTTCACCATGAAGAACGGCTTCGCAGCGTTGCGCAAATCACAAAAGTGCACGTCACCGCTGGAGGACCCGGTGGCGACTAGATTCCCAACGCTTCCAGGTTGGAGCAAAATAGAAACTACAGAGTCTCCGTGCGTTTTAATAGCGCTCAACAAGCGAGCAGGAGTTCGTAAATCGTAAGATAATACGCTCCCATCGTTTGCACCAACCATTAAAAGTGCGCCTTCGGCGGCTAACGAAGTCGCCGCCGATGGCGTAACCAGAGACTCCAGACATAACTCACGCGACGCGTCCCAAACGTTCAAAATAGGGTTTGGGAGCGTATTTCCGGCTGAATAAAGACATCCCGCAGCTTGCTGCCAAAGAACAACGGCATTCGTTTTCGAATTCTTTGGATGGTGACTCGAATGGTGATGTCGCCAATCGGCCGTATCTTCCGCATTGTACGTTCCGTGAGTTTTGTACGCTCTCGGGCGAGACTTTAGCGTTCGCCAAGCGGCAACCAGAGTCTCTTCACCTCTTCGAAAGTAGTCTCGCCATAACTTGACGCTTCCATCCGAGCCGGCGCAAAGCAACATGGCATCATCGAGCTGATTTACGAGTGATATTTGGGTCGCCGATCTCGTCGGGAGTTGAGCATCAAAGGCATTCGTAATCGTTTTCGAAGCGTAATCAAAGACACGTATCAATCCTTTTCCGCCCGAAGATGCAATGTGAGGTAACAAAGGATGCATCACAACAGCAGTTGGCGCGTTGTGTCTTGAGTTCTGAACATTTTCATGGGACGCTATGACGTTCGTAAAATCAACCAAATTTTGCGTGGCGCGTTCTTTACCTCGATAACTTCTGTCCGATGCAGTTTGTCGACGCTTGCGGCGACGAAACGGTTCGAGAATAATTTCTTGACGTTGTTGACGTTGCGAGAGCGTCGCGCCTTCATAGAAGTAATTATCAATGTTATAGTATTTTTCGCTCGATGTGTCCACGTAATCGCCGTCGAAAAATTCCTCGTTGTTCTTTGCTCCGGCATTGTTGTTGTTGCCATTGAAAGCGTTGAAAGTGGCGTTCGCGTCTCGTCTCGCCTGCGCAAAAGAGCTTCCGTACGCGTACATGTACTCCTCCTCAACTGATGACCCTCCATCGCTGTAATCATCGTCGTACGAATCTCGATCGGCATCGCTAAAAGTTCCTTGGTCGCTGTCGCTATCCTCCGAATCTCGATCGTCGTCGTCGAAATCTGTCGTATTATCTTCCTCTGGTTCCAACAGCGATTTCGAAAAATGCTCTCGCGAAGCCTCGAACAGTCTAGAAAGTGGAGGTTTCGCCGGTCGTCCCTGGAGCGACGCTTCGTCTTCGGCTAAGTTGAATAAATCGTCATTACTTGAAGTCGGAGCCTTCGGGTTGTTTTGCTTGTTCTCGTTTGCTGAATCGTTCGAGTCTTGTCTCGCGAGCATGAGCTTGTCGCTGCTATCGCTGTGACCTCCGATCATTGACAAAGATCTTCTCGATCTGGGAGAACTGCTGATATGCATCTCTTCGTCGTTCAAAGACATACGAGCAACTCTGCCGCTCACACTTCTCGCAAGTGTTTCGGAGTCTCCCCGAGCGATGTCTGGATTCGATCCAGAGGATTTGAAAGAGTTGAACAGAGAACTGGCGACGCGCCTGAGGGGCGATTGCGGCGGTGATTGCAACATCACCGATGATCGAGCCAAAACACTCGGCGCCGGCGGCGAATTTTCAGGTCTATCGCCGCCAGAAAACGCTTGAACCGTCGTATTGATTGAAATAGAGCTTCGAGACGTGATGGAGAGTCGTCCAAGGCTTCGCGGGTCGCCGGCGGCTCGCTCTGATGTCGTTCGCTGCAACATGTTGTACTCGGGGGACCTCGAGGAGACTTTGTTCCCACTGCCATCGTCGCTTTTATTATCGATGTTATGAATATCGAGAGAGCCGTGCGAACCTTGCGGCGATGAACCGAGCAATTTTCGACCCCTTTCAAACAAACGACTTGACCAAGAATCTGCGCGCTTCAGACTTTTAGAGGCTTCTACAATGCGACCCTTGCTATCTTTACTAATTCCACCGCTGTTCGGGCCAAATTTGCTACCAAAAAGGAGTTCATGCGTCTTCCTCTGTAAATCTTCGCGTTTTCGCATTCGCTCGCGTTGAATTCTCGCTTGCCTCCCAGGTTTTGCACCAAACGTCTCCGCTCGAGTCGCCGCTAAAGAGATCGGGTGTTTCGAATGCAATTTTGAGCACAAGAGCGCGGATTGCCCGCAACTCGCGACTCGTGGTGAAGGATCGACGGCTAAATCAGCCAATGCAACCAAAACCGCGTGACTGGTTATCTCCTCGTCTCGTTGGTCGTACAGATTTTTCGTCAAAAACGATGACGAATTGCTTCGGTGTGGAAAACGTTTTCGTGGGTGCATAGGCTGCTCGTCCGTGAGAGTATCGCCGCTGCTCCCCTTCTGAGAATCCGGATGGTTTCCGTCGAGCTCGTCCTCCTCCTCATCGTTATCATCATCATCATCGTCGTCATCATTATCGCTTCCTTGAGCATTATTATTATCTTCTTTGTCCCGCAGAACGACGTTCGATTCAAATACGTCGTCGTCGTCTTCCGATTCTTCAACGTCAGAGTTCGATGTAGAAGATGAATCATCCGGATCGTCTGAATCACTTTCCGCAACTCGTCGCATGTGTGGAAAGTGTGTAACCCCATCGTGCGATCCGCCACCTGACGAAAACGAGTATCTCTCCGCAAAACCTCCTAAATTACTTAAACTTCGATGTCTTTCCTGTGCCGCACCTTTTGTTCGCTGCATTTCGATAGGTGTTGCCGCTTTGAGATCTCTGTGATCATCAACCGCAGAATATCGCCTCTGATGACGTGCAGACGGTTTTTGCAAACCTGCTGCTCCAGAGTTTCCCATCGGTCGCGCTGAAACGCTCATTAATTCATTGTCGAGGCCGACGATATTACCACCGCTGTTTCCAACCGAACCGCCTCTCAATAATCGTCTCTCCTGTTGCTTCGATTCGCGGCGTTTCCTCCATTTTTGCGCAGTTGCTTGGAAAGTCTCTGAATGTCCTCTCGCAAATCGTCCAATCGCAATAGCCATTTCACACCTAGTACTCGTGCACGAATCCGAAGAAAGTTTCGAAAGTATCGCTCCGATAGCCTCGCGCTCGTCGCTGTGTTGTTGTCGGCGCAACCCAAGTTCGCGTTCGTGTTCTTCGTGTCGTCTCTGTTGTTCTTCATCCACGTCATTCGCCGAGATTACTCCTGTGCCATCGTACACGCTTTCACCGTTTTGTTGTTCGACACTGCCAATGCCTACCCCGGTAGATCCCGAGTGCCCGTGATGTTGCTTACCTTCGTCGGAGCCCTCGCCCGCGATGCCGCTTAGCTTTCTTCCGAGCAACTCGGCTTCTGATTCAATCTTCTCGACTCTCGATAACGATCTCGATTGCACTCTAGAACCCCTCGAAGACGGCCGCAACATGCTATCGTTGCTACCGCCTTGCTGATGTTGCGTTTGTGGAAACCCCATGGATGCCATTTTCAAATCTTCCATTTCTTTTCGTCTCTTTTCCTTTGCTTCTCTTTCTTCCGGGACATCAATCATCACACCGAGCGCGTACGCAGCCGCCGATCGCGCGTCCGGACTCTGATGCGAAAATGCATTCGATAGTACTTTTACAGCGCCAGCTCTAAACGCAATTCGCCTTGCCTCGACGTTATCTTCACACAATTTTGCAAGACACAAACACAACCATTTTGCGAGTAACGGACTCGTCGCCTCTCTCGTACCTCGAGGATCGCACGCTCTCGAGATATGCGCGAGCACAACATCGACAAGACTACCTTTTAAGCACGCGCTCTGGCCTTTCGGGTGATTGTCGCAAACGGATGCTAAGACGAACGCCGCCATTGCTCTTTCCTCGGCTGGAATGTTTGGCGCGTCGAGAAATCGAATGAAATACGTGTGTCCGGAATCTTTGACCAAATCGACTTGACAACTGCGATCAAACGCAAGAATCTTGGTCCAAATGAATACCAAAATCTGTCGCAAATCAGGCGCAGTCGTTTGCAGAAGCTTCAAGACGTACGGAAAAATACCGACGGATAACGCAAGATCGACCGCCCAGGGACCCATGTCGAGAAATCGACCTAACAAAACGAGCGCCCGAAGACGGTGAGATTGCGAAAGCAAAACTTGCAAAACAATCGGAAGTTGTTCAGGTGGATCTTTGGAATTATCACCGCGTTCAAGCCACACTTCGAAGGCTGTGAGCTGCTCCGAAAAGAACGAACTGGGCGTAAAGTTTGGAAAGGCTTGCTGGGAGGGATCTTGTTGTTGCGCGCCGTTCGTCCCGGCGGAGGCGCTTTGCGAAGCTGCCATTCTCTTCTCCGCCTCAATCAAATCGGGAATTTGGAGCAAACAATTCTCAACCGCCATATCCCAGGCAAGCCACATCGGATGCTGGTGCGTTGGTGGCAACTCAGGAATGGAAACTGGAGTACAATCGTTCGCGCGCATTATTCGCTCCGCCAATAAGAAGTTGCGGAACAAACTTGCCAGCAATAAATCCTGTCGAAAGAGTTGCTGAAAGAGCGGACGAGGCAACACGTTCCACGCAATAGTATCCGTAATCGCTGTAAAAATCCAGTTGAGTTCACCCAGTGGTGTTTTCCTATTATTTTGTAAGCCTGGAATTTTATCGATGATATCTTCGCTCACGCCGCTTTCGCCTTTCAAAACAGACCGACTCACGAACCATTGCAACGCGATTTTAATTGGTGTCGTCAAACACGCCGTGAAAACATCCGCGGGAAGCTCTACACTTTGTGGTAAGCTTTCATCTTCCGAGCAAGCGGCAAGAACGATACGTTCCTCTCTAATTGGTGGAGCCGGCGTCGGCGGACGCGTCGGCAACGGTGGGAAGTTAGAAGCGTTGAACGCGCCAGACGGCTTCGCGCTTCGCACTCTCCCTTCAGTCTCGATGTTTTCTCTATTATTGATGTCGTTGCTATTCTTTTCGTTGTGACCGTAATTGCTGTTGTTATCTTTATTGGTGTTTGTCAAGTCATCCATGGTGCCGTCGTAGTTTTCGCTCACCGCTGCTAGGTTTTCCCCGGAAGCCGAGCGTCGTTCCTGTTGCATTTTACTCTTCTCTTCTTCCATCCGCCGCCGTTTTCGTTCTTCGTTGATCCATAAAAACGACTTGACGATTGTACCTGCGCTCGAACAATCGAATAAATAAATTGCCGGCGCTCCCGTCCACTGTTGCACGTCGTACAAAGAGAGCGGAATGTATTGCGTGTAATTTTTATTGAACACCCACACTTCGCCGTTTTGCGTCGGGCGAGGGACGCCGTGGCCGTTATAGTGGAACAAAACTCTCTCGTTCTTTGCACTTCTTCGACACGAGAGACACAATTTTTTCACGTCTTCTACGGTTGGATCGAGCTGCAATCTATATTTCGCCCGAGGTTGCCATCGTTCGTATTGCGCTTGCAAAGCTTTCCCGATGGCGTCGAGCGCCTTTTGCGGCGGCGTCGCTAACGGGTTGATCCAACACTGCGCTCGCGCGCACGGCGATACTTTCAAACAGTCTGGAGGATCAACTCCAATGTTCAAGCAAAGCACCAATGCGACTGATGTCGTCTTCATGCGATCCTTCATCCTCCACGTCGAGACGATGTTACTGTTATAATTAGTCGACATTGTCCCATTACCTAAATTCGGCGGCGTCGCCGTTCTAAGATCGCCGTTACTGTTATCTCTACTACTATTCAAAAGCGAAGGCATCGCTTCACGACTACTACTCGTTTCCGCTTGCTGCTGTTGCTGTTGTCTTCGTTCCCTCGCACTCCTCAACGCCGCTTCAAAATCATCTTCCAAAAAATTCGCATAAATCGTCGAAGTCGAGGTCATCGTCAATCCGCCCTCGTCTTCGCTTCCTCCTTCGCCTCCTCCGAAATCCAACTCGTCCTCCTCGCCGTCGTAGCTAAAATCATCCTCGATGGTTAACTTTTGCAAGTAATTCGACCGCTCTCCGTTTAACAACATCTCTCCGTATTTCTGTTGCGCGGCCATTTGTTCCTGTTGTCGTAGCAGTTGTTGTTGCTGATTCTCTTGCCCGACGCTTCGTCTCTGCTGATTTTTCGCGAAAGCGGCGCCCCCGCCAACAACCCCAAAAGCAGTATTCTTTTTCTTCAAAAAAGACGACGAAGTATCGTCGCTCAACCGCATCAAATAATTCTCCATCGCTTCTTTCCTCGCGCGTCGTAAAGCTCTCATCTTCATCCGCCTCACCGATTCTCGATTCTCGTAGACGTCTCTCGTAACTTCCGCGAACTCGTGCCTCGATTCCGCGAAGAATATCGGTTGTTGTTGTTGTTGATGTTGAAATTGTTGGTGTTGGTGGTTGTACTGGTGGTGTTGCGTGCTGTTATTACTCGTGTTCGATGAGTGCGAGCGTTGTTGATGATGGTGGTAGTTGTTGTTGCTGGTCGTTCTTCTGTTATTCGTGTTGTTGTTGTTGTTGTTGTTGTTCCGGTGATGATGACTGCGACGAGAATCCGTCGAGCGCGGCGTCTCTTCGGTGTACGACGACTCGTCGTCGTCGTCGTCGTCGTCTTCGTCGTCATCGTCGTCTGCACTCTCGACGTTGTTGTTGCTTTTCTGATGATGATGATGCGCTCGCTCCAGATTGCCTACGAAACCACCACCCGCACTCGTCGTCGTTTTTATCGCGCCTCCTCCTCCTCCTCCTCCGTCGTTCGAAGCCTCGATTCCTCCTGGAGTTTCTGCCGCCGACATGAATGATGATTTTACGCCTCGAGATCAAGCAGATCTCTTCTGTTTCTTCTTCTGAATTGCGTTTCTTTGCGCGCGATACACGATGGGTTTTCTAAGAAATTTATGGAGAATTCGAAGCGCAGAAAAGACAGAAAAAACAGAGAAGAAAACGGTGCGATTTTTTGGTGAAAATGTAAAATAAGTAGGGGATGCTGTTTTTCTCTCTCTGTTTCTCTCGCTCTCTCTCCTCTCTTTAGTCCTCCTCCAATCGCGGTTTCTTCTTCGTGCCGTCATCATCCACGCAGCCGATGAACGGGTTTTTCTCTCGTATTGTGAGCACGCTGGCGGCGACCTTCCATAACGTCCAAGTCCGATGCGCACGGACTTGGACCGTCTTAGGGTTGATTTTTGTGACCGTGCCAGTGATCACCCCTCGCGTCTTCGCGTCAAAACTTACCGTGTCGCCCACTGTGAGTTGTTGAGTAACCTTTTGAGCGTTGAATGTGCGTTGCATTTTGATTGCTTCCATGACTTGGTTGATCTCATCGTTCGTCATGTTGCGGATTGCCGCGATTGCTGTTTGCACGTTATTCATATCTCGTATTTTTTTAGATCTGAAGTTGTTTTTTTTCGCAGAGAAGAAATTAAGCCGTTTTTACGCAAGAGAGAGCTCCAAAAGAAAAGTTTGGACTTCTCATCATCATCATCATCATCATATAAACGCGCTCTTGTTTAAGAGAAGTTCTTCGACGCGTTCGCAAAGAAAGATGACGACGAGAAGCAGAACTACTACTACAACTACTACTCCTACCGCAGAAAACGCATCGTCGTCTGAATCGTTACTTTTGTCCTCGTTCAAAGTCCACCCGACGGTGTTGCTCTCTTGCACGGACCATC
>Ga0115553_1000702_pt1 | contig 21268 bp, 12 predicted proteins | sample COGITO_mtgs_1103_2_FD_87284 | JGI IMG/M metagenome (GOLD analysis project Ga0115553, IMG submission 87284) | Pelagic marine microbial communities from North Sea - COGITO_mtgs_110331 | ecosystem: Environmental > Aquatic > Marine > Epipelagic | place: Germany:Helgoland, sampling site Kabeltonne... | reverse complement strand
TCTCTTTCTCTTTCGTTAAATAATTAATGGTTTCTTCTTTTTACTGTATGCCTTTAGGCTTTCCTAGCGGCGTGGAAGAGTTCTATGTATTCAATCGCAGGTCTGTTCCACGACCAATCTTGGCTCATGCAATTCGCTTGCAACTTTCTGAACGCATCGATGTCGTTGTAGAACATGTCGATACCTCTATCTAACGCGTAATCGATCGATCCTTCGTCGGTACCATCGAACGAGAATCCGTTCGGGGTCATGCCTTCCCAGGCAGCCTTAGCATGATCGTGCTCGACGTCAAAAACGGTATCGGCTAATCCACCGGTGCGTCTGACCACTGGAACGGTGCCGTAACGCATGGCAATGAGCTGCGACAAACCACACGGCTCAAACATGGACGGGACCAAAATCATATCCGCTCCGGAGTAGATGAAGTGTGACATGGTTTCGTCGTAGAACAGGTGCAACGCAGCCGTGTTATAATGCTCTTGCTTTAATTGATGCGCCATCTCTTCAAATTCTTTTTGGACTTTCTCGTCTGGTGCAGAGCCTAACAAGCACACTTGACACCCTCTCTCCAAAGCGCGATAGATTGCTCGTTTAATCAAATGGATACCTTTTTGATGCGTCAAACGCGTGACGACACCTATCATCGGAACTTCTGGATTATTGTATAAGTTTGATCTCGAACACAACGCTTGTCGTGCAGCAGCTTTGCCCGGAATGACTTCGTCTTCGCCAAAGAATTGCGGTAAGAACTTGTCGTTTCTCGGATCCCAGATGTCCGGGTCTATGCCATTTACGACGCCGTGCAATTTGTGCAAGTTTGGATTGACACAACCTTCGTGGGCGATCTCCTTGGCGTACGTTCTCGATACCGTGGTGGCAATCGCGCAATTATTCATGGCGTCCGCAATCAACGCTTGACCGTAGTGCAAATTGTGGATGGTGAAAATCACTTTTGGGTTATCCAAACCATACGGCGCGTAATCTTCGGCTAAAAACTTTGCCACCGGTGCCGTTTGCCAATCGTGGATGTGAATGATATCCGGATTCCTGCCAGATTGTAACATCCACTCGAGCGCGGCTTTTGAGAAGAATCCGAAACGTTCTTGATCAGTCATGGGAATCGAGAGGTAGTCCGTACCGTAGACCATGCCTACTTTAAACATTCCATTATCTGGGTCGATAAAGAACGTTTTGACGCCTTCGACGGTGCCAGAATATACGTGATTGTACGTTCCACCCCACTCAAAACCTTTCTCTTCTTTCAAGTCATCGATTAAATCATATTTCATGCAATCATATTTCGGCAAGACAACTTCGACTCTGTGTCCTTCGGCTTCAACCGCGAGCGATAACGATGTGACGACGTCGCCTAAACCACCGACTTTAGCAATCGGCGCCATCTCAACGGCAACTGACATGACGTGCATTGGCTTTTCGGCAGCCTTCGATCCATCCGAATTGATGCCTCCGGCGATAGGCAAGTGATAGTCCAAACGATTACGGTTATCGTAATTGTTACCGTCCTGATCGCAAAAGACGAAATCAAACATGAACGCGTCTTTCGGCGACGTCAATTCGACGGAGAAATAATCTTGCGAATCCGCCTTGCAGCTTGGATCTGGGGACAATTTCGTGATCGGTAACGCCTGTTCGTGGTTCCATCGGTTCCACCCGCCGACGACGGAAACGCCCGTCGCATCTTTCAAAGTAGTATTCTTTGGATTATAGCATAATTTGAAGGGTTCGCCGGCTTTTGGAAACTCTGGAATGGTGAACAAAACGTGCGCTCTTTGTTTCGCCGTGAGTTCTGCAGCTTTCACTTTCGCGATTTTCTTTAACTTCGTTCGTTCCGCTTGTCTCAACTCTTCCAATCGATCTTCTTCTTCTCGCTCTAATCGAAGTTTCGCGTAGATTTTGATGCACGACTCGATGCGAGATCTCTCCAGCATTTCGTTTGCTCCCGCAACTGGAACGTGGAAATCACCTCTATTGTTGTTATCGTATGCGCCGTTACCGTCGGAGAAGACAAAGTCTAAAATGACTGCTTTGCTCGGCACGGAAACATCCAAGTCGAACCAGACGGTAGAGTCACCGGCAACGGCCGACGTTCTTGCCTTCATTTCAAACTGCTCGGCACCATTCGACCATTGGTTAGTACCAAAATGAGCAAAAACTTTCGGTCTACCGTTCAAAACGGTGTTTTGGTTGCAGTACGAAACCGTGACGGATTGACCGGGCACCGGAGTCGCCGGAGACACCGTCCAGAGCGCATCGTTCTTCGGCGATTGACCATACGAGTGCTGTTCCATGCATCTGACCTTATCACCAGCGATTTTCAACGCTTCTGCCCAGTCTCTTTTCGCACCTGGAGATGCTTCGGATTCTCTCGCCAATTCTTCGTATTTTGCTCTCAAGTGTTCGATATTGTCGTCGTTCAAAATCTCCGTCTTTTCTTGCAATTTCTTTGCTTGTTGCTCTGCTTTTGCGTACTCAGCATCGGCTTTTGCTTTCGCGGCGTCCGCTTTGGCTTGTTCCTCTCTCGCGAGCTCTTCGATTCGGAGCTGTTTTTCAATCGCTTTCCTTTCCGCTTCCGCTTGAGCTTGTGCCTCAGCCTCGGCGATGGCCCGCGCTTCAGCTTCTCCTCTCGCCGTCGCTTCTGCCTGGGCCGCTTCTCTCGCTTCCATTTCTATTCTCTCATTTTCCGCTTGCGCAGTCAAAGCTTCTTCTTCCGCTTGTGCTTTCGCCAAGGCTTGTTCGCGTAACTTTTTCGCCTCTGCAGCTGCTTTCAACTCCTCCGCTTCTTGCCTTAAACGCATCAACGTTTCTTTCGCTTTCTTCGCCTCTTCCATCTTTTTCAACTCCGCCACGCGTTTAGCTTCCTCTTCCTCTTCCGCTTTTCTCTTCAATTCGGCTTCGGCTTCGGCGACTTTCTTGGCTGCCAACTCTTCCGCTTCTTTCGCTTCGCGGATAGCTTTGTTCTTCTTTGCCGCCTCTGCAACTTCGCGCTTGGCGAGTTCGTCTTCGACCATGCCCAACTCACGGACTTTAGCCGCTTCAGCTTGCTTTTGCTCGAGAAGATCTCGAATAGCTTGCGAACCTGGAGACTCGATCGTCGTCGTCGATGCTTCTGGGGCAACAGCTTCTTGTTTCTTCTTCTCTTCGGCGAGTCTCTGCAACCTCTTCGTTTCGGCTTCCATGGCTTTCAATTCAGCTTGCGCGGCGGCAATCTTTTCAGCGTTTGCGCGCGCTTCTTTTTGTTGCTTTTCCACGATTAGACGCGCTTCTTCTTCTTCCGCTTTTTGCTTCGCTTCCGCAAGCTGTCTCGCCGCTTCGGCCTCGTCTTTCGCTCGTCTCGCCTCTTCGGCTTCTTTCTTTTGTGACTCCAGTTGGTCTTCGATGTCCTCAATCGCGCGAAGATCTGATTGCATTTCCAAGTTTTCCAAAAGCTCCGACTCTAACTTTTCCACTATGAAAGCTCTGTCCAAGAACGGATCGTTAATACCCGAGCGAATCCCAGAATTCGTGTTCATGAAATCACCCGACTCTTCCAGATACGCCGCGTACTTTGCCTCCTCAGCCTCTGCCATCAATCTCGACGCTTCCAATTCTTCCGCTTCTTTTCTCGCCTGCTCTTCTTTCGCCAACAGAGCTTTCATCTCGTCGTCCATGACAACCGTGCCAATATTAACAGCCTCTTTATGCTTCTCCGCTTCCATGTGCGCGACTCTCGCTTTGCGTTCGTCCGCCGGTTTCGGTTTCTGCGTCGTCGTCGTCGTCACCGGGTTATCGTGCTCTGGTTCTACGTTATTCGCAGCACTCGTAGCAATACCTTTGTCGCTGTTCTTTTTCTTCAATCGTTCGTTTTCTTCCACTTGCGCTCTCATTTTCAAAAGTTTCTCGCGTTCTTCTCTCAAACGTTCCAGCTCTTTCCGAGCGATTTCTTTCGCGTCCGGCGCTCTCGTCTTCGTTTGCGATTGAATGATATTCGCGCCGTTCCCGTTCGCAACTTCTCTTTTCAACGCGTTGATTCTCGATCGCATCGCTCTCACGTCCGCCGCTCTCGGTTTCGAATCTGAATCTGGATCCAACATGTCTCTAAACTCTTGTTCCAAGTTCGCGAGCTCTTGAGATATCGTGCACGAGGAGGACGAGGAAGTGTCTGCCGCAGATGTCATCCGCGCGACGACACCAACTCCCCGTCGTTTTGTTTGTCCTCCTCTTAAACCGAGAACATCGTGATCGTTCGAGGACGAGGACGACACCACCACCACCCTCGTAAAAGGGCGACTGAGAACATTTTTCCTCCTCGTTAATTTTGTTCTTCCCCGATGAAGATTATCCGCTTTCGCGGTCCCGGCGTTGTTGGTAATCTTCTGAATCTGGTTTCGAGACGACGACGTATTCGCACCTCCCGTGGTAAACTGCGTCGTCGTCGTCTGAATCGTCGTCGCGCGCATTATTATGTATTGTTATTCTTCTTCTTATTCTTCTAAAAATGATAAACCTTCTTGCGGCGGAAAGCGCTTTTCCTCCTCCCCTATAGAGTTTTATATGAAGAACTGAAGAGACGCTTTATTATTTCTGTGGTCGCAGAAAGGCCTCGACTCCACAAAAACAGAATGGCTTTATCCACGAACAGAAAGACGAAAGGGAGAAACGAGAGGTAAAAAGAGAGGTGTCGAAGAGGATTCAAGATTCGAGAGGGGGCGACTCCCTGTCAGAAAAAAGAAAAAAAAATTTATAAAAACGTCTTTCGTGATGAAATCTGTTCGTAGTAGCAGTTGTAATAAGAGTAAGAGTATTAATATTAAATGTACTCGGGTAACTCGTCCAAAACTTGGTCAAATTCGACTCGAAATTCCTCCTTGCCACGGTTACTCGTTCCACTGACGTATAAGACTTTATTCCCGTCGTTCTTTTGGACTCCCCAAACTTGAGAGTGACTCAGTAAGGAGAGGAAGGAGGTGACGAGTAATCCGGCGAAACCGGCGTAGACGAAAGGGACGCCCGGGTCGGTTTTCAATTCTAAGCCAGTCGCGCCGGATATTTCTTCGACGACTAAGGAGATGTTGTCCACATCGATTGGTTTTTTGGAGGTTGGTCGTCGAACGCCGACGAAGGCGCCTTTGGAGTCGTAAATGGCGACGGATTGGAAGTCTCGCGCGACGAGGGAGATGCCTTTTTTGTTTTCGCTCGCGTCGGCGTCGTCGCCGATAGGGAGGAAAGTACCCCAGATTTTCCCTTTGAAATTGCCTTTGTTTTCCAAATTAGCCATCGGTAACACGAGCTCTTCTCGTTTACCAATACTACTACTACTACTACTACTACTACTTCTGCTTTTACTGCTACTGCTGCTCTCGCTATTAGTATCACTATTCGTCGCGTCCACCTCGACTTTTGGTATAACCGTGACTCTCATTGAACTCATAGACCAATCCGTTTGGTACATAGTCACGCCTCCGTAACGTAAAGGCACGTTCACTGATATCACTTTGTTATCCACCTCGTTGCCTTTCTCGTCAATGACGGATAAGTTGGAATAAAATTGACTGACTTGACCGCTCGGTAAATAATCGATGGTGAAATCCTTCACGAAAACTTGATTCGTTTTCGCGAATTTCGGGACTTTCGATAACGGTGATCCTCTGGTTAACCCGTCCGCAATGGTAAAACTGGTATCTTCCGGTGCCATGATAGATCCACCGAGGCCGCCTAATGCGCTATACGCGCACCCGCCTAACGTTAACAGAAGCGCGAAGTGAACACCAATCGGCGCCAATCGCCCAATCAAACCTTTAAACGCGTATAAATATTGCTCTTTATCTTCCTCTCTCAAGAAAACTTGGTACCCTCGTTCGGCTAAGCTGTTCGCTAAATCTATCACGCTCGCATCTTTCACGCTCTCTCGTTCGTCCATGGTTTTCGAGTTGACTAAAAATTTCGGTTTCTTGATAAACTTCCACTTTGCGGCGACTCGCCACACCGGTAACTGTTTCGTCGCCGTACACGCCGTCAACGAAACCGCCAACAACGATAGTAGCGATAAGAAATACCACGTCGTATACACGTGGTCTAACCCGCTATTCAAAATGAATGTAAAATCCAACATACCGAAAAGCGGCGCGTCCTCGCCGACTGGATAATTTTCCACGTACCACGCGTAACTTTTATTCTGTTCGATGACGGTCCCTAAAGCCGAGAACCCCGCGATGGCGCCAAACTCCGAAATTGCTAACGGTAGCGAAGACACTCGCTTCAACGCCTTCTTAAACGTCTTTTTTATATCGCCCATTAGGAACTCGTTAAACGCTCGGTCTTCTTCTTCTTTCGTTCGCGTCGTATTCGTCCCGCGAATCGTCGGTTCGGGCGCTTTATTCTTCTCGTTGTCACCACCGTTCGCGGCGACAACAACGCGTCCTCTTCGCAACTTCTTCTTTCTTATGGTCGTAGTTTTATTCGTCATCATCATCTTTATCGTCGTCGTCGTCGCATCCCCGCTGAAGCGTATTATTTTGTGTTCTTCTTCTCCACCACTCGAAGAAAGAAGACAACAATATCGCACACTCCTCCTCCTTCTCATCGTCGTCGTAAAAGTCCTTCGACTCGTTTTCGACGACGATGAGAAACGCGACGACGAGTTTTGACGAAAACTTTGAGGACGAGGAGAATACGTACTACTCCTCATCATCTCACTATCTCTCCGTCCGGTGGTGGAAATGAAATCTCTTTGAAAGACTGAAAGACGTCGACGCCGTCACAACGCAAAACACAATTGGAATTAAAAGAAGAAGAAGAAGAATAAACTTTGCCCTTACTTAGTGTCTTCTTTTAGCAACAACAACAACAACTTTTTCTCCTTTGCGCGCGCGCGTATATACACACAGAGAGAGAGAGAGCTCTGAATGAGTCCCGTCAACAAAGAGTTTAATACTACTACTACTAATTTGTGACGATACAATTTTGATGAGATTTTATTTCCAATACGACTCCTCTACTAAATACTACGAAGAAGACAAACGAACGCGCTTCATCAAGTCAATGAATACTACTACTCTATGTACTACTGTTTTAACGACTACTCCATCTCGGAACACTCGTAAATCAAACCTAAGTTATCGACTATTTTGTGCCAGACCATACACGACGGGTTCCCGCACTGGACCCAGGTCGTCCCGGTGGTTAAGTTTGCTTTGTTTACCTTTCGCTCGGTTCGCGTTTCTGTATTTCAACGCGTACAATCGGTTTTCAGAGAAAGAGAGAGAGGAGTACTACTTTGGTCAGAATCTTCTTACGATGCGTAATTACGAATGAAAAAGAGAGAGAATGAGAAACTTTGTTGTGAGAATGAAAGAAACGTACCGCACTTGTTGCAGGTGAATAACATCTTCGTCGCGCGTCGACTCGAGTGTATTGGTATTCCACCAACCTTCTCTTCTCCTACATTATTTTCTTCCGTTGTTCTCGTCGACGACGACTCGGCTTCAATCCGTAGCCTACTCGGCTGTTCGGATGCTAACGAAGAATCCTCGAGAGTATTATTATTATTCGTGCTATTAGTATCATTACTGCTGCTGTTGGAAAACGGAGACTCGGAGACGACTTTCCAAGAAGACTTTTGTTGTTCTTCCGACGACGATTCTTCAGACGACGATGCATTTGTCGTCGTTTTCCTTACGAAAGAACGATTCAGACGACGACGAGAAGAAGAAGAAGAAGAAGAAGAAGAGTTTGTCGATCTTCTTCTTTGGAGGCGGTGGTGGTCGAGGTGGTGCGAGAAAACGCGAGAGCAGTGGTACGAACGGGACGTCATGTTTAATTCTTAGTCTGTTCCGAAGACGAAAAGTGAGGGAAATCGCGAAAAGACTTTTGTCGGACGCGATATCATAAACGCAAAGGGGTAAACGCGAATACGACGCGTAAGTAAGGTTAAGTACTCGTTTTCAACTAAAAAATCGCGCACAGCTCAAAGCGAAATGAACCCGGGCGTTTACCATTACATAAAATAAACACTATTATTTTCACTCTCTCCGTCTCTCGCTCTCTTTTTCTCTATGTCTCCGAGAGTTCTATTCTCTCGTCGATGCAAAAAGTTCTTCCTCTCTCTCTCTCTCTCTCTCTCTTTTCTCTGAGTGTTCGTAAAAGAAAACGCGATTTATTACAAATCGCAACCGTAAGCCGTTCAACTGCAAAACGCACACCCTCTTTCTCTCTCTTTCTAAATAATTCTTAATATTTTTAAATTAGATGATTAGAAAGCGGCGAGGATGGCGTCCGCCTTGGAGGCAGCCGCCGCGGCCAACGGGGAGGCGGTGTCCAAGTCCTTCGATCGGATGGCAAAGTCAAGCGATTCGATGGTCTTGAACAAGTCCTTGGCGGCATCCGCATCACCACCCTTCTCCGCGACGAGGTTGTTGACGTCAAATCTCAAAGTGTACACAGCACGTCTCAAAGCGTTACCGGCTTGGGTCCAGTACTTCTTGTTGACGTATTCCGAAACTTCCCCGGACAAACGGGCCGTCGCTTCCTTCGCTCTCGCCGCAGTTTGTTCCGTGGACAACTTTTGCAAAGCAAATCTGGACGCCCCGTCGCCTCTCGTGGATTCGTTGATGTTCAAGTCACGCGCCTGTTGTAAGAGAAGAGAGAAGAACAAGAAGACTTGTTGGTAAGAAAAAATTCCTCTCAAATAACGAACTCTTTTTTCGTCTTCCAACCGCAAAGAACAAACGAATCAATTAAAAATCGGATGACGCAGAAAATCTCTTTTGTTTCACCCAGTTTTGGTTGGTTTTTGCGAGAACTCTCTCTTTTTTCCTGGCTAAGAAGAGCAAAGAGCAGCGCGCGCGAAAGTTTCGGAAACGAATACGTTTCAAATCCAAGCGAAGGACGAAATACATACCTCGTAGATGAGCTGCAAACCACCAACGTTTTCGGCTCTCTTATCCGTGAGCTCGATGGCGTTCATCGCCAACGCCGGGGACGCTTGCAACGCGATGACAGACGCGGCGACGAAGGAGATGCTCTGTTTTTTTTCAATTTTTTGCGAAAGCAAAGAACAGAAGGAAGCAAGAAAGAGCGTTCCAGAAGAGAGTGATGATGGTTGAAAGAGAAAAATTCGGTGAGTGAAAACGCCCACGACGGATGCTAAAATAAACGTGGAATTCGACTCGAACGCGAGGAAAACGTAGCTAAACATCACTTTTATTCAAATCGATGCGAACATTCTCGTTTTTCCATTCGCGACTGCGTGTTCGAACCACCGATCGGCGCGCGATTAACACAAAAGAAATCAAGAGTTTTTTAGCGAAGAAATTTTCGTACCTTCTTGGCGAATTCGTTGGACGCGTGGACGCCGACGACAACCTTTTGGGACTTCTTGGCGGCAGATTTGACCGAAACCAAGTTGGCGGTGAACGATGAAGTTAAAGCAGACATCTTTATTCTAGTTTTTTGTGTGTAGTTATGGCGTTTTCGGAGCGAATTTGTTCGAATTCTTTGCGATGGTTTGGCACAAAAAAAGTTGTTCTCGAAGATTTCTTGGAATCTGATTCTGACAGAGAATTTTTGTTGGTTGGGCAAAAAAAAGAGAAAAAAAAACCGAACGCCCCACAGAAAAAGGAAACAAAACTCGGAGGACAATGTAGCTTCGGTGTGCGAACAAGACGCACGAAAAACGTGCGGAAATGAGAGTACTATCTATTATGAGTGTGGGTTCAAAGCGATTCTAAAGCGCGCTTTTAGCAGTGAGTGCAAAACGAAAAGCACGCTCTCTACTTTTCTAGTACTTGTTTTTAAAAAAAAGAGCCTCTGGCGAGATAAATTTTTATTTAACGCGTGCAATGACATTTTCCCGAGTCAAAGCGCACGTTTTGGGAATATTAATATATTATTCGATTTATTCGTTAAATACATTTACTAAAATCATATATTTACACGAAGTTTATTTATTGTTTAAATTTATTAATTATTTAAATTTTAGTAAGTGGATTTTAAATCCTTGTTTGTACTTCATGAATTATTTCAACTATACCATATCATGTTTTATATGTTTTATTATCCCCAGACTACTTATGATATCTTTTATATGGAGCATATTTCCGTTAAAATTAATAAAACAAATATAATCATTCCCGAACGTTCTTACCGAATTGAATGTTTTTTCAGCCATTTTATTACTTTACACGCGAGAAAATATTAATTGAACAATACATAAATGAAGGGAAACAGTAATTACGCTCATTAATTAGGGAAATGAGAATTAATTCTGAAAGAGTAGTAGAAAAAAAGGAGTTTGTGAAAGAAAAGCAAAGACGCCCTTGTTGCCTTTTCAATGCCACGTCAACGCGTTGGTAGCGATGTCGCACGAACATTAAAAGTTCGTTTTAAGAACCTTGAGTGGGACTATTACGATTTGAGTGTACATTACGTGTCTTCGTTTCAAAAATATATATTCGTCATGCGTGTTGTTTCTTCTAACTGCCTCCGCTCATCAACGAGCTTTTCGCGAACACTTGCCGCACCATATCAAATTCTTCTTCGCGTCGTATTTGTGAACTCAAAAGCATTCGCATTTCCTCTTCGACGCTTTCCTTCTCTTTGAACGCTCTTTCCGCGATTCGCTTGTAGTCGTCGCATTGCTCTTGCAAGTTTCGCGCAATGTCAATGATTTCCTCCTTCTCCTCTTTCACCTCCTCTAATAAGATCCCGTACCGTTCCACCTCACCGTTGGCCCAGTGCAACATCTCGTCCCTGGCAATAATCTCGTCTTTGCTACCAACGTGTGCTCGTTCAAACGCCATGCGTTTCGAACGTTCCGTTTTCAACTCGTTCTCCAACTGTATCACCCTGGCGTCTTGACTCTCTAAAGTCGTAGAACACTTGGCGTGCGCTACGGCGTACTCCTTGTTCTCTTTGGAAAGTTTTACGACTTCCTCTTTCAAGCTCGTGACTAACGCGTTCGAGTTCTCGAGCATCGCAGATTTTAAGTCCAGACTTTCTCGCATGTGCGCCACCTCCAAGTTTGCTTTCTTTGCGCTTTCCTCTTTCAAAGAAGCTTCGGCCAAGTCTGTATCCGCTTTCTTCACCTTTTCGAGTTGAGCAGCAATCGCGGCCTCTTTCGCTTTCAGCTCCTCTTTGAGAGATCCACATTCGTCGCTCAACTTTTCCTTCTTACTTTCCAACTCTGGCACCTCTTTCCGCAATCTCATCAACTCTTCTCTCATCTCCTTCATTTCATTCTTCAAACTTTCGTTGGTCGTCGACAACTCCTCTGCGAAACTCTCCGCAGTCACTAGCGCTTCCGTTTCCGTCGCTAACACTGAATCCAACTCTTTCAATTCCTCGAACGAAGCCTCCAAGCGTCTCGTGATTGCATTCCTCTCGTTCGTGACGTCTTCTAACTTCTTCGAGTAGTCTTTGTCCATCTCTCGTATCCTTCCCTGTAAATGTTCGATTTCGTCCTCGGCGGCGTATTCCAACTCCTCCAACGAACTGACTGTTTTCGAAACCTTTCGAATTTCCATCTTGTGTTCGTCGCGCATTCGAGATATCGTTCGATTGTATTCGTTTCTGATGGACTCTATGGTCGATTTCAGAGTGTTCACTTCCTCCAACGCTTCGGCTTCGCCACTCAGAGCGTTTTCGAGCGTTTTGCGATTTTCCTTCAACTCTCGTTTCAGTAAGTCCACTTCATTTTTATACCTGTTTGCGGAAGCGTAATTCAAATTCGAGAGTTCCGCTAACTTGGCGCTTTTCTCGTACATCTCCGACGTCTCGTGGTCGATTTGCTTTACCTCGTTCGTGACTTCCATCAAAGCACCGCTTAAAGTTTCGTTTTCACGTCGTTTCGTTTCGAACGTTTTCTTCAGCTCGTAGAGTTCTCTCTCTAACTTGGACGTTAACGTATTGCTATTGCTACTACTACTTCTATAATTATTGCTGCTGTTGCTATCATTATTATTATTATTATTATTATTCGTAGTCGTCGTTTGCATGCCCTCATCTTTCCTTTTCGCGATAGAAGAAGACACGTTTAGCTTGTTCCGCAAAATATGATTCATCAGTTTCGAAGAGGACGAAGGCGACGGTTTCGACAGTGGTCGCGAAGAAGGTTGTACTTGTTGTTGTTGTTGCTCGTCGATTTTCACGCTCGCGTTCCATTTCTGCGCTGCCGTTTTCTTCTTCTCTTTATCTTCCTCGTCGTCTTCGAGGGACAACAACGTCGACGTCGTTTCTTCTTCTTCTTCTTCTTCTCCTACCGTCTCGTTGTCGTCTTTTTCATCGTCCTCTATGATTTCTTCCACGTGTTGATGGCGCTGGTGTTCCGAAGCTTCCTGCGACGAAGATATTCGTTTTCGTTCAAAAATTTTCTTCTCTTCTTCAATCACCAACGCACTACTGGCGGTAAACCCAATATCGTCCAACATTTCCAACCAAGGAATAAACGCGTGCACGGCCATGCGATACGAAGGTAACTTGCACACCGGATTGTTCTTCTTGTTACTCTTCTTATCGTTATTATTCTCGCTTTTGTCGTTTTCCTCGCTCCTCAACCGTAACTCTCTCAAATGTACAAATTCTTCCACCAACCGTAAATCCGCAAAGTTACCAAACTCGTTCTCTCGAACATCTAGATATTCTAAATCCCATTTCCTTCCGTCTTTTCTCGCGACTTCGGAGAAGTCGCGTATTGAATTATTCCTCATCGAGAGCGTTTGGAGCGTATTCGGTACGTCGCGGATGCCCTCGAACGAATTCAATTTGTTCCCTTCGATGTGTAACAACTTTAAACTCTTTGGAAGTCGGTCTAAATTGACTACTCTTTCGATGTCGTTCTCGTTCAAATATAACTCTCGAACGTTTCGGAGTAGCTGAAAGTCTTCGCCGTCGAATGTCTGTAAAGTCGATTTTTTAACGAACAAATCTTTTCGGTTGCAGATGCTGACGATGAGTAAACGCGCGAGATTCTCCTTTTGGTTCAACGCCAAAGTTTTGATGTGCTCTGGAATCGTCGTAAAAGTCTTTTCGTTATTATTACTATTAGTCTTCTTAAAGTCGTCGTTTTCTTCTTCTTCTTCTTCTTCTTCTTCTTCTATAGCATCATCACTTTTCTTCCCCTTCTTCTCCTCGTTCTCGTTCGTTTTGGTCTCGATGATTTTGCTCATCTTTTTCTTCTTCTTCGTCTTCTTGTTATTACTACTCTTCGTCGTCGCATTCGTCGTCGTCATCATTCAAAGAGTAATACTCACACTACTATTATACTACTCATAAAACACACGCGTTGTTTAGAAGAATATGTTCATATTACTAACACTATTCTACTACTCTTCTGATGTGTGTTGTGTACAGTGGTGTTTTTTAACGTTCTTTTTTGTCTGTTTGTTGTGTTGACTTTTTTCTCCTTCTTTTTTTTTTCTTCTTCTTCTTTTCTCTGGTGCAAAAAATGTGTTCACTCTGTCAGTCAGACACCTCAGAAGAGAAAAAAGCACAACAACGAAAGAAAAATGACAGTTGTTGTTTTGTGTTGAGATGATGATTTTGAGAAGGACGACGACGTTTACGCAGGAAAGAGTCGTTCTTCGAGCCGCCGCCGCCGCTGCTGCTGTTGCTGCTGCAGCTACTGCTGCAGCTGCTCACGATGCGTTTCTCTTTAATTCGGGGACGACACGAACGACGGAAACGATTTCGATATCATCACCAACGCAATTCGCAACGCATCATCGTCGTCATCATCAGCATCCTCGTAGTAATAATACGAATACGAATAACGACAACAACAAAAACAACAACGGTTTTCTTCTTCCAGGTCGTCTTCCATCATATTTTCTCCTCTCGCACGCCTCGTGTCTCGAAAAAGAAGGAGGAAGAGGAAGAAGGGACGCGCAGAAGAAAATGCCTTCTTCTTTAACGAAAGAGGAGAGAGAAAATATGGAAGACGTGGAAGTGCACATCGAAGGCGAAGAAGAAGAACAAACGACGACGAAAACGAACGGGAAAAGTAAAAAAGGAAGACACACGGCGCAATGGCGAGTGTATACCGACTTGGGACGCGAAAAATTCTTAGCCGGAGATATCGAGTTCGCTCTGAAATGTTTCGAACGCGCGTTGAAAGAAGCAAAGCTTGGATTTGGAGAGAAGGACGCGCACGTCGCGGCGGCGCTGAATAACTTGGCGGAACTCGCGAGGACGCAACGAATGTGGGAGAAAGCGGAAGGATTATACAAAGAGTGCTTGGATTTACTGAGAGAATTGAAAGAGACGACGCCAAATAGTAGTAGTAGTAGCAGTAGTAGTGATAGTAGTAGTAAAGTAGATAAGAGAAAAGGAGCAGAATATAAAGCGGAAGCGACAATAGCAGCAGCGTTGCATAATTTGGCTTCATGCATGTTGCAAAACAACAAGCCGAAAGAGGCGTACGAAAACTATCGAACGAGTTTGAACTTGAAGCAAGTCGTGTTTGAAAACGAGAACCATCCGGAGATTGCGCTGACATTACATCACATGGCCGAAGCGTTGCTCTTGTTGGAACGCATAGAAGACGCCATCGTTGTCTTGGAGAGATCGGTAAAAATAACCGACGCGGTTGGTATCGGTCACACGCCAACGGCATTTCGCCGAATGCGAAGGTTGTGTCAACTTTATGAAATAAAAAAGAGATTTGACGACGTGGACGCGATGAAGAAACGCATAGAGACGCAATTCAGCAAGCAAGTGTAAGTGGTGATTCAATAAGTAAGCGAGATAGTAATAGCGAATGTTGCGTATTATTTGTTTTATATCTTCTGTATTTCTTCTTACACTCGTATTATTACTAAATTTCTACTAGCCTTTTCCTCAGGCATCTTCTTGAGACGATTCTTTCTCGGCGCGCTGTTTCTCTTCGCTCTCTCTTCGTTCCTCATCGGCGAGGATATCGCACAAAGCGCGCATGGCTTCCTTTTCCTCCGACGTCCTCGGTCGTTTTTCTTTCTTCTTAGAAGATTTTGATTTCGCTTGTTTCGACTGCATCATCTCAATCAACTGTTGTTGTTGTTGTTGTTGTTGTTGTTGTTGTTGAAGATGCTCTACCGTCACGTATTGTTGCATCGCTATCTGCGTCTTCGACGCTTCCGCTAAAAGTTTCTGCTTTTGACTCGCCAACTTACGTCTTTGCTTTCGCAACGCAAACTTTTCCCTGCAAATAGATTTACTACTCGATGAAAACTCTTCGATTTTCTGAGGACGATGACAGTAGAAACACCATCGAAAGACGCCTTCTCTTTCTTTTAAGTTGAAACTGTCTTCGCGTTTGTGCATTTCGCAGCACTGTTGGACGAAACCAACTAAGGAGCGACTTTTTTCGCAAAGTAATTCGCATCCTTGCACGCCGCAGGCGCGTCCAGAAACGAATTGCGACGCTTTCTTGTGGTTCGCGTTTTTGGCGTTCAGGATATCTCTTTGTTCTTTCAAACTAGGCGTTATCGTTGATGTCGTCGTAGCAGCCGACTGCGTCGGGACTCCAATACCAGATGCTCCCGCTTTGGGCGCGATGCGACCACTATCATCGCTTTGTCTTTGAACTGAGACTGTCGCCCTTGCTCGTTCTTCGTCACCTTCCTCGTCTTCTTCCATTTGTTGATCCATCGAACCTTCCAATTGCTGACTCATGATACTTTTAAAACTCTCATTCGCGTACGGATACTTCTTTTGCTTCTCGAGGAGTTTTTCTTTCTTTTTAAGTTCTTTTCGATACTCCTTCATCTGTTGTTGCTTCAACTTTAACTGCAATTCCTCTTGAATCAAAGGCGCGAGCGCGTTGTTTCCTATGTTGCCGCCGTTCATAGCCGAAGAAAGAGAATTTAAAAGGCTCGGGGGTAACGATCCAGATGTCGCTTGATTCAACATGACTGCAGCGGAGGCTGCATTGGCACCAGAATTATTGAAATTATACATGGCTTGGACTTGCTGCTGTTGCAAAAACTGCAACGCTGACATGAAATCTTTCGGCGGATTTCTCATGAGCTCCTGTTGCTGCAGTACAAACTGTTGCTGCAAATTTTGCATCTGCATCAATTGTTGCTGCGCAAGCAACTGCTGAATTTGGTCTAACGTCAGCTGTGGAACTGCTATCGGTGCAACTTGCGCAGCCGGAACGGCACCACCACCGAGCGCCGTCATCATCGCCGTATTTGTATCGATCATATTCGTCCTCTTTACTTTCTTCAGCCGTTGTTGTTGCGTGGATAGTTCTCTCACATACGCCTCCTCCTCGTCGTCCGTGTCTGTCGGACTCCCTTTCCTCCTCATCCTTCGTTTTCTATTCTTTTCTTTCTTTTCGCCGTCTTCATCCGAATCCTCCGAGGTACCGTTGTTATTCGTCCCCGTCGTTGTGGTTTCAAACGTTTCCCCAGAATCCGTCGATCTCCTCCCTCTTTTCTTCGCCTCCTTGTTTTTGTTTTTGTTTTTGTCTTCTTCATCCGAGATCGATGAAGGTAAGGAATCATCGTCGTCATCATCACTCTCTTCTGATGTTGTTGTCGACTTTTTTTCGGCGATCGACTTTTCTGCGATCTCTCGCCCTTTCTTCTTCTTTCGCGCGGCCGCGACCGCTTTGATCGCCTCTTTCAGCATTTTCTTTTACTCTCCTTCTTCTTCTTCTTCTTCTTCTGTGCGGAGAGATCCGAGAGTGTTTTTGAGGCTTCTTCGTTGATGAATCGACGAACGAGACAACAGTTAAAGCGGGAAGAAAACGACGAGCGTTTTTCAAAGAGATTATTAAATTCGATTCTCTCTTGGGTCGTCGTCGACCGTTCTTTTGTCTGTCTGGCAGAAAAGGAACGGAACGAAAACAGAACAACTTTCTTCGTCTTCGTCTTCGTTGGATGACGACGGCGACGGGGATGAGATGATTGGTGCGTCGTTGGAGGAAGAGGATGCGCCTTCTCACAGAGGGAAACCGACGACCGGGGAGAGACAGACCACCACCTTCTTCCGAACAACACAACAACGCTTTGTCTTCTTCTTAATAAGAATGAGGACGTTCCCCAAGAATAACGTTAGAAGGTAGAAGAAGGAGAAGAGACAAAAACGATCGACGAAAGGACAGGAACTTTTTTTTGTTTTTGTCGAAATTCAGGTCGCAGACGAGGACTCTCTTTTTGTTCTCTCGTCGTACAGTTTTGGTTCTTCATTGAAATAGGCGCAAATTTATTACCACTGCTAATAAACAAACATGGGTAATCAAAGAGCACGAAGCAGAGGTCTCAGACATGGCACGAGAAACATGTTCACGCGCGGTTTCCGCCAAAACGGACCGAAGAACGCGACGACGTATTTGAGAACGTTCAGAGTAAGTGATACAGAATCCGCTTTCTGCTCGCGCGTAGTTGTTTTTTTTCTCAAATTTCGGGCGTCGAAAACCATCGATGTAGACGGGAATGCGTTCGTTTCTTCCTGGAATCAAATCGTTCGCGCGTACTCCGCGCATGTTTTGAGGCATTCGTGGAAAGAAACGGCGATATTTCCGTTCGTGATGGTGTTTTAAAGACACATTTCGTTCAATTTTCGTCGACGGCCTCGACCCACTACTTGTGGGGTTTCTTCCCTTGAGAAAAAAAAATCGCGCGTGCTTCCGCGCGCGCGTGTGACGCGAGGCGACGTGTTTCGAGCAAATGTTGTCGATGAATCGCGTTATCAATTATTGAAACTGACTAATTATTCTCTTTTTGATCCCATTCATATCACGCAGATTGGAGACTACGTTGACATCAAAGTTGATTCTTCTCAACACAAGGGCATGCCGTACTTGGTGTACCAAGGTAGAACTGGCGTCGTCTGGGATGTTACTCCGCACGCGGTTGGTGTCGAGGTGAACAAGCAAGTCGGTGGCAGAATCATCCGTAAGAGACTTCACATCCGTTACGAGCACGTGCAACACTCTCGATGCAGAGAAGATTTCTTAGCGAGAAGAAAGGCGAACGACGAGGCGCACGCCGCGGCGAAGAAGGCGGGTAAGAAGATTGTCACGAAGAGAGCACCGGTGGGTTTGCCGAGAGAGGGTTTTACTTTGGAAAACGTCAAGACGGAAATCTTGACGCCGATCCCGTACGATATCGTCAGAGAAGGTGTGCAGCTTTAAGAAGTTTTATGTATGTATGTATAAACACGCATAGAAAAAAACTTAGTAGCAGAACACGAGAGAGAGAGTTTTCGCGAGAAGGTTGGAACCGTTTTCTTTCGAGCGACTAGCGCTTGGAGAACAACACGGGGAAAAGAGCAGACGGGGAACTCGGGACGGACGGCTGGCATTGCACGACGTCGACGACGATTGGGGAGAGAGAGAGAGAATATATCTAAAACGTACTAAAATTTTAGCATTGAAAGAACTATTTGTAGACAAAACTTAAAAAAAAACGCCTAAAAAAATATACGGAACACACAACAAGGACGACGAGACACCACACCATGCGCGAAAGATCATCCGAAGAGGAGGACGAGAAGGAGGAAACCGTGCTGCGAGAAGAAGAAGAAGAAGAAGAAGAAGAAGTGATTGTGGACATATGCGCGGGTCAAGGGCAGTTGAAGTTTCTCTCTCGGGCTGCCAAAACGAAGACGAGCGTAACGCCTCCGCTTTTGAGAGAAGGAAACTCAATCATACTTGAAGTGAAAGATTTGTGCGAGTACGCCGAAGAAAACGAGGAAGAGAAAAGCAAAGTACCGTGGGTGGAACACAAATTCGCGATTGGAGACTCAACGCATCCGGAAGGGTTGGAAGAAGCGCTTTTAAAAATGCGGGTGAACGATATCGCCGAGGTGAAAATTTTTGCCTCCTCGGAATATCAGTTATGCGACGCGCTTTTACCCGAGACGCAAACGATTACTTTCACAGCTTTATTTGTAGTTAAAGTGGTTGAAGTTACCGACGATAGCGTTACAGATGATAAGTTTGCGATGTCGCACAGAGAACGGTTGGAGTACGGCGAGAAAATGTTGGAGCGCGGCCGCATGTTATATCAAACGAAGCGGTATCGCCGAGCGAAACTCATGTGGGATAAAGGCGCGGATGTCTTTTCGTTGAGAGAACCGCAAGGCGAATTCGATAAAGACGGAGAAAAGAAAAACAAAGAGTCCTTTCAAGTCGCGCATAAGATTTATAACAATCTCGCGATGCTACATTTGAAGATGGAAAATTATAAAGAGGCGGAAGCGTTCGCTTCTGATTCGTTGGATTGCGAGAAAGATAACGTCAAAGCGCTCATGCGAAGGGCAAAGGCGCGCTTGGAACTGCTTAAGTGGGAAGAAGCAGAGAAAGATATGGATACTGCGTTACAACTCGAAGAAGAAGCGACCGAATCGAACGTGGAAAAGTTAAAGCGCGAACTCGCTCCGCTCCGGAAAAAATTACAACTTCTCCGTAAACAACAAGATCTGAAAGATAAAAAAGATGGTTTCGGAAACGTCTTCAAAAAAAGCGAAAAGAAGACGTATTACAAAGACGACGAGATTGCTAAAGAGAACGAGGCATTTCCGTGCAAAGATTTGGCGACCACTCAGTTAGATTGGGACGAAGAGTTCAAGCAAATTGATATGGAAGAGGCAGAAGCGGTCAGATGGAAAGGCATGAAAGAACGCGAACACAAATATAACCTTTTGCGATTCGCGCACGATCCAGAGATTTATATGAACAATAATGCGAAGTAATAACAACGATAATGACGATAATAATATTTTAATTACACGCTTCTCTTCTACCAACCATCATCGCATCATAAATCAGTCTTCTTCTTTCGTGTCTAAACCCAAAAGCGTCGGCGTTCCTGGAAACTCAAACCTAACGTGCGTCGTCGTCAATTTACTCGATCCGGTCGTATCGAACAACCACTCCGCATCTTTAACCATTGCCGCCGGTATCGACCCGTCCGTTTTATTTGCATCCTCTAAGATGTGTTTCGCCATCTCTGCTTTCCCTTCCCCTACGGCGGCAAATACTTTTCGTTTCGCCATATTCACCACTGGCATAGAAAACGTGATGCGTTCGGGAGGCGGTTTCGGCGAATCCGCGATGGGTAAAATCCATCGCGCGTCGTTCACTTTCACCAGCGAATGATTCGGAAATAACGAACATATGTGCCCATCCGGCCCAAAACCTAACAACAACAGATCAAATATCGGCAATCCACCGTCTCCTTTCGGTAAGATTGTCTCCGATAAGCTCTTCAACTCTTTATCGTACGCCTCCGCCGACTTTGCGCTCGCGCCTTCGTTCGCTTCGTACAAACCGTCGTCGATGGCGTGCAAATTCTCTCTCGGGATTGGCACGTCCTTAAACAACGTCTCGTACGCGCCACCAAAGTTACTCTCTGGATCGTCTAAAGGCACGCATCGTTCGTCCACCCAAAATACGTGCCATTTCTCCCACTCAATTTTATTCTCCTCGTTTGTGTCCTTCTTCAATCCGGAAAGCATTTTAATCAAACTCCCGCCGGCTAATCCGAGCGTGAAGTACCCTCTCTCTTCAATCGCACTTCTCGCGCTTTCCGCGGTCAACTCCGCGATCGCTTTCGAGACTAACTCGGGAGTGTAATACACGGTGCACTCGGGAGCACCTTCCGGTTTCGGCGTCGATTCAAAGTTTTCCATTTTTATAATGTTTTTGTAACGAGTTGACCGATGAGATATTTTGGAGGAGGATTTGGAGCCAATTGACGTCGTTTTTAAAAAAGTAGACTTTCCTCTCCAAGAAGAAACTTGCGATAATGATGATAAATTCGTCGAGGAGACGATCATTAATACTAAGCAGCAGAGAGGACGAGGAGAGAAAGAAAGCGAGCGCGTGTGGTGCGAGTGCGCGCGCGAGTGATGCGTTTTGAAAGAGACTCTCAGCAGAAAAAAAGTTTTTGTTGTTTTTGTGAAAAAAAGTTGAAAAAAAGAAATTTTTCGTCAGTCTGCCGTCACTGATTAACACTCCTTTACGGGGAAACAGAAGAGAAGCAACTACTCATCAACGACACAACAAAACGATGAGCGCGGTAAAAAAGTTGATTCCTCTGATGGACAGAGTTCTGGTGGAGAGAGCAGTCGCGGCGACGAAAACGAGCGGGGGGATTTTGTTGCCAGAAACCGTCGGAAGTAAAGTACGTCGGATGAATTCTCATTCTCATTCTTCTTCTTTGTCTTCTTTAGTCTTCTTTTTATGAATTTCGATTTTGGTTTGTTTATCTGAGAGAGAGAGAGAGAGAGCGCTCCACATTGGGAGGACGTTCTCTTTAAGAGCTGAAACAGAGGATGATGATGG
>Ga0115553_1000599_pt1 | contig 22623 bp, 19 predicted proteins | sample COGITO_mtgs_1103_2_FD_87284 | JGI IMG/M metagenome (GOLD analysis project Ga0115553, IMG submission 87284) | Pelagic marine microbial communities from North Sea - COGITO_mtgs_110331 | ecosystem: Environmental > Aquatic > Marine > Epipelagic | place: Germany:Helgoland, sampling site Kabeltonne... | reverse complement strand
CTCGTCGCCTGGGCACCCAAGTTAATGAACAAAGAAGTGCAGGGTACGATCAATAAAAAATCCATCTTTTCGGCAATCGACCTTGTGCCCACCCTACTCGAGATCACAAAAACAAAAACACCGAAGCATGCTAATTTCGACGGCGAATCCCTACCCGATGTGCTTCTGGGAAAATCGAATTTATCCCGTAAGCAGGATCTTCTTTTTCGACGTCCGCCGGATCGAGACTCTTTTTATGGCGTCGAAGATCTGCCCGATCTCGCAATCCGTTCAGACAATTGGAAACTGCTCTGTGAATACGATGGCTCCGATCCATCTCTCTACGATCTTACTAAGGATCGTGGAGAAAAAGATAACCTGGCAGCCAAACATCCCAAAATTGTTAAAAAACTTAGTCAAAAAGTAATTGCCTGGCATAAATCGATGCCCTCGGATAACGGACCACAAATGGTTTCTGCTGGCAAGAAGTAGATTCTAATTAAGTAAGCACATCCTTCACCACATGCCCGTGCACATCGGTCAGGCGGAATTTTCGTCCCTGAAATCGATAGGTCAATCGTTCGTGATCCATTCCCAAAAGATGTAACAGGGTTGCATTGAAGTCGTGCACATGGACGGGGGAATCCGCGATACCATATCCCAAATCATCCGTCCTTCCATGAACATGACCGGGCTTGGTTCCTCCGCCCGCCATCCACACCGTAAAAGCTTCCTTATGATGATCCCGACCCGCTTTGGTTTTCTCGCCCGAACCATTGGTTCCCTGAGCCATCGGGGTGCGTCCAAATTCCGCACTCCAAACCACCAAAGTCTCATCGAGCAAGCCTCGTTCTTTCAAGTCCTTAATTAAAGCGGCGATCGGTTGATCCACCTGTTTGCATTTATTGGGTAGTGCATTGAATACATTGTTGTGATGGTCCCAGCCCTGATCAAACAATTGAACGAACCGAACTCCACGCTCCACCATCCGACGGGCAAGCAAACAGTTATTTGCAAATCCGGAACCTCCCACTTTCGCCCCATAGCCATCAAGTGTGCTTTGTGATTCCCTTGATAAATCTTTAAGCTCAGGGACACTCGTCTGCATACGGTAAGCCATTTCGTACTGGCTGATACGGGTGGCGATTTCGGGATCCCCCACCCCTTCGAGTTGCATCTGGTTCAATTGATTAACTGCAGAGATTACCTTACGCCGGGCCGAAGCATCCACTCCCTTAGGGTTCGAAAGAAAGAGAACTGGATCTCCTTTTCCACGAAATTCAATACCTTGGTAAACGGAGGGAAGAAATCCACTCCCAAAAATACTGTTTCCTGCTCCGGGATATTGCCCTGTGACCATGACCACAAATCCGGGAAGATCCTGGTTTGGCGATCCGAGACCATAATTAGTCCACGCCCCCAAGCTGGGTCGGCCGAAACGTTCGAACCCGGTCTGCATGAACATTTGGGCGGGCGCATGGTTGAATTGCTCAGTATGAAGAGTCCGGATAAAGCACATGTCGTCGGCTACGGTCTGCAAGTTGGGAAGTAAATTGGAAATCTGAATACCCGATTTCCCACATTTTTTAAAATCGTATTTTGACTCCTTGGATGTTCCAAGAAGGGTTGGTCGTGAGCGAATAAACGCGAGCTGTTTGCCCTCAAACATTTCCTTGGGACAGAGTTCTCCGTTTCTTTTTTGTAGCTCGGGTTTATAATCGAACAGATCGAGATGCGAGGGAGCACCAACCAAGTGGAAATAAATTACATTTTTCGCTTTGGGTGCAAAATGGGCAAATGGATTCCTTGAAGCTGCCTGTACATCTTTTTGGAGAAGGTCAGCGAGAGCATAACCTCCTATACCCAGCCCCACCTTTTGAAAAAGCTGCCGACGCGTCAAAGTCCGAAGATATTGGTCTACCGGGTGAGCATTCATCCTTTAGTAATCGTTTCGTCGAGATTGAGCAGTGCATTGGCCACGAAAAACCAAGCCCCCACTTCGTTGGAGTCAAGTTTGGTAGGAATCTTAATGTCAGGTGCTTGGCTCAACAAATCCCTGGTAAGGGAACGATCGGACAGCAGCCGATCACCCTGTTCCCGTAAAAGATCGAGAAGTATTTTCGTCTCTCCTTCAGTGGGATCCCGAGAAAGAGCTTGGCGAAAAGCATGAACCATTCGATCAGTGGTCGACTGACCGGTGGTTTTTTCCAATATGGAAACCGCAAAGCCAAGTGCCATCTCAACATAGGCCTGGTCATTCAACAAAGTAAGTGCCTGCAAAGGGGTATTCGTACGGCTCCGCTTGGGATAACATGTGGAACGATCGGGCCCATCAAAATTTACAAAACTTGCATAGGGGGCAGCCCTTCTCCAAATGACATAGATTCCCCGTCGAAAGCGATCCTCAGTTTTGGCGGCTATGTATTTGGGTTCATTACGGCCAGTCTGTCTCCATAACCCATCCGGTTGAGGTGGATAAATGGGTGGACCTCCCATTTTATCGCTTAATAAACCTGCAACCTGCAAGCCATTGTCACGGATCATTTCTGCAGTCATTCGAAAACGGGGACCACGAAGAAAAAATCGGTTATTGGCATCCCGCTCCAGCATCGAGGTGGTGACCTTGGAGCTTTGGCCGTAGGTACCACTGAGTGCGATCAATTTGTGAATGTGCTTCATCGACCAATCGTTCTCCATAAATTCCACTGCCAACCAATCCAATAAATCAGGATGAGTCGAAGGTTCGCTCTGTGAACCAAAATCCTCTTCGGTCGATACAATTCCCGCCCCGAAGAACTGTCCCCACCAACGATTAACCACCACCCGTGCAGTCAAAGGGTTTTCAGGATCGACTAACCACTTGGCCAATCCAAGGCGGTTCTTTGGCCATTCAGGATTCCAGTCATTGAGCACCTGGGGAACATCCGCTTCCACCTTTTGCTTGGGGGATAGATAACTTCCACGGGCCATGACATGGGTATCCCGTTTCTCATCCATTTCCACCATCACCAAGGTGGTAGGTGGAGTAACTTTCTTGAGGGATTTCTCAAGATCACCGACTTTCTTTTGGATGGCCAAAAGTCTTGGATTTCCCTGGTCAAAGATCGCCCGTAATTCTTTCTCTTCCTTACCGTTCCGTTTTTCCTTGGCTAAAAGTTCACGCAGTCTTTTGTTCTCCGCTTCACTTTTCTTCACCCCATCAGTGGAAAGAGAGAAACGTGGACGGCCCACATTGCGCCCTCCCCCATAGAGATGTTTCATTTCAATGAGTAATTTGGAATCCTCACTGAGTACCAGTGGTTCCACAAATTCTGCCTGTACCCAGTGGGCCTTTCCAAATTCTGGGCTAATCGCCCAGCCATTACGGGAATCCAAGTTTCCATCGAATAAGCTTTGAGGTAAGAATCCCCCCTGATTAAAATCGGTTACAACACGGCCAAAATCCAATGGTTTGGATGCCCCCTCCACTTTTACGATCATTTCCGTAAGCACGAAATTTGGATTAGTATTGGTGGTGTTTCGGCCCGGTCCATTTTGCTTCATCGACTTATGGAGCATGGTTTCCATTTGAAATGATTTCCAGGTCCCCGCGGGAATGGATACTTCAATGTGGTAGGTTGACTTGTCTCCGGATTTCCCTTCCGCCAAGAGACTGCCGTCTTTAACGATTCGTAAAGTCTCCCCACCATCAGAAACGGCCTTCATGGGAGTAAGAACCTGCCACTCGGACTCCTTAACTTGGGTTTCTCTCAATTGTTGCTGAGTCCACTCCTGATATTTCCGATTCGCTTCCTTGTCTAGGGTGGCGAGCTCCTCTTTTTTAACCTTAAGCTCCGCATTGAGAGCATCCCGTTGCTTTTCTTTATCAGAAGGAAGAGAAAGTTCCATCTTGGGCCCCCAGAAATCAAAGGCTACCCCCTTGCCGCTCTTATTTTCGACTTCAAGAGGAGTATTATTAAAGAAAGCAAACATTTGAAAATATTCCTCCTGCGAAAATGGGTCATACTTATGACTATGGCACTGGGCACATTCCATGGTGGTACCCAGCCAAGTGGTACCCGTGGCGTTTACCCGGTCGACCACTTGATTTACCCGATTCTCCTCGGGATGAACGCCTGCCTCCACATTACAGGGGGGTGTGCGGTGGAATCCAGTGGCTATCTTTTGATCGATAGTCGAATTAGGGAGTAAGTCCCCGGCAATCTGTTCGATCGTAAACTGGTCGAAGGGCATATCCTGATTGATCGCATTGATCACCCAATCCCGGAATGCCCAGCTGTCTCTGAGCTGATCTGCCTGAAACCCATTGGAATCAGCATATCTCGCCAAATCGAGCCATTGGCGTGCCCAGTGCTCTCCATAACGCGGTGAAGCCAAAAGACGGTCGACTACTCTTTCCCTCGCTTGGCGAGAATCATCCTGCATAAATTCTTCGAATTCCTTGAGTGTGGGGGGTAAACCGGTCAGCCCCAGGCTTACCCGCCGGATCCATTTTTCTTTTTTCTCAGGGCGGTTTGGTTTCCACCCTTTTTCTTCCAGCTTTGCCGAAATGAAAGTATCGACAGGCGTTTTTATAAATTCTTGGTCTTGTGCCTTAGGCAAGGCAGGCTTTTTCGGAACCACATACGCCCAATGCTTAGCGTACTGCGCACCAGATACGACCCAATTCCTAAGGATTTCGACCTGCTCAGGCTTCAGGGCATCTCCCTCAGGAGGCATTCTATCATCCAAATCCGTAGAAACCACCCGATGGAGAATCTCACTTTCTTCCAAGTCATTAGGGACGATGGCTGGAAACCCAGATTTCCCTCCCTTGTAGGCAAATTCAGCAAAGTCTAATCGTAAACCGCCCTGTGGATCATCCAACCCGTGACAGGCAAAACAATGTTCGGATAAGATCGGACGGATTTGCCTATTAAAGTCAATTTTTGCCGACAGCAAGGAGGCAAAGAATAGGAAAACAAACCAACTTTGTTTAAAGTTCATCAATATATGATGTCTCGGGAAGCTAAATTATTTCCAAAAAAACATGAGGGAAGAAATAAACTTATTTAGGAGAAGAACCAGGAGGACCGCCTCTTGGACGACGACTACCCCCGTCACCCGGATTTCCATTCTGCTGAGGCTGACCACTTGCTTCCGCTTCCTTCTGCTGTGCAACCCGTTCAGCAACTCTTTTTACTTCAGTAACTGTTTTTTCCTTCCGCTCCTCATTTACAATTGCTTCCGCCCAGGTCATAGCAATCTCAGGATCCTTACGAACCACCTCGCGAACAAATCTTTGAATGGGTTCATCCATTAGTTCGCCGGATGGAAATTGATTCAGCCAATCAGCGGTGGCTGTCGGGTCCTTCCGTGCCCAGTGGGTTACTACCTCCTCCATACTTTCGGACCGTGCCTCTCCCTCGGGCATATTGGCAACCCACTGGGCTGCATCGACAGGGTTTTTACGGGCCCAAATCTCGGCCACATCTTCACTCACAGCAGCCTTGACTTGATTTTCCTCCATGTTATCAACCCACTCGACTGCACGTCCGAGATCCTCACGGGCAATCTTTTCCCCAATTTCCCGGTACGCGAAATTTTGCAAAGATCCTTCCGGCAAGTTTTCCGCCCAGTTCATGGAAATATCCTCTCCTTTTTTCCAAGTCTGCTCAAATAAAATAGATGCGGCACGACCGCGAACCCGACCGTAGGGTAATTCAGACATTAAATCCGTGGCACCGACTAAATTATTTTCTGCCATTCCACTTATTATTCCCACAAAATAAGGGTTTTCACTCCCTTCCCCACCGTCAAAGTTCTCCCTTGCCCATGCAATTGCCTCATCTGAATTCTTTCTGGCCCATGAGTCCATAATTGAACCAGACCCAATCCTTTGCTCAAAACCATCCAAACTTTTTACCCATTTCATCGCACCCTGTGGATTAACCTGTGCCCAGCTATATGTAAGCAGTCTCAATTCGCTGAAACGACTCGGTCCTTCGGGGAGTTTGTCATACGCTTCTTTGGCACTGGCAATATTATCCTCGGTCGGGTTTTTAAGCAGCTCGGCAAATGCCTGCATTCGAACAACAGGGTTTCCGGATGCCAGTCGTTCAGCAATCGAATCTCGTGATTCGGTCTCAACTTCTTGATCGGGAACAATATTGTTCTCCTGAACTGGACCTTCATTGGAAACCGAAGCCTTTCCTATTTTTGAAGAGGTGCCCGGTACTGAAGTATCCGGTTTTGTAGTCGTCTTGTTCGGATTAGTCACTTCAGATCGATTTACAGATAAACGATCGCTTTCCATTTTCTGACTCAGTCCATACCAATAAGAAATTGCTATGGTAAAAAGCCATACAAATGCGAGTAGTAGTTTATTCATAATTCTAATTTTGCCCGGTTTTGTGAGTAGATATGATTCTGAAAACGGAAAGCACCGAAATCAAGCTCCAAGCGAGAAAAAAACAGATTCCACCGATTGGGGTTAAGCCGGAAAATTCGGAATATCCTCCTATAATTCGGAAATAGATTGGGAATGAAAAAAGAAAAATTCCAAGAACTAAAAATATTGCCGATACCACAAGTAAAACCGGACGAGTTCCACTCGAGACCATAAAAAGCACCAGCAGTATCAAAAAGAGAGCATGAAACAGTTGAAAGTGGGTGGCATAATTAAAAGAAAATCGATCCCGAGGTGATGCAACAAACAAATCCTCTAAACCATGCGCTCCCCATGCACTGAGAAGAACTGAAGTGCCGCCCAGCAGTCCCCCCAAGAAGAGGAAGAACCATAACCAATTATTACCTTTCATATTATTTCCATTCGCTCAATGCTAACAATGATCTTAACTAAAGCATATGAACGAAGTAAAGAACTACAAAGTTGCAGACTTTTCTGCAATCCCATCACAAACTTGCCCGTGTGGAGAAACAAAAAGAGCATTTCTAGATGATCCCGAACAAACCGCTTCTATTCACATCGTGACTATTTCCGAAAAGAGCAGAATGCATTACCATAAAAAAATGACTGAAATTTATTATGTTTTGGAGGGGAATGGAATTTTGGAAATCGATCACGAGAAAATAAAACTTAAAAAAGGAATCTCTGTTTTGATTAAGCCTGGATGCCGGCACCGGGCAATTGGCAATCTAACTTTGATCAATGTGCCCATTCCCGCGTTTGATATACACGACGAATGGTTTGATTAATTAGCTAAAGATTCATCCCCAAACGGGCTAGCATCTTTGTCATTACCAAATAAAGAATAACTGTTAACAAAATTCCACATCCCAGTGACAAATAAAAGGATATCCCTTTTTTCATCATCCATGGCATAACCAAAAACATGGGAAGGGAGGGAAGGACATACCAAAAAGTTCCTTCTGCATGCGTGATCAATTTTTGTGCATCCTTGGTTTCCTGAAAAATCCATATCATTCCAAGAACGGAGATTAACGGAAGGGAAGCAATTAAACTTCCGAGTAAAGGGAGTCGTTTGGAAATCTCAGACACAATCACGATAATCAACGCGGTGATTGCTATTTTAATGATGTACCAAGCCATATGAAATAATGTAGAATGGAATTAGAATTATCCAAGAAAAAAACCATGTGGGGAAAAAGGAAAGAACAATTTTACAAAAAAGGATTCCTTTGAAATAAAAAACGGTTCTTTATTCATTATTATAAAGTAATTCCGAGACTAGTATTCTACCCGGTTTGAATCCTAATAGAACCTAATTTTAAAAAATTCGGTAGACGATGTATTTTTTTCTTAATGTATGCTAATAGCATCGTATTCTTTAATGATTCATATTATGATTTCTATTTTGAAGAGTTAACGATTGGCGTCGATCTGTAGTGGAATTCTTCTTTATTTTTTTAGTTGATGGGTACTTATTTTTTTAATTTATTTTTAATTCTAGCATCTCAAATGGCCGTACTATCCGTCTGTGACGGAAGAACGGAGAATGTATCTGCCAGGCTATTTTCGGATGAGTTAATCAATACACCTACAAGTGAAGAATTTCGAAATCGCTTTGAATTTGATAAACTTAATCTTTTTCTCTCCGACCGCCTATCCTTTTGGAGTGACTTAGGATTTGCTGAGCTCAATTCCCCCGAGGATGGTTTTGCCTACCTGCCATTTGCAAATGGAGTTAGAAATATCAGTCGGATAAAAATAGTCCGCCCCCCGAACACAGAGGAGATGCAACTCAATCACCCCTTATCCACAAGAAAAGACAAACCAGCCAAATGGTTAGTTTCGATGTGGCAACCTGAAGAAGTTTTTCCAATCCAATTGGAAGAAAAAGAAGCCCTTCAAACAATCTCAATTTTACCCGGTATTAACTTGAGCTTCGAACAACCGGCAAATCGTTTCAATCACTCTGTTTTCTCATGGGAGAACTCTAAGTGTTTAAAGGAAATAAAAGATGAGGAATATTTAATTCCTAATGCCCTTTTAGACGCGATAGTAAAAAGTAACTTTGAACTTTTTTTCCAACAAACCAAGATCGTCGATGAAGAACTTCATGCAATTTACCTAAAGGTATTACACACAATACCCCAACATAATGTCGTCAGGGCAACATCACTTAGCATGACTAATTTAAGCACTTATCTTTTAATAGGGGGTTTGATTTGTATTTTTATAACTAGATATACTAAAAACAGTTACTCCGATTGAGCCCAACCTTCTAATGAGCGGGCACAATCAAGTAGAGATAGACGAAATCACAAAAAAACCAAACCAAAATAGAACGAATTGGTAGTTCACCTTCGAGAGGAAAGAAGGATTTCGAATGAGGGCCGTCTATCGGCACTGAACAAAGTTACCTTACAGCTCGATAACTTCGTTCTGAGTTCTGTAATGTACCCCTTCAACTCACTATATGTATTACCAAACAAACCGATCGATATTTCAAGTTCTGCTAAAAGGTACAACCAATGCCCCACCGTCAGTCCAAATCAACACCAGTTGAAAAATAAATAACTTCCCCTTAATTTAGGTTCCAAAGTTCGTGACCGTAAAAAGGATTTACCTTGAATTTAAACGGACTAAGTAAAGGCTTATGTAATCGAAGCTATAACAATGGAGCGGATCTAATTATTTATCTTAATTACCGCTATCCAAGGTTTTAAATAATTTGAAAAGCGGATTTTTGGTAGTGATAAATAAAGAAATATCCGAATTTAAAACTTCTTTGTAAGTATCTAAGGTTTTAATAAAACTGTAAAATTCAACCGCACCTGGGCTTTTATTATAAGATTCAGCATAAATTGCAGATGCATTCGCATCCGCCTCACCATAAATTTGCTCTACACTTCTGTATGCCTCAGACTCAATTTCTGCGAGATCTTTTTCTTTCTTACCCATGATCTTTGCTGCCTCACCGGCACCTTCTGAACGAAACCGATCTGCGATTTGGTTTCTTTCACTCACCATGCGCTCGTAGATACGACGACGTACGGTTTCGTTATAGTTTATTCTCTTGAAACGAACATCTAATAATTCAATCCCAAATCCTTCAAGTTTAGCAGCCGCTTTTTCTAAAATTTGTTGCTCCACTAATTCGCGACCTATTTTGATTGGGTAAAGCACACCGACCTTACCAACCCCTTGGACCAAAGACTCATCAATTCTAGCCTTACGATCTTTATCGGTACGAACAATCTCAATTAGCTCGTGTTTTGCCACCGCATTTCTGATTTCACTTCCGAGAATATCATCCAAGCGAGACAGTGCACTCCGTTCATCGCGCAAGCGAAGAAAATATTGCATTGGATCATTAATTCTCCAACGAGCAAAAGTATCTATAATCAAATAAGTTTTATCTTTGGTCGACATTTCATTGGAAGGTCCATCCCAAGGTAAAAAACGTTTTTCAATTCGGTTGATTTCTTGAATAAATGGCACCTTCCAGTGCAAACCTGCTTCCGTCTGTGGATCACCAATCGGTTTGCCAAATTGAGTGATTATGACTTGGTCGGTTTCTTCGACAACATACGAACAAACATATACTGCCCAGAATAAAAGAATGATTGGAATAAGTGCTAATTGTAATTTCATCTTTAAAGTTCTCCTTTTGATCCAGCATCCAATTTAAGAAATGGTAAAACTTGGGAAGCATCTTCATCTAAAATTATTTTCTTTCCCATTTGCGGAATCACTTCCTTCATCGTTTCCAAATAAAGTCTAGTCCGAGTAACTTCGGGTGCTTTTTCGTATTCTTCAAAACGATAGTTAAAACGAGCTACATCCCCCATTGCCTCATTTACCCGCTTCAATGCATAACCTTCCGCTGCCTGTATTTTTTGATCGGCTACTCCACGGGAACGGGGAATTTCTTTATTATATTCTCCGTTGGCTTCGTTAATCATACGCTCGCGCTCCTGTTGAGCTTGATTCACCTCGTTAAAAGATGCTTGAACGGGAGGTGGAGGATTTACATTCTGGAGTTGTATTTGGTCAATACTAATTCCTAATTCATATTTTTTTACCAGTTTAGCTAGTCGTTCACGTGCCTCTTCCTCAATCTCCTGCCGGCCAATGGTAATGACTTCATCCACAGTTCGATCCCCTACTACTGTTCTCATAACCGATTCTGAAATATGGCGAAGAGTTCCCTCAGGATCGAGGACTTTAAATAAGTAAAGTTCTGGGTCATTGATCCGATACTGGACAATCCATTCAACCACTGCTGCATTTAAATCGCCCGTCATCATACTTTTTTCAATATCACGGGCACGACGATCAGCGAACTGGGTAGGATTCGTTCCACCTGGAGTACTAAAGCCATATTCTTGTTTTAACTGGCGGCGTACTGGCAGTACATAAACCCGTTCTAAACCGAAAGGTAATTTGTAGCTAAGCCCGGGTTCAACAGTTTTAAGGTACTTACCAAATCTCAAAACTACTCCCTGCGACTCTGCAGGAACTGTATAAATTGAAGTAATCAAAGCGACTAGTACTCCGATAATTATAACGACCCAAATAATAATTCCTTTACGGAAAAAATCAGGGATGCGAATTTCTGTTGGTTGAGACATAAGGTATTTATAACATAGACTTTACACCAAAGGGTCAATCAATGATGTGAGAATTTCTCCGAAAACCAATGCTATTGATTCTTGGTTAAGTTATACTTTCGCCTGAGGGAACGAACAATAGCTTCTGCTTCGTAAGCAAAACCAGAAACTGGTTCTTTCGAAGTAAGGCGAATCGTCTTAGTCACAAAAGCAAGATCATCCACGAAAGGGCCTTCATGAATTTGATGACGGTCAAAAGGATAACTAGAAGGAAAACTTCGAAATGAACTCCCAGATTCTGAGTCAACTACTTGGAAAAATTTATTACCTTGTGATAAGGTTACTTCCGCACACCGCAAAAGACATAAATCACCCGTCATCGGAGCAGTGCCACCCTGAAAAGTAACTCGGTATAAATCTTTCTCTAAAGCAGTTTCAGAGTAATAAGATGGATTGTAAATACTCCCTACTCCACAACCGACAACCCCACAAAGGAACGAAAGAAGTAAAAGGTTATGGGCTAATCTCACACTATATATCCTAATTCAGGTTGGAATATAGGACAAGCAGACTTAAGAACTTGTTTTCTTGGACTCTCGCTTACGAAGATTGAAATCGAGAATTCTCTTGCGTAGTCTAATATTTTGGGGAGTCACTTCTACTAATTCATCTGGTGCAATATATTCAATGGCACGCTCCAATGAAAACTTGATCGCGGGCGTCAAAGCTTCTGTTCTATCGCTGCCAGCCGCTCTGTGATTGGTTACATGTTTTGCCTTGGTCGGATTAACCGGAAGGTCCTCAGTCCTTGGGTTTTCTCCCACGACCATCCCTTCATACACTTCCTCACCTGCCCCAACGAATAATTTACCCCGAGTTTCAATATTACGAAGGGCGTAAGTATTCGCCTCCCCTTTTTCCATCGAAACTAGTGTGCCTGTTCTTCGAGTTCGAATATCTCCCGAATCCGGACGATATTCCTTAAATAAATGCGACATTATCCCTTCTCCACTAGTCAGGTTCAAGAGTTCGAATTCAAAACCAATCAAGCCTCGTGTGGGAATAGTGGCTTGCAAGGTAGTTCGACCTTTGTTGGCAGACATCGATTCAACCTGTCCCTTACGATTGGCAAGAGATTGCATGCAACCCCCTACCGCTTCATCCGGTACTTCCAGGTACAGGGTCTCAAAAGGTTCGTGCGAGCGACCATCGATCATTTTTTTAATGACAGTGGGTCGGCTAACCAAAATCTCAAAGCCTTCTCTTCTCATTTCCTCGACCACCACCGCAACCTGCATTGCACCACGTGCATTAACCTTAAAATCAGCAGATCCGTCCATATCTTCCAGTTTAATCGAAATATTGGTGCGGGCTTCTCTCAGTAATCGATCCCGAATTTCACGAGAGGTTACGCGGTCACCTTCCCGTCCTGCCATCGGTCCATCATTCACAGAAAAGGACATCATCACGGTAGGTGGGTCGATTTCTACAAAAGGAATAAGTTCGACTTCTGGGTCACACGAAAGAGTTTCTCCGATATCCACTTCTTCAAAGCCCGATAAGCCGATAATATTTCCCGCCACGCCTTCCGCTGAGTCATTAGTAGATAAAGCAGAATATTCAAAAATTTTCGAAACCTTCGATCTTTCCGGAGAGGCATCAGATCGCAAGCGCCAAACTGAATCTCCGATTTTCGCAGTTCCAGAGATTACTTTACCCACCGCAATTCTGCCTACATAATCAGACCAATCGACATTAGAAACAAGCATTTTAAAACCATCGCCTTCTTCAATTGTGGGGGGAGGAATCTTGTCTGCCAAAACTTCAAATAAAGGTGTCATTCCATCCTGTTCGTCTCCTAACTCTCTTACCGCATAACCATCCTTCGCACTGCCAAAAAGAAAAGGAGCATTGAACTGATCATCACTCGCTTCTAATTCAAGAAAAAGCTCGAGGACTAGGTCCTGCATTTCCTTAGGTCGGGCATTGGGCCGGTCCACCTTATTAATAAACACAACTGGATTTAAACCAGCAGCGAGTGCTTTTTGTAGTACAAAACGAGTTTGTGCCTGCGGGCCCTCATAAGCATCCACTACGAGCATTACTCCATCTACCATTTTCATTACACGCTCCACCTCACCACCAAAATCAGCGTGGCCTGGTGTATCTACAATATTGATTAGAAATTCATTCCATTGAACCGATGTATTTTTCGCCTTAATCGTAATACCACGTTCTTTTTCCTGATCCATCGAATCCATGGCACGTTCTTCCACGACTTGATTATCGCGAAAAGCTCCGGACTGCCTAAGCATTTGGTCGACTAAAGTCGTTTTTCCATGGTCGACGTGAGCAATAATTGCGATGTTTCGAATCTTGTCTGAAGTAATTGATGGTGCACTCATGAGTGCGAAGGGTCTAGACTCTTCCTTGGCATCTGGCAAGCGAAGGTTTTACTCAAAACTGAGAGTTTTTGAATTAAATATAATCTTTCGTTTTGAAATTTCTGATTACAGAACGAAAACTGTACAAATAGTGAGATGCTACAATGAGTATATCCCAATGATAAAAACTGCGAGTACAGTTACTACGAATCCAACCGTTAAGCCGATGAATAAGTGGGAAGCATCACTTGATACTTTATCATAAGATTTTGTTTCTGGCATATTTGATTTCTCCTCAATAATTGATGTTGAATACAATGTTTGCATAGAACATGCCAATTCGTTGAAAAGAAACTTTTTGTTTCAGAAAAAAATTATAATTCAAATAAAATGAATTCTATTCATTACTTTGATGTACTTAACAGCAAATACAAAGTGGCGCGGGAACTGGGATTCGAACCCAGGACCCTCGGTTTAGAAGACCGATGCTCTATCCAGCTGAGCTACTCCCGCACACTAATTAAGCACACAAAGATGCTTAAATATGGATTAGCTTATACTTCAAAATTAGATAAATTCGCAAGTTCAAAGACTTCATTTTTTCTTCGATCGACTTAAATACTGAAATAAATTGAATAATAGTAGTTAGTTTTGCTTGGCAGAACCCAAGCCTGGTATTTTGATGTTTAATTTTAATAATACTAAAACCCACAATAAACTATGAAGAAACTAAATTTCTCTCTTTTACTATTTTTCTCCGCAATTACTTCTCATTATGTGCGAGGGCATTGCCAAGTACCTTGTGGAATTTATGGTGATCAAAATCGTTTTGAACAAATGCTCGAGGATCAATCGACTATTGAGAAGGCATCAAAGGTAATCAATGAGCTTTCCGGAAAAAAAGATCCTCAATCTCAGAATCAGTTAACCCGTTGGATTACGACTAAGGAGGCACACGCAACTGCCATACAGAATACAATTGCGGATTATTTTATGGCTCAGCGGATTAAGGCTTCCGATCCGAAATATCAAGAAAAGTTAAGCAAGGCACATTCGGTAATAGTAGCGGCAATGAAATGTAAACAAACAATTGATCCGCAGTCTTCAGCTTCACTTAAAGCATCTATCTTATCTTTTCATAAAGCCTACGAAGGAAAAAAGAAGTAGAGTAAAATACAATGAATCCCTCCCTTACTTTATATGTCACCTCCAATGGGGTGGACCATGGTCCCTTGTCTTTAGAAGAGGCTGCAAAAAGAGTAGGTAGTGGAGAATTCAAACCCGACGACCTTTCTTGGCATCAGGGAGTATCCGGATGGGTACCGTTAAAACAACTTCCCGAGTGGTCACAAATAAATAAAACTCCCCTACCCTCGTTGGCTCCTGAGAAGGATAATATTGAGGATGGTTCTGCACTTAAAAATATCACCAACCATGCAAGTCCGGCTAACTCGAAAAAGATCAATCCAAGGAGTAGCCCAGCTAAAAGCGTAATTTCCTCGTCTCAGTCTTTTGAAGAAAAAAAGGGCGGAAAGGCAGAGATGGGAATAGTGGGAAAGCTGATGGTTTTAGTTGCTATTCTTGTATTTCTATCGACCCTGAGTGTGGTCGGGTTTCTGGTTTACAAAAACTTGGACCGATTTATCCCACCAACAGATGTAGAAAAGATTCAACAGGACAGTGTGAAACCGAGCGAATCGGAACAGGAAGAAAAAAGTAACTTAATTAGTGAACCAGATCCTTTTGCTGCGCCGCAGGATGAATAATTTCCAGACCGCAAAAAGCTCGGTACTTAAATTACAACCCGGTAATTAACGATTTCAATTGAACGGGGAAATCCGCGGTCCATATCCAGTTCCACCAAGCAACCCTGCATCCCAACATCGCCATCTGCGACTGGACACTTCCTGGGCATTCCATCTATAAACCTTCCGAGGCACGCCTCAATATCTCGGCCCAAGACCGATTCTCTTGGCCCAGTCATTCCTATATCAGATTGATAAGCAGTACCCCCTTTTAAAATTCTTCCATCCGCGGTCGGAACATGAGTATGGGTACCAAAGACTAGACTTACTTTTCCATCGAGGTGCCATCCCATTGCTTCTTTTTCGGAAGTCGTTTCGGCATGAATTTCAACAATGATTGCATCTGTATCAGCCTTCATTTCTTCAACCAAGCGACCTGCCGTTTGGAAAGGACAACTGACTTTTGGTCCCATAAAGGTTCTACCCAGTACGGTGAACAAACCAATCCGTTGATTATTAACAGAAATAACGAGTCGATCCCGACCAGGATTAGAAGAAGGCAAATTTGCCGGACGACAAACTCTATCCAATTGATCGATCTCGCGATTAAAATTCATTTGATCCCAAACATGATCTCCAAGTGTGATTGCATTTACCCCCGATCCAAGAATTTCCGTTGCGGTCTTTGCTGTGATGCCTGCACCACCCGCCGCATTTTCCCCGTTGGCAATGATAAGATCAATTTGATTGTCTTTTTTATATCCGGCCAACTGATCATTCAAAAATTTCCTACCCGGCCTTCCAACAATATCTCCTAAAATAAGAATTTTCAATTTCCAGCTTCCTTGCTTTGATAATAACACAGAAAACGATCGTGAACTAAGAGAACCAGATCATCTCGCCCGTCTCCATCCAAGTCCGCAATCAATCCATCACGGGGCTCGTTCACACCCCCCTTTTTACCGCGATAGTGAAGGTCTTTTTCGAAAACCTGAAAGTGGAGCACGCTCTCCCATTCTTTTTCTTTCTCGGAAAAAGACAAAAACTCGAGCACATTCTTCCGTCCGTCCATACATAACAAGTCGAGGTTTCCATCATTATTAAAATCTCCCCAATCTACTCCGCCATGAATAATTTTAGGAAGATCAGTCAGATAACGCGAATGAACCTCCAAGTGACATTCCTGATTCGATAGTGATTGCCCAATTACATCAATCCCACTTGAACTTAATGAGTAAAACCCCTTTTTATTTTTTGATGGGAATGAATAGACAACCAAAGGAGAAGGTGTTTCCTCCTCAATTTCTTCAGACTTTTCAAAAACTCCAGCTGATAGTCTCTTTAAAATTATCCAATTTTTACCAGAATAATAAGCCAATTCCTTTTCCCCGTCCCCGTCGATATCATGTAAAATTGGGCACGCAAGTTCAGCCTTTGGATCAACTGAGTTGAATTGTTCGATCACTTGCAGATTTCCGTCCCTCCACTTGAGTGCACGTACCATGCCCTCGCCGGCAACAAGCAATTCAGGAGATTGATCGCCATTGACCTCCCCACTGCCTATGTGTGAACAATTTTTTCCAAAAAGCACGCTCTTACGAATGGCTGAATCCATTCCCACTAATTCAAGCTTACCCTTCCCGTTATTGAGCAGAAGTTGACCCGCTTCTCGATCGGACAATAATACCAGATCGATGTGATCATCTTCGTTTAAATAACAGGGAAAGATAGCGGATGGTTCGCGTTTCCATTCATCCAGTTCAATCTCCGACGAGACTTGATAATCCTTTCCATTTTCCTTTGACCATATTTGTAGAACAAAATCTGATCTTTTCTCGACCACGATCAAAATCTCATCACGATCATTTCCATCTAGGTCAGCACAGTGGGAGAGAATTGCATCGCCGTCCACGGAGAGAGGAACGGGAAAAGAAAATCTTTTGTTATCTGTGAATTCTGATAGTCCAACAATTTTCTCTTCCGGACTCAAAATAAGAAGCCCTGGATTTTTGGTGGAAGAAAACCGGCAGGCCGAGAGTGAGCTAATTCCCTTAAGGGAAGGATTTTTTTGAGGTAAACCAAACTGCTCGTTTGTGCCACCGGGTAAAAAAAGGAATTCACCGAGTTTGGGCGAAGCTGCAATCAGGTCGACATTCCCATCAGAATTAAAATCTTCCATCACCCAGGCGGCTTTTTTTTCATCTCCGGGAAAAAGGTCATGACTCACCGCACCATAATCAGACAAGTCAGCCTCGCCCTCTTGTGGGCTAATCGAAAAGACGGTGACCTCACTGGACGTCCGGTCGATACCCACGAATTTAGATTCTTTATTCCCTTGGACATGCTCGACTGGATTAAAGGAAAGAAGAGAAAGATCAAAAGAATGCTCGGGGCCATAGCCGTCCTTTACTCCGTAGCGCACACGAATGGACCTGTCCTTTGTGGGGTCTAAGTAAAGCCAGTCATCCACTCCATCGTGGTCGAAGTCGGCCAAATGCAGTCCGCGTGCACTTTTACTTCCTTCCCGAAAAAGTTTTGAAGGGTATTTTGGTTCGCCTTTTTTAAAATTAATGACTTCAAGTCCCGGTTCAGTGAAAAGATAAAGTGTAGAACGACCTGGCTCTTTTCCGTTTTTAATCTTGATCGAAAACATACCAGAACGGAGCTTTCCAGATTCTACCTCATAGGGATCTTCCCACTTTAAATTTTCGGTACGGAAATAAACTTGCACACCGTTTTCAGGACTGCCCTGGATCACATCTAGTAGACCATCCCCATTGAGATCACCTACTGCCAATACAGTTATTTTTTCAGGTACAAAAATATATTCCTTTTTATAAGGAGCATCCTCCAAGTCGGGATTCCAACGATCCGCCTGAACTGGGCTAACTCGGGGAGGAGTTTTTCCGTTCGCAGTACGGTAGAGAATTTCAATTCGCGAACGGTCTAGATTAAAAAAGAGGAGGTCGTTAAGACCGTCCGCATTCAAATCCTCACAAAGAAAAGTCCGTGCATTCCAGCTGGCCTTAATTACCTCCGGAGAAGAGAGGCGAAAAGAAACCGCCCCGACATTAGTGAATGCAAAAAAGAAAAGAAATGCACAGGTACATCCCCTCATTGAAACGGATAAGAAATTCATTAGTCAGTTTTGGGATATAATTTTCCTTTCCCTACTATTCCCCGCTGAATATTCTTCGACCAAGCGAGCAGGAAGTAAGGAAAACTGGGGAAATCACTTGATTTGAGTTCGATTTCTTCTTCAGATTCAAGGGTAGTTGTAGCCACCGAAGATAAAAAACTTACCAATTTTTCAAGGTCGACGAAGTCTAACTGATTCAAATCATCAGGCAAATCCACTATTGCTTGTTTGATTTCTTTTTTCTTCCATAAAGAATTTCCCTTACCTTGCAATCGGTTAATAACTTGATTGAGTTGATTGTTCTGTCCAAACGCCAGCAATAACCATTTTTCAGTAACTGCATAGCTCAGCGAACTTCCGCTCTCTTCCAATCCACGAAGTTTCCTTATGGTGACTCCCTTATGCACACGCTCCGAAAAAAGATCATTACCCGGAGCGACTGAATCAATCATCGTCCGCAAAGATCGGTCAAACAATTTTGGATCAGTAAGAGAAATTCCAAAAAAATCACTACTCTTTCCAAAGTCCTCAATCGATTCAATCTTGGCGGGCAGAAGAGAAAAGCTAAACGCTTCGTCTCCGAGTGTTCCCAGAACATCACGCCGAAAAGCCACTCCCGCTTTTTCCTCAAATGCCTGTATCTGTGAATTGACGAGGAGCAAGAGTTGAGGACTGAGTCCGGTAATTATTTCTTCTATTGTTGGCCAAATCCGTGCGAAGTCGTATCTAGCCGAGGTGGCAGTAAATGCCTGCGTGGGAAAAAACTCGTACTGAACCGCTTCCTTTTTTTCCTCGTTTTGAACGAAAGAAAAAATTCCTTCGTATTTACTAAAAAAAGCAGCAGTCGACAGAACTAAATTTTTGTCAGTCGGCTCTATTTGCATACCAAGGCATTCCATTGAATCGAGCCCCATGGCAGAAATCAACTTGGATGTGGTCACTCCAAAGGGGTTTTCCGGAATTTGCATGTCCGGAACAGATTCCGCTTCTTCAATTAATCCCTGGAGTTGTTCCAAATCAATAAACATTCGGGCTGCCCCGCGGTCGATCTCATCAAATAAATCCAAGTAATTATCATTTTTCTCCATAGATGCAGACGGCGATTTCCCGGTGACTCTGAGGAGAGTATCCCTGACATGATCTTCTCCACCAAGGAAAACTCCAAGAGTTTGATCAATCAGAACTACTGCAAAGCTTTGCTTTTTTTCTTTCCCATTATCGGGCCCAATCCAATAAACCTCTTCACCCGCGATTGTTTCTCTTTCCCAAGAAAAACTTCCGTCCGAAGATGTCACTTCTTTTTTCATCCATTTCAAGGTGCCTTCCCACTTTTTTTGAGTGAAATCAGTTTCAACGAGCAGTGTCATCTCCGGGATTTCCTTGGATAATAATTTCTCGAGGTTACCCACTGCCAGAATTGCACCGCCTGACATTGAATCAACCCACTCCTCCATTCGCTCAAACATAAACCCGACTTTTTCCGAACTATTTGCGGAATCACTTTGCATTTTATTCTCGGTCCATTCCCACATTTTCTTCCATGCCTTGGATTCTGAAAACTCTCCGAGTGGACCAGATTCAATCGATTTTCCCAATCCATTCCAGTCATCCACCTCCAAAAGAAAAACGGTATTTTCGGGAAGCATGTGCAACAGTCCGGATTCCGCTTTTGAATGCAGACAAAAAAGTACGCAGTGAATAGAAATTAGAAGGGAGCGAATCGAGGTATTCATAATAAAATCATTGAGGTGGGGAAACATAACGGAATCCGGCATTGGGATTCCGGGGGTCAAATGCAAAGGCGTCACGGTTTTCCAGAAAAGTCTTTAATTGGCGGACCGGAATTGAAAATCCAAGTCCTTCCGCCCCACTGCTTACCACTTTCATATTGTTCACCCCGACAACCTGTCCGCGATAATTAAATAAGGGACCACCTGAATTCCCCGGGCTAATTTCAGCAGTTGTTTGCACATGCAGACGAGACTGGATAATACGATTCCTTAAACTTACAATTCCCTCCGAGACACTGCGTTCCAATCCCAGTGGACTTCCGATTGCAAATACTCTCTCTCCCTGCTTGAGATCATTCGAATTCCCCAGTGGTACGGTCGGAAAAGTTTTTCGACCGGATTGGCCCTCAATTTTCAACAGAGCGAGATCAATGTTACCACCAGTCGCCACGATCCTTACATTATCATAATTTTCTTTGATTAATTCATTTTTTCCTTTTCGAAACCGAGTGATCGAAATTATTCGCTCCCCCGCAACCACATGATCATTAGTTACCACATACCCATCCGGATGAACAATGAAACCAGAGCCCAACCCGACCGGAGTTCGAATCATTACCACCGCTTCCCCCAGTCTTTCAACTAACGCACCCAACGGTTGAACTGAAGCTCGGGGATTTTGCCTATACAGATGATTTCCTGCTCCTGAAACCTGCTGGCTCTCTTCAGAAAGATTGCGGGTAACTTGTAAACATTCCCTTGCTGGAATTTTAATCAAGTCAAAGCCCAAGTCTACAATCCAGTAATCAGCATTTTCCTTAATCAATTCCCCAGAAATTGAACTTCCATTTTGTAATTCAACCTTGATTTTCTCAGCGGTACAGAAAAACGTAAAAATGAACAGATGGGTCAGAAAGAATATATATTTTCTCATACTAGATATGCAATATTGAGTGCTCAATTATAAAGCTTGAGATTAGTCTACCAAACATAATTTTAAATACTGTGCCCTTGTCCATCAAGCAATCGCTGCAATTAAAAGAGAAAAACCGGGGCGGATAGATAATACTTCAAGAATTCGCCACTCTTTCTCTTCTCCAAGATAAGCATCAATACTGCAGAATGGCACAATCAATTAATTAGGATAATGAAAACTGGCCTGTGAACAATTTCCAAAGTTTGCCCCGTGTAACGCCTTTGGTTTTGCGCCCTCTAATTCGGTATCAAGAATCATCAAACGCATTTTCCCTTTAGAAGATCGTTCCGTATAAATAATATGCCTTCCATCATTTAACCAAACCGATTGTAGTCCATGGCTCACTCCTTTGGTCAGTTGTCTACTTTTTCTAGAATTAAAACTGTATTCAAATATTTGAAACCCACCCCCCACTGCTGCTGTAAAACTAATTTTGGAGGAATCGATGGGATTCCAAGAAGCTTCGGTACAATGAGAACTCACATTAGTTGAGATCCGAGTGAGGGAACCTGTGGAAAGAGAGAGTTCATATAGTTGAGGTTTTCCTCGGCTATCTGATGTCACAATCATACGGCGCCCGTCCGAAGACCAGCAAGGTCCGGATTCATTACTCTTATTCTTGGTCAATCTTTTTGGCTTTGATCCAGGATTAGGTGCAATCCAAACCTCCGGGTTACCGGTGCTCGAGAGAATCAATGCAACTTGCGAGTTTTTAGGGTTTTGTACCGCACTTAAATTACTGCCACGATAATTCGCAATTGTACGAATTTTTCGAGATTCCAAATCAAGATAAAAAATATTGTTAAACAACTGACGATTACTGGTAAAAAAAATGCCTTGCCCTTTATTACCCCAACTCGCGTTAAAAGTAATTTTTTTAAAATTAGTATTAGGTCGACTCGTAGACATCAGCGCATTGGAAACAAATATTTCCTTATATCCAGATAAGTTGGATAAATAAGAAATTTTTCCGGCAAAAAAGCCTGGGGTTTTTAATAAAAGGTTTACCACCTTATCACATCCTCTAAGTAAAGCATCATCGATTGAATCTCCCCCTGAAGCTAAAGTTTTCATTATTCTCGGAGGACTGCCGGACTGAATGGTAATGCCAACTTGATTCCCTCCTTTTGCCGAAAATGTAATACTGTATTGACTTTCTTTTGGATGACTTAACCGAAACCCACCATGCAAAGAAAAGGCTTTTTGGATGAGCGGAACCAAGGTGGAAGAGGTCGATCCGAGATCGACTGCTATTTGCTTCCGAGCGAGATCTGATTCGATACCGGGAAGGAGTATCTTGTTTCCACTCTGTGCAGACAAAGAAGAAGATGTGCAAACCATCGCACTCAACATTAAAATTACCAAAGAAGAAAAAGAAGTTCTTCGCAAATTATTTATCCAATCATCCATATCCACATTCATGATTCTATGATTCAATAAAATTCTTACTCTCAGCAAGTTCAAAAGAGTATTTTGACTATAATTTTGATTGTGAGAAAGAATAAATGCTCACTTTTAAATAACTTTTCATTTACTCGAACAAACACTTACTCCATTATGAATTCTTTTGAATTATGTCCGAACAACTTATTACCGACCTTCTCAAGCAAGTTAATTACCCTGGATTTAGCAGGGATATCGTCTCTTTTGG
>Ga0115553_1000590_pt1 | contig 22855 bp, 13 predicted proteins | sample COGITO_mtgs_1103_2_FD_87284 | JGI IMG/M metagenome (GOLD analysis project Ga0115553, IMG submission 87284) | Pelagic marine microbial communities from North Sea - COGITO_mtgs_110331 | ecosystem: Environmental > Aquatic > Marine > Epipelagic | place: Germany:Helgoland, sampling site Kabeltonne... | reverse complement strand
CTCTGTATATTATTACAATATTTTTATAAAAACTAGATCAAGATCTTAAAACCCTCTGTATATTATTACAATATTTTTATAAAAACTAGATCAAGATCTTAAAACCCTCTGTATATTATTACACTATTTTTAAATAACTTTAATCCATTCTGTAGATTATTTATAAAAATATCTTAAATTCAGTCTGTATATTATTACAATATTTTAAATAACTTTAGATCTTTCTGTATATTATTACATTTTTAAATAACTTTACATCATTCTGTAGATTATTTATAAAAATAATATTATTACAAGATCTTAAATTCATTCTGTATATTATTACATTTTAATTCTCTTTTGTATAAGACGACATTCTTAATTCGTTTAATTCATTTAACTTTATTTTTTTTTCATCTCCATTTATTAACCTTTTATTTATATTATATTTTTGTACATTTCATCACTTGAACTCTTTTTATCACTTTCTGTTGAACTTTTTAACATATTTGAAGTTTTCTCACCATTCTTGGTTGATCTTTTTTGATATATTTGAACGGTTCTTTTTGTTTTATTTTTCATTTTATTTTATATCATTTTTATATTAAGTTTAGTTATTTTTTTATTTTATATAAATAAAAACTATTTTCCTGAAATGCCTCCTAAAAAAATTGCACTTGCTAAAATTGCGTGCACACAGCTAAATCATGTTGGACCATGGTCAGACCAAGATTATAAAATTATTGACAACAGTAGCATGATCTGTAAGCCTACAGATCATTTAAAAGACAGTCCCCGTAAAAATAATGAAATACGAAGTGTAAGAAAAATGATGCAATTCTCAAGTCACAACGACCTCTCTTCCAAACAAAAGGAGTTAATTGATGACATAAAAACCTTTTTTGATGACGGTAAAGCAACCGACGAAAACATAGCAGCTGTTTTGTTTGATATGAAGGCAATGGGTGATATAACCCAGTTTGAATATTTTATTGACAATCTTAAATTTCTTACATCATTTGAAACACTCGATACAATTTTATTATTATTTGCTATAATTTGTGTTGGAGAAAAATGGAGTAGTGGCATTCTCGCTGCATATAAACAAAACAGATATTTATATTTTTCTACTAAAATGGGAAATAAAATACCAGCATTTTATAAATTTACAATTGAGCAGCTTAACAACATTTATATACAAATGTGTGAAAAAATTGGAGGGCAACATGCTAAAACGGAGGAAGAGTTTGCGTTTGCATTAAAACTATTTGCAAGAATATTGGATTCTTGTCATGACTTTTTAAAAGATCAAAGAAAAGAAAGCGCAGAAGAAGAACAAGAATTATCAGTAATAGAACAATATTTAAACCACATATTTACACCTATTGCATCTAGTTAATAAATATTTTCTTATAGTTAAATAAAATATTAATTAAAATGGCTCACTCTAAACCTCAATGTTTAGCATTTTACGAAGACTTAAACTTAAAAAAAGCTGGTGAACAATTTCTCAAAGAACGAATAAACAAAAAACACGAGCGGATTAACGCCGTTTTATACAGATTTATACAACGCATTACAACTGCTTTCGACAACTTGAAAACTGGGCAAGAAAGTTTTAATCCTGATAGTTTTTATACTAAAATATTTATATTATCAATATTTATACAGTTTATGGAAAACAGTACAAAAGAGAAGCGTAATCTGCAGAAGTTGACATCTGGCCCCAAAGTACAAATACTCAACATGTTCTCGCCAAAAAACAAAGACGAGGTAAACACATTAAAAAACAACATATATATCTACCTAATTCAGCAGAAGGTGGATGCGTCGGGGGTCAGTAAAACACTCCTAGACGTATGTGATGAACATATAAAACCGAGTACTGAGACTGAAACTGAAGCTGAATCTAAATATGTTAAAGAATATAGAAAGTTTTACAAAGAAATTGTCAGAATAAAGGAAGAAGAAAAAACTAGAACAGCCGCTACAAAAATTGACTCCTTTGCAAATACAAATGACGGTCTTTTTTATGTTTTTGTATGTAATTTATTAAACTTTTTTCTAGGAGCAGAAGACTGGTTAAACTTATTAAACGAAATAGTTAGCGCTACTCATTCAGACTTTACTACATTTTCTATATTTTTAGATGTTCATTCCTTACTTAGCGTAGCACAAGGAGAATCAGCGATAAGAACTACGTTATCAAATAAAATAACGCGAGACAATGAAAACTGGTTAACCGACGATCAAGCAAAGGCTATTATAGATAAAACAATTATTTTTGCTGAAACAATATTTAAAGACATAGAAATTATAACGCAAATTTCTGAAGAAACATATTATACATATTTTACTCCATCTGCAAACTGTTATGCTGTTAAAACAAAATTTGAAGAGCACAATCCAACCCTAACAGTAGACGATATTAAGTATCAACAAATAAAACTAGGGTTTAGTATTTATGTATCATTTGACCTAACTACTGAGATCAGTGTTACTAGTCCTTTCATAACATCTCACTGGTGCAAATTTAAGTTTGAACCTTCACTTGATGTTAAATATATAGATATTATATATAAAGACGGTAATGGCGATGCCCTCGCAGAATTTGTAACTAATATTTGCATGTCCTCTTTGTTAAAAACTGTTTATAACGGGCATCAAGGTTGTTATACAATAAAACCGGTTACAGATTTTAATCTGTTATTTGCTACTACGGATAATATTGTTGCACCTCAATTACAGTTAATACTGTCTGGTTATGCAGCAAACCTTGAAGTAAATACTAAAGTTGTGCAATATGACCTTGGTCGACAACAGTTACATTATTTGGGTATTTGTGAAAAATCCGACAAAGATGTCCGTTATGCTGATATATTTCAACCATATCATTCGCAATCCAAAAACACGAGCACCTATGGTACAGAGAGGAAGACTATTACTTATTTATGGAAAATTTTACACTCCCTTGGTCCCCTTGGTCAAAACTTTCAGTTGACACCAAAGAGGTCAACTGAAAGTTTTAACTTAATGGATTTCTTTGCATTCGACGAAGAATTTCATATACATGCACCTTTTACATATGATCCAGTTGTGGTAAAAAAAAGTGAACAACAATTTTCAACTAGTTTTGGTTTTCATATAATGTTTAGCAAAAATAGTTATGGGAACTATAAAAAAAAATGCACTTTTATATTAAGTGCCCTTACAAAGTTATTGTATTTAGCACGTATAGCTTGTTATGGAATTACAAGCGAATCATACCAATTAAGAACGGAACACCTAACATATACTATAATCTCTACCGCCTATGATAAGACCTATACCAATGCACAGGAATATATAAGCGCCAACCATCCCTTGATAAATAGTCCCGCCGTCAAAAAACTCCTAATATTCACAGGAATATTAGGAGCAGCAATAGCAATTATAGACACAGGAGTAAACCCTGTTATACTAAAAAATGAACGCAAAAAATCAAAAAAAAAACTCGAAACAAGACTAAATGCCCTCGGCAATTCAGACACCCTAAATTCTGGATTAGAGACGTTTGCCTCAATACAAACTTCCACACGAGATTTTGCGAATAATAATAACCTAGTATTAGGGTTACGCAAGGTAGTAGACGAATATACACTGTGGTTGGATACATTAAGCTCCCCAATAGCAGAATCAGATGAAAGACTAATAATTATTGAAATAGCATCAATATTAGCATTAAAAGCATTAGAATGTAGGCAAACATCAAATGATCTCTTCAACGTTTTTGCCAAATATCACACCAACACCAGCTTTAACATTATACCTGGTTTAACTGCACCTACAATAGCGAGCTTTATACACACAGCAAACTTGCAACGTATAGACATGATTTGTGGTCATCAATTTGGTGCCTGTGAAACATATAATAAAAATGGTTGTAATTATGCAATAAGTACTGGTGGAACCTTAATACAAAGATATGCGTTTGGAACTGATTTACTTGACAAAGGATTACAACTGGCACATTCTTCTATAAAGAATTCTATATTTCAACTTGAACAACCTTGTAATCATGGTTGGTTAACTAGTTCATTTAGAACTCGCCCATCAAAAGCAGCAGAGATTTTAAGTGAAGTAATATATTTAAAATCATCTGTACTTCGTTTTTTTCCTTGGTTTTATTCATGGTTAGATTATATAGCTAGTTTGTTTTTAAGAACAATAGCCAGTTCCAACTCAAATGCAACTAATGCAAACATATTAAAATTACTAGTAATAGTTAGAAGTTTGTTATGTTTGCATATTGATGTTGCATGTAAGTTTTTTATAAGCTTTCATGAAAATAAAGTCAGCGAAACTGACTTTATTTCAAATATCAAAGCTGCTGCTGTTGCTAAAGACAAGCTAACATTATCTGAGATAGTTAAGTTTATTAATGACTATGTGAAGGATATATATAATTATGCAAAAGTACAAGACCCCACCGTTGACGATGTTTTACAAATTATACCTTGGTTATACGATAAAATCAATTTTAATCCTTCACATAAAAAAAATCTAAATCAAGCCGATGCAGATTCAGGAACAGAGTATTGGTGTATATCTTTTGCTGCAAACTATTTGCAGCATATAACAGATTTAGAAACAGGGAGTAACAGACCACAAGTAGTAACGCGAAAAATTACTAATTTAATTTTTACAACAGAATCTGCTCCATTTTATCTTTTATGGTTATATACTCAAGAAATTTTAGAGATATTTTGCACAAATGATTTATTAGAAGACTATTCATCTTACCACCAGGTTGAATTAGCAATTCCGGAAAGCAAAGAAGATGTAGAGTATATTAAACAGATTAAAGCTTTATTTCCTTCTATTTTTTGGACAGCACACAACTTGTGTAGTGGTAAATTAGACGATACGAGCGAATTAAATTTTACTGAAGCTATGTTTCAAGAGGAATTACTATATATTAATAATATCGCTAAAACTGTAATAGATTTTTCTGACAATTCACAATTCGCTTTTATTGATGCTAATATTATCAGCACCATAGAAATATTTAAAAAGTTTCTGGAAAACAATAATTTATTAACTCACCTAGATACAACACAAGCAGCAGCACCAGCAGCAACAGGAGGTGGGTGGGAAGGTGGTGTTGGTGCCGCTGTTGCTGCTGTTGGTGCCGCTGGTGCTGCTGTTGGTGCCGCTGGTGCTGCTGTTGGTGCCGCTGGTGCTGCTGTTGGTGCTGTTGATGCTGGTGATTTGCATGAGCAACTTTTAGTCTTATTACAGTCTAATATTCAAAATTTTATAGATAGAAAATTTAAAACACCTAATTTAAATCCGACTCTTATACAGGCGCGTTTTAAGCAGATTTTAACGTATTTTTTAGGTGCTAAGGCTAATATAACCAATGCTACAGTTCTGGAGTTAGCTGAAACTTTTATAAAAAAAAAACAATTAGAAGCCAATGTTAAAAAAAAACTTCATGAATTATTTATTCCTGCAGCTATTACTAACGAATCATATGTAGTAATACCTTCAGCAAAAAATTATAATACGTATTTAACTATAAAACACCCATCCGAACAAAGCATGTGGATACAAATTACAAACAATTTTAAAGCTGGATCTAGTATGTCCCCAGCGTTTCATGAAATGGGAGATAACCATTATGGGAGTAATACTAAACACATTAGTGATGCTTCAAATATGCCAGCACTGTTAAAAGGAACTACAACACCTTACGATCATGTGTGTCAAACAGTTGCAAGTGTTGCTGACTCTGCTAGTACTAAACCAACTAAACACTCAGTTTTAACTACCAAGTATGATCCGTTTACATTTAGTGCTCCTCTAACATTTGGAGGTGTTAAATTTGTTAATACATGTAAATATTTCTCCGGTGGACCAAAAAACATTACTACCCTAAAAGAAAATGAATTGGTTATGCAGACAGGAACTAATTACGGTAATGGAACGATACAGACGGGGGGTGTGTCAATGCGCCCTCGAAGAAAATCAACACAAAACCGACAAGGACAAAAAGCGACATCACGTGTAAGGGAGCGGGTCCTATATACACATATTGATGATTTATATAATGACTATAAAAAAAAGTCTATAGCTTCAAAACCAATATTTTATTTATTGCACTATATTACATTGTTAAAGTTAAAAAAAGAACGACAAATGAAAAATCTTGGATATATTACAACATCACAAAAAACATCAGCTAATACGAGGGCATTGCCCAGAAAAGCTGAGGGAGCACAACTAACAAGAATAGTTTTACATAACAGATCGGCGCTCAAGAAGTCCAAGGGTGACACGGCGGAGGCTGTTGCAGCGCGAGAGGAGGCTGTTGCAGCGCGAGAGGAGGGAGAGGACGAGGTGGTGGGATTCCATACCATCCTCGAGTCTCCTCCTGTCGCCAAGCCCGCAGCTGCCGCCTCGAAACCCCCACCGCCCGCAGGAAAGCCTCCCCCGCCTCCAGCAGGAAAGCCCCCACCGCCAGCAGGCAAGCCGCCGCCTCCTCCTTTCTCGCAGCCTCCTGCGCCCGTCGCACCCGCTCCTGTTCTTCCCCTTTCACCCGCTCCTCCTCTCGCCTCAATCTCTCCTGTTCTGCCTCCCTCTGCAGGCGCTCCTGATCCAGCCTCACCTGCTCCCCCGCCTTCTTCTTGGCAGCCGCGGCGTCCTCCTCCGAAGAGAAAGGCGGAGGAGGAGGTGAGGCTGGATCAGGAGCGCCTGCAGAGGGAGGCAAAACAGGGGAGGGTGAGGCTGGATCAGGAGCGCCTGCAGAGGGAGGCAGAACAGGAGAGATTGAGGCGAGAGGGCGCACAGCTGCGGGCAATGCAGGTGCAGGAGAGATTGAGACAGGAGGAGGCCAAGGCTGCGACGGAGGAGGAGGAGAGATTCTGGCGAGAGGAGGAAGTGCAGAGGGAGGCAAAACAGGAGAGATTCTGGCGAGAGGGCGCACAGCTGCGGGCAATGCAGGTGCAGGAGCGCCTGAAGATGGAGGGGGAGAGATTGAGACAGGTGGTGGAGGAGGTGGAGGAGGAGGAGGAGGAGGAGGAGGCGATGCGCGGCGAGACAAACATATTCGTGAGACAAAACAGTAGAAGTAGAAGCCCAGGCCGAGAACAAACCAACACCGAAAAGGCAGCAGCACTGAAAAAGACATACATAGCTTCGGAGTCTCCCTCAAGATCAAACCTGCAAAGAAACGGAGACAGAGGCAGAGACAGAGGCAGAGGCAGAGGCAGAACTTCGACGCGTTCGGGAGACTTAAGCCCGGAGCTGCTGCTGCAGGTAAATTCTAAAGCACATCAGCTGCTGCAGCTAAATTCTAGAGCAATACACACAGACGTGAGTAAAGGACAACAGCTGAGGCTGCCAGAGATGAAATCGACGACTGGAGAAAAGGGCAAGAGGAAGTTGGAGACCTCATTAGATCCTTTTAGCCTACAAGATGGGCAAATACCAGGCCGAGAACTACCCAAAACCGAAGAGGAAGAGGAAGAGAAAAGGAGAAAGAAAGACAGAGACGGAACTTCGAATCCGCCCCCTCCTCTTAGTGGGATGAGGCTGAAGACTAAGAGGAGGGGGCGGATTATTACCTCAACGAAACAGCCAACATTAATAAGCCCTGCAGCAAGACCACAGGAAAGTGCGGCGGCAGAAGGAGCACCGTCCAAAAGTGGAAACAGCGGCAGAAGTAGCATTCCAAACTGGGACGAACGATTAAGACATTATTTAGATCGTGTAGGAGATCGTTTTGATCAACGTGATGAACAAGAGAGACTAAACAAACTAGAAGCTACACATAAAAAAAAAACTACAGATAAAGAAGATAAAGAAGATAAAGAAGATAAAGAAGAACACAACAAAACCATACGCAATAAAAGATGGTTGAATTTTTTTGCTCAAGATACCTCTGCCTTCTTAGAAAAGGTTGTTGAGTTTTTTTGTGACCTGACCGATGCACAAATCGAAGGCAAATATTACGATAATTTTTTACAATTAAACGCTCTTTTAAGACAAAGTGATAACAGATTGAAATCTATTAACGTAGAAGAAGTAAAATTAACCGAACCAGAAAAAGAAACTCTGAAAACGCAGTTGCTAAAATTTAAAACATTGAACAAAAAACTCAACGATAATGAAACTATTAAAATGGTCTTGGACAAGGGGAACGTCATCGCACAGCTACGAGTCTCCCTGCAGCCCCACCTCAATAAAGACGAGATTTCCTGGGACCAGGCCTCGTCGCTCCTCAGGCAGATGCCCCTAGAAGACCTTCAAAGTGCCCTGGACTCGACCAATGTGCAGCCCTTCTGGGAGCGGGTCAAAAAGAATAACGGACTACAAGGTGGATCAATAAACAAAATGCAACTAATTAAAGAACAAATCAAAATTATTAAAGATAAATATAAAAATACTAAATTAGATAAATATCTCATACAAATTGATAATCTTAAACATAAAATTATATTACAAACATTTACTGATAAACTTTTAAAAATTAAAGAAAAAATTAAAAATTACAAAACTGAAATGAAAGCAAATCCTAATAAAAAAGCCAAATATATTAAAAATATTGATAAACTTGTTGAAAAGTTTAATGTTCTTAAACAAGAACAAGATACACTAAAACAAAATATAAAACTCAAGCACACTAAAAAATCAATTAAAGATCCTAAACCAGCTAAAGATTCTAGACCCACTAAAGATTCTAAACCCACTAAAGATCCTAAACCCACTAAAGATCCCAAACCCACTAAAGATCCTAAACATACTAAAAAATCAATTAAAGATCCTAAACCAGCTAAAGATCCTAAACCAGCTAAAGATTCTAGACCCACTAAAGATTCTAAACCCACTAAAGATCCAAAACATACTAAAGATCCTAAACCCACTAAAGATCCTAAACATACTAAAGAAACTAAACCCACTAAAGATCCTAAACATACTAAAAACCCGACTAAAGATCCCAAACCTACTAAAAACCTGACTAAAGATCCCAAACCTACTAAAAACCTGACTAAAGATCCAAAATCCACTAAAGACTCTATTAAAAACCCCCCAAACCCACTAAAAACCCAACTAAAAATCCAAAATCCACTAAAACAACATTAAACACACACCAAATACACTAATTTAATTTATTTTTATTAAACAAATGTCTAAACTCACATTTGGTATTGAAATGGAACTTTTTATTAAATTAGATAAAAATCTTTATACACTCATTTACAATGAAATTATTACAAATAATTGTCATACTATTCAAGAACTACTCAATCATATTTATACACAAATTAAAAGAGTAAATCCTTTCAGTTATGTTTATGATACTGCATTTTCTAAAAATGTAAATTCACAACAATTTACTAATACTAAATTAACTACAGAGGATACTTATGTTATTATTTTAATCATTTCGCATATCATTTGTAAAAATAATCATTATCATTCTTTTTCTTTATTTGATAAATTACGAAATGATGATACAAATCCTTTAATATTACCTAACTGTAAATCTAAAATTAATTGGTTTTATGATGAAGATACAAGTCTCGCAGTTAAACATTCGAATTATTCAAATATTTATAAAACTATTAAAAAACTACTTAAAGGAAAATTAATACCCGATAACCACGTTCCTTATACTGAATTTGTTTCTTCTGTTTTTTCTAATTCTGAACAAGTTAAGATAGGTGTAGATTTATTAATGAATTCTTTACAAAAAAAACTTAAATTAACACCTTTTCACGCTATACAAACATCAAATCATATTCATTTTAGTATTAAAGATAAAAAATTAGGTATTACTAATCCTTACATAATCTTTCAAATAACTTATGTTTTTTATATTCTTCAAAATTTTATTTATTTAATTTGCTTACCTAACAGAAGAACATCACATTACTGTAGACCTTTACAAACAATTGATTCCAATATTAAATCACTAGATAACTTAACAATAAACGAATTTTTTAATATACCTATCAGTTTTGAAACATCATCTTATACTGATACAAAACAATATCTTACAATCGAAGAACAACTACGTATAGAAGAATTATTAGAATCACAAAATCAACAATTAAGATCATTGCTTGAAACTCCTAAACAATTAATTAAAAAAATTGATACTATTCAAAGAAAAATTGATAAATTAAGTAAAATAAATCCCGAAGATTATGTTTCAAGTCCATCAAATAGTCCTAGAACTTTCTGTATTCCTTATAAAAATTTATTATTCAAAGATAAATTAATTTTATTAATGCATATTTATCAAAATAAAGCTAATTATAGATTCTCACATTTACACAATAAAAACTCATATATTATTGATCCATGTCAATATGTTAACAGATATAGTATTCTTAATTTATATAAACTCTCTACAGGCGATTCTTGCACTTTAGAATTACGTGCTAAACACGGGTCTAATGATTCCACGGAAATCAAATATTTTTGTGATCTAATTGAAAAGTTTTACGAAATTGCTTTACAATTAGATAAAGATAAACCACTTTTAGAATCACTTACCGAAATATTAGATATAGATGATTTAATATCTTTTAAAAATATTGATCCTAAAGATCTTAAATCGCAGTATTCTACATTAAAAACTACTTTTTTACCTAAATTATTACATTCTATATTTAAAGATGATTTAAAATCAATTAATTATTGGTTAAAACATTTAGATATTGTTAATAATTTAGATTTATTATAATATTTATAAATAAATGAGTGCCTATACTAAAGAACAATGTATAGAATTTTTAAAAGAATATAAACAATTTAAAAAAAAAACAATCACACGTGTTAAAAATCCAACTACAGGAAGATACTTAACATCATCCGCAACTATTGATGGTATTAAAGAAAAATGCAAAGAACAACATCAAGTAGAATCAAAATCTAGTTCTAGTAGTTCTCCTACAGTTAATTTTAACAATATCATTCCATTGTTTAAATTACCATTTGATAAAAACATTATTAATGCTTATGTTCCAAATTCTACTGATGCTATTAAAATTATTACAAAATATATTAAAACAAATCCAACAGATCCTAATGTTATACAATATAACAATATTTTAAAATATATTAGAGAAATTATTCCTGATTATAATCCACTTGAATGGGACAAAGATAGTACAGATATATTCGCAATGTTTAATCTTACATATACCGAAAGTTATCATTTAGATCGTGATCAACAAAATGTCAACAACAATATTAAAGGTGTTATTAATCGCAAACCTATTGAATATTTTAAAGATTTTGTATTTAACAATAATGACATTACAGATCGTAATATTGCTCTTAAAGTTATTCTTGAAATTATTCTAGAATATAATTCTCATATACCATATATAACTGAACGTATAGCTAATGCTAATCAAATATTAGATCTTTTATTACAAGATCAGGTAAAAAAATCATTTAGTTCTTTATCCATTTCATTTTCAAAAACACCTTCACCCAGATCTAGTTCTAGTGATAAAAAAGATCAATATATTAAATACTTATTACATACAGAACCTATAGTCGTAAATGAAGATGATCCTATATCAGGTGATAATTGGGATGATATGGATTCTACAAAATTAAAACACGTTATTAAAGTATTTTCTAACAACAAAACATATGCTTTTTATGTCAAAGATCTTTATAAAATGTGGCATAATACTGTTAAAACAAATGATCCTAACCAACCTTTTGCAAATCCATATAATAGAGAACCTTTTACCGAAGAACAAAAAACTGAAATATTTGAAAAAATGAAATTAATGTATCCATCTATTAAACGTCCAATATTATGTAAAACACGTAAAGATATTAAATTAGTTATTAATCATTTACCTAATGATTTTGCAGTTGAAATACAATATACAACTGGACAACTTAATATCCCCCTTGTGAATATTGATATTCCTATGAGACACGTTCATATTAGTGATCTTAGATACTTTCCACCTGATATTATTGATAAAATTAAAGCACTTTTTGATAATAATAAAATATTAGGTAAAAAAATACCATTCAAATTACACAAAGCATTCGAACAATATAATAATAAAAATTTAACGAATGAAACTACTTACAAAGATTTTTGTAATCTTTTATTTTAAGAACCTATACAACCAACAATAATCTTCGTTCGCTAAAAATGTTGAAAACTCTTTATGATGATTTTCGGTTTTATTATCTTCTTTTTCTACAAATTTCATTTTCTTATAAAATTCTACATTACCATTTTTTCTTTCAATACACACTGTAAAATAATCTTTGTCATTATATATATTTAATAAATAATTCAATCCTAATTTTCCAAACCCTTTACGTTCATATCTATGATCTATTAACATAAACTCAATTGATAGAAAATTACCTACATTATCATCTTTATAATGTCTTTCGTAATATATTATATATCCTATAACTTTCTTATCTACACATATAAATATTCCTTTCCAATAGGGAAATATAACAATATTACTACACATATTATTTTCATAATATTTATTCCAATTACTAAAACTACCTTTTTTATCATTTGAATATAACCAAGCATTAATATCATTAACATAGAATTTATTTTGTTTTGATAGTTTATATATTATTGTTTTATGAACTTTATCCACAAAATTTATATTTATACAATTCATTTTGCTCATCATAAAATATTACTATCATTTTTTTATATAAAAATGATAATATTATTATTTTTAACATAATGAACATTTGGCAAGAAGAAGATTGGCAACTTAATCACAAAACTCTTAATGAAATATTTCCTTTCATACAACTAGGATTACAAAAATATATTAATAAAGATATTACTATCAAAATATTATCAATTATCTATCATAATGATATTTTCAATTCACCTATTAGACCTATAAGACCACCTCACACTATTCCTAATGCACCTAAAAGACCTACAACAGTTAGAAGAAGAATAAACTTATCGTAAAAATGATATTTTAATTAATAATTTTTATTATTAATGGATGACATACAAATATATTATACACTTAGCTGATATACATATACGAACTGGAACTGAAACATATTCAAGATATAATGAATATTTAACAGTTTTTGAAAATCTTAAAAACTCGTTATTATTTAATAAAATAAATCAAGATAATGCTATTATTTTAGTAGCAGGCGATATATTTCACAATAAAAATAAAGTAGAAAACTTCGGTCTTAACCTTTTTAAACAACTTATAACTATCTTAACAACTATAGCAACTACTGTTATTATACCTGGTAATCACGATTTTTTACAACAATATCCAAATGATCCTAGTCTCTTAGATTCTATAGTATTAACTAATATAGAAAATCTATATTATCTTAATACTACTACTACAATTACTTTAGGTAATATAGGTATTTCTACAATATCAGTTAAAGATACTTTAATACCCGGAGAAGGATCGGGTATTATTAAAGATCTACCAGATTTTCCAAATACTTTTGATAAAAAAATAAAAACAAAAGTAGCATTATTTCACGGTTCTTTTTGTAAAACTTATTTTAATCATAATCAAGAAGTTGATTCTAATAATTCATATCCATTAGAAATGTTAAAAGATTTTGATATTGCTTGCTTAGGTGATATACATTTACATCAATCAAATATATACAAAAATTGTTCGTATGCCTACTCAGGATCACTTATTCAACAAAACTTTGGTGAAGATATAATAGATCATGGTTATCTTATTTGGAATATTAAAACTAAAAAATCTATACATATACCGGTATTTAATCCATATGGATTTGTTATTCTTAAACATATTAATGATATTTGGAATATTAAATATAAAAATAAACTAATACCAATTAATGATATTCTAAACAACCCTAATTTTCCTACCAATATCTCAATCCGTATTGATGGAACATACAATAATATTGATACGTTGTATAATAACCTAAAAACTTACAATATAACTATTACAGATTTTAAAAATCTTATTACTTCCATATCTAAACCTATTCAAAATACACCTAATCACACTACAGATACTAATTATTTTAAACTATATTTTAATGATCCAACTATTACTGATTATATTGATAATCCACATAAACTTTATTTACCGTCCAAATATAAAAAACAAAATGAAAAGATAGCTCAAACAATAACAATTTACCAAAATGCCATAGAAACTGATAATAAAATTAAAATTTCAAATAATAATTTCGTTATTAAAACCTTAGATTTTGAAAATTGTTTATGCTATAAAATGGATAATAAAATTAATTTTCAACAACTTAATAACAAATCAATTATTATTAATGCACCTAATGGTTGTGGTAAATCTGCATTATACGAAATAATATGTTATGCTATTTTTGGTGAATCTATGCCTTCTAGAACTAGTAAGAAATATTCAGCTTCTTTCATTAATTCTAGTGCAACCAAAGCAACTACAAACATACTTATTTCTATTGATAATATTGATTATAGAATTAAACGTAGTTTTAAAAGAAATGATAATTCTTTAAAATCATATGATACAACTGTATCTAATGAATCTATTAATATTTCAGGTCTTACATTAACTAAAAAATGGCTTGAAGATAATTTAGGAACAATTGAAGATTTTCTTAAAACTTCGATGATAACACAAGATTTTGATTTCAGTTTTCTTAATTTAGACCCTAAAAATATTAAAAAACATATTGATAATAATATAAATTTAAATGCTATTATTAAATTTAAAGATCTTATTAAAGACTGTTTAAATGCTTATAAAGATGTGTTTCAATCTATAGATTCTAAATTATTAGAATTAAACAATAACATAATTGAAATAGATTTTAATATCACCTCAATTACTGATAATATTGAACAATTAACTAATACAAAAGAATCACTTTACAATAATTTAGAATATATTGATTATACTAAATATCCTTTAGATAAACTTGAAAATACAATCCAAAATAATATTGATATCAAAAATCTTAAAGATTATAATCAATTACTTAATACACCAAAACCAACTAATAATTATAATTTAGATCAAATTAAACCGTATATTAATACAGATTTTAAAAAATTAGAAGAAAAACTTATACAACTAAACACTATTAGACCACGCAAACCCAATAACACTACAATAATAGATAATACTTTAGATCTAATTTCTTTACATTTTGGTAATATTGAAACACTTCATAACATTGTTAATACATATTCTAAATATCCTTCAAATAATAAAACAACTATTAATATTAACAAATTAAAAGATCTTAATACTTTACAAGAATCTCTCAATTCTATTAATAATAATATTAATATTAATAATACAACTATTCAAAATATTCAAATTACAATTAATGATCTTAATAATTCAATACATGCTTTAGATTATATTAAAAAACCTCTTATATCTATTAAGGAAGCTGAAGAAGCTATTGAATATTTTAAATCTTTAGAAATTAAATATCCCAATAAATACATAATATTTGAAAAATATACAAAACAACTAACAGAATTAGAAAAAGAATATATTAAACCAACAATAGAATTAGAATTATGTAATAAATATATTGATGAATATAATAAGTTAAATAGTCTTAAATCAACTTACGATATTCAAATCAATATTAATACTACTATAGAACAATTAAGTGAATATAAATTAACTGAATATAATCCAGAATGTCATATATGTATGAAACAAAGTTCAGTTATTAAGAAATTAGAATTAGAAAATAAACTTACGACTCTTAACAATAGCATTGATTTATGTATTCTTAATTTAAAAATGTATATTAAAAGATTTAATTATCTTGAACATAATTTAGATCATTATAAAAATACTATTAATCAATATACTATAGAATATACTATTAATAATATTAAAAATAAAAAAATTTTTAAATGGATTCAAGATTATAATGAATTAAAATCTAATATTAATTATTATACAGATAGCATAAAACAACATAAACAATACGAATTATATAAAACAACCTTAAATGATCTTAATAGTAATATTAAAATAAAAGTAAATGAACTTAAATTACTTCAAGACGACACAAATAAGCAACTTCATATTGATAAAAAAAACCTAGAAAATGATCTTAATACATTATATTATACAATAAATTATGCTTATACATTGTATGATTCTTATTTAGCAATTGAATATAATAATTGGAATGAAAATATTAAAGCTATTGAAAACACACTAAAGTTTAAAGAACCGGTTAAGGATTATAACAATATTGAAGATTATAAACAATTAGAATTATGGAATACATATTATTATAATGAAGAATTAATTAACTATGCTAAAAAACATTTTAAACGTAAAACTATACTTAATAAAATTAAAGATATTGAAAATGAAATAAATGAATTAATTATTTATAAAACTAATATGATTACACATTTTGATAGTTTTTCAAAAAATAAAATTGAACATAACATTTTAAATACTTTACAAATTAATATTAATCATTCAATTATTACATTTAAAAGAATACTTGAAAATTACGATAATTTTCAAAAATGGATTTACGATACTCACATATTACCTAATATCATTTCAACTGTTAATAATATTATCAAACAATCTACAATTAACCCTTTCATTATTAATGCCTTTGTAGAAAACGAAGGTATTCAATTTTCTCTTAATAATACAATATCAATTAATAAAGCTTCAGGATTTCAAAGATTTGTTATTAATATTGCTTTACGTATGGCTTTTCTACAGATTTACAATAATAAATGTTTTTGTTTGCAACTTTTCATAGATGAAGGTTGGACAAGTGCTGATGCAAATAATCGCACTTTAATTCCTACGGTGTTAAATTATCTTTTAACACAATTTAACAGTGTTATTCTTGTATCACATATTGATGAAATTAAAGACATTACAGATATATCAATTAAAATTAATAAAAATAAAGATTATTCGCAAATACAATATTCTTAAATTTTAACAACTGTTAAAATTACAGTCTTATTTGATTTAAATATAATACTTTCAATTTTATTAATTAGATCATCATTATCTTCTTGAGGAATACACAACAATCTAATATTTTCGCTATCTAACAATATTAATATAATATCCATATTATTCTTAATAACAAAATTAGCTAATTTATTCTTAACAGGTTCTATATGTTTTTTCTCTAATGGAAATGAAATATTGTTTTCATCTAAAAAACTACGTATCATTAGCATTTCTTTTGCAAATAATTCATTATTTTTTACAATAGATTCACGATCTAAGACATCACAGTTTTTTTTAAACAAATTATATAATCTTACTTCATTTTTGTGAGGTTTTTCATATATACAATTAGCTGAATAATCATATTTTTGTTCAAAAATAGGCATTTATATAAATATATATAAGGATATCATTTTTTAATTTACATATTGTTTCAATTTATCATTAAAATCACGTGTTATTTTAGTTAGTTCGGCTAATGTACTTGGTGGAGGATCAATTGGAAATCGAGGTAAATTAACTAATATTTTAGTAATGTCATACACTTTTGAAGAATATCCTTTATGATATGGATATTTTTTAACTTGAATTAACTTGGTATTCTTCATACCTTCATCAATTAATTTAATAGTATCTTCTGTTAAATAATCTTCATCAATAATTGCACCTGTAAATAATCTTTTTTTATGTACTCCACCAAAATGAAAAGATCTATCAATCCACAATATACCAAATTTTATTCCACCTACTTCTATTTTACCAAGTAAATCATAAAACTCAAAATTATAGTAATCTCTTTCTTTATATTCATATGTTAACATTATTTTTTCACTTTTTAATGAATCATCTAATGTTTTTTCTGTTGTAAAATATTTTATCTTTTTATAAACCTCTTTTAATTGGTCTTCGGTTAATGAAACAGAACCTAACGCTAAATTAAAAGGTACTGATCCTTTATTATAGCAATCTAATATATAATTATACAAAGGAATAGTATCATAACAATGTGTTATTTTTTTACCATCATCTAAAGTTGATGTTATTTTTGATAAATATTTAATTTTTTTAAGTGGTAAATCACTTAATTTCTTTTGTGTTATTGGATCTAATTCATTTAAATTGCAACCAATATACTTTTGTCTTGGTGATTTACCGGAAGGACTTAATTTTGTATATTTGTTAAACTTATTTGCTTCTAACGCTAAGTTAAGTTTTAAATCATCTAATTTACCTGTTCCACCACTTTGTAACCAATAATTCATAAAATCTTGTTGTTCTTTTGCTCTAACTCTATTACTTTTTCCATATGAACCTTTCTCAAACTTTTCTAATATTTTTTCTTTTTTACTTTCTGTTAATGATTTATTTAATTTTTTTGTTGGGGTATATAACATTGTTAATGCAGATTTTCCAACATCACTTTTTGCTCTTGATAATGTAACTGAAAAAAATGGTGATAATCTTTTACCCATATATTTATCATTATATTCTTTTAATGCTTTATCAAAGGATTTCAATTGTTTTTTATATTCTTTTAGTTTTTTATCTTTCTCTGATGATGATAAATTACTATCTAAAACTGGTTTATCGGGTATTTTAGGTGGTTCTGGTACATTAACATAAGGATCTTTTATTGGTTTATAACTAGTGGGTGTATTTGATTCTTTGTGTAATATTTGAATATCAAATATTGCGGTAATAAAAAATAGTCTTATATCTTCTTTATTTAACTGGCTATCAATATCACATAAATCATTATTAACATCTAAACGTATATCAAACCTAGCATATTTATTATGTCTCACATTATATATATGTCTATGATGAATTATATCATAGACAGATTGCCATAATAAATCTAAATACTCTTTAATTTCTTTTGTTCCACGTAAACTACATAATGTTCCAAATATTATATTAACTATTGTTTTCAATCTATATATATTATAGTCTATTGAATCACTAATTACATTTGTTACATTACCTATACTTTCACCATATAAGAAATAATCATCAAATATTGTAGTTTGTAATTGACATATTGATTTTAAATAATAAGACATTTCATCAATATATTCTGTAAATAAAGCTAATAATGGTGGGATTTTATATGGCCATTCATTTACTGAATCCTTTTTAACTTTAAAATTAATATCTGTTTTATGTGTCATACTTTCAATTATTTCATAACAATCTAAATCTTTTGCTTTTGTAGTTTTTATTTGTTCTTCAATTGTTTCATACAAAAATAATTGATAATCAATATAAGTTTCTTTAATTTTACTATCAAATATTTCTTTATTAGGAATCAGATAATAATGTAAAAATAAATGATCATATACTGTATAACCACCTACTGATGCTTTTTTATAGAATATAGATTTATGTGCTTTTAAAAAATCAATCCAATTCTCATTTGGATAAATATTATTTAATTCTTCAATATAATCCATATCTTTAAAAACATAACAACAATCATTTGGTAATGATTTTCTTATTTTCTCAAATACTTCAGGTTTCTTCATATCATCTTGAGACAAGCTACTACATAAATGTAATAAACATTTTTCATATATGTTTGCATATTCACTTTTATTTACGATAGATACTTTAATTGCTTTAGATGTAAAAGGATCTATTTTAGGGTTTGCTTTCCACTGCTTAATAATATTATCCATATTTACTGCTGAACTTACAGCTTGTTGTAAATTACTAGATAACATTACATCTTTTGATATTTTAATAAAATCAGTTGAAGGAATACTATCAAATAATTCTACATCATCTTTAAACTTTTCTTTATTTTTTAAAAACCATTTTAATATTGAACTATATGTTCCATATTCGTTATCTGTATTAATTTTTATTTTTGCACCTGTTAATATATTAGTTATTTTACCATTATGTACTCCACTATATTCAATCGCAATATCATCTAACCAATCTGTAATACGTTCGTAATCTCTAGTATATAAACTATTTAATTTTTTAAATAATTCATTTTCTTTTTTCCTTTGTGTATCTGTCATTTTACTATAATAAATATAAAAATGAAAACATAAAAAAATAAACATATATGAGCAATCCTGCAAAATATAATAATATTATTCAATACGGAGATTTTCTACCTAGCAATTACAAACAAAATCTAGATTTTTTTGAACAATTGTTTAAGGAAACTCCTATTAAAGATAAAGTTATTAGGACTACTTATAATACTACAACTCCAATCAGAAATACATACAATCCTCTATATTACAACATAGTTGAATATCTATTAACTGAATTATACTTAACTGACAGTACTAACCGTAGATTTAATCTTAATAATATTTTAAAAAAAATTAGAAATATTAAATCATTGTCTGATATTGATGAAATAATTGATAATGATCTATATAATCTGTGTATTAATACAAAAACACAAAAATGTATAAATATTGTTGAAAGTAATGATCTTGATATATATTATAGAAAATCATTTAAATGTGTAAATATCATATTTGTTATTAAAAATACAAATAACACTATCAATATTCAAATACCAAAGACTAAAGAATATAATCCAAATATGGTTGGTAAAGATCACATCATTTATATAATGGATTATAAACAATTAAATAGTAATGATAAAGATAACTTTCTATATAACTGTATAAATAATACTTTTTCTATAAATGATGTAAGTAATGAACATCTAACCATACTTAAAAATACTTTAGGTTTTCATTATTCTAGAAATAGTAATATTAATAGACATATGTTTTTTCCAAATATTGAAAACATTCTTGATATGTATATAGCTTGTGATAATAATAATAATCTTGAATTATTATATTCTATTATTAAATCAACACCATATGATAAAAATAAAGATATTATCAATAATCTAGAATTACTAGAAACTATACAAAAGATATCTAATAGATATTTATATATATTTCATAATATTAAAGATATTAGATTACCTACACCGGGTATAATACATAAAAATGAATTACAAATATTTCATAAAGTAGCTACTAGTTAATTTTATTTATGTAAAATTACTTTTTTCAAAACACCAAGAAAATCATCTTTCATATTTTTTACATTCATTATAATATTAACATTCCAAAGATCACTAGCAATATTTCCAAACTTACCATTTTTACTACCGGATTGTAGATTACCATCCACATCATAGAATATTACTGTATCTTCATTTAATGTAATATGTTTTTTACAATTAATAATTCTATCTTTAATATTAAGAGCAATATTATTTGTTCGTGTTTCAACTTTTCTATAATTACCACCTGGAATAAACTCAATATTCTTCTCTTTATCCAATTTAATATTATTATTCTTTATCTCCAATGATCTCATCATTGGTTCATTAGGACAAATAACAATATAACAATTACCTTCTTTACGTAAAAATATACAATTTGTTCCATTTAGATGTAAGCATTGTGGTTTAACACAATTTTGAATAATACAGATATCAAGTGAATGAAATGTCATATATTATATTGTATAATGTTATCATTTTTTATATAAATTATATTTTATGATAGTCTATATATTCTATACAACCATTTGGATTACATATCATTATTTCATCGTGAAATGCTGAACCTTCAGTATTTGTTTCATTTACTCTAAAATATATCCATCCATTATAACCTAAATTTGTCATACTACATATAAAGTTAACTAATAAAATATCAAAAAACTCTTCTGATTTTCTTTCAACTTTTGTTGGTGTTTTAGGAGATCCTATTGTTCCATTTGGTGTTTTTTTTGCTTCATAATTACCTAATGTATCAGTAATTAATTCACGTAAATTAACTTTCCATTTCTTTTCAAAAAAATCTTCTTCAGTTGGATAGCTTTTTTTCCAATTTGGATATGTATTCCATGTACTTAATTCATTTTCATAATCTTTTAATAAATATTTATTTCTTTTAACATCTTCCATTGTTAAATTTTTTATATATCTAAATAAGGTTGTTATTGTTTTAAGACTACTTATATCTAATAAAACTATATCTTCTACAATTTTAAATTGTAGATCAACACCTGTTCTTTGCGTTCCATATAAAGAAGCTGTATTTTTATCCGCAAAAAAATATGAAGACATTGTTTTTAACATTGCATCAGTATCTTTGTTTTCAATATCAACATTGCTATTTTTTCTATCCTTTATATTAATACCTTTCCATAAATAATATTGTTTTGGAATTATAAAAAAATCTAATCCATTTGTGGTTTTATATTTTAATTCTGCTCTTTTAAAAAAATTATACAAATATTCTTTTTTTTGTCTTGGTGTAAATAAATATTTTATATGTGAAATAATATAAGTTTTTATAGCTCTGAAACTTTCCATTTATATTATTGTAATATTTGTTTTATCTGAAAAAAATATTTTATATTCTTCACTTGTATATTCTTCAACTTCCGGAATTCTATTATCTTTATCTGCTAAACATTCTTTACATCTGGTTTTTCTACGATTATGAGGACAAATACTACCTCCTCCACATTCTTTACATCTTGATTTTCTACGATTATGAGGGCAAAGTTTAGGAATATAACCACATTCATAACATCCTGATTTTTGACGATTATGAGGACAAATTTTAGGAATATAACCACAATCTTTGCAAGCATATTTATTACGATTATGAGGACAAATACTCTTACCCCCACATTCATAACATCTTGATTTTTGACGATTATGAGGACAAATTTGAGAACCACCACATTCTTTACAATTGTATTTAATACGATTATGAGAACAAATAGATGAACCTCCACATTCTTTACATCTGGTTTTTCTACGATTATGAGGACACTTAGGCATTAATAAAATATAATTAATG
>Ga0115553_1000580_pt1 | contig 23017 bp, 20 predicted proteins | sample COGITO_mtgs_1103_2_FD_87284 | JGI IMG/M metagenome (GOLD analysis project Ga0115553, IMG submission 87284) | Pelagic marine microbial communities from North Sea - COGITO_mtgs_110331 | ecosystem: Environmental > Aquatic > Marine > Epipelagic | place: Germany:Helgoland, sampling site Kabeltonne... | reverse complement strand
GTCTCGTGGAAGCGTGCCATGACGCTGGTTATCAGTGGTCGGGCCGAGATGGTTGAACAGGCCGGTGACCGGATTATTCGATCGGCAGGTGGCGCAGAGTTCCCGCTTCCACACGTGGTCCGGCTGATGACGATGGTTACCTTCGCTGGTATGCGGGCGCACCGCTCGCCTCGCTTTTCGAAGGCGGCGTTGAGTGCGCGTGATGATCGTCGCTGCCAGGTCAGCAAGTGCGACGAACGTGGCTCCACCGTCGACCACCTTGTGCCCCGCTCGCGTGGCGGTGACACGTCGTGGGAGAACTGCGTGCTGATGTGTCCTGCGCACAATTCGCGAAAGGGAGACAAGCTCCTTCACGAGTTGGGCTGGAAGCTCAAGCGAAGTCCAAAGACTCCAGTTGGGGCCATCGTGCTCACCCCAGCCCGCAGCTCCGAATGGAGTCGTTGGGTCGCACCTGCTGTCAGCTAACCCGGTCGCAACGACCGGTTGACATCTTCGTCACGGGAATTCCTGTCCGAAAAGTTACCTCCCCAGGGGAAGTAACTTTTCGTCGCGACAGTTATGCGGTCGCAAACTGGGAAGCAAAGTAGCGTCGGGGCGTGTCGAGTTCGTCTAGCCAGGTTGCGGCGCCGACGCGACTGAGTCGGGTCGACTTTGCAACCATGGCGATCACATTCTTTTCGCTGGGTGTCACGCTGCAAGTGCTGCTTATAGACAACGGCACCTCGAGCACCCGGGCGCTGGTTGCATCGGTCGTGATCTTCTCGGCGACATCACAGTTCGCCTATCTCGCAGTGCGCGACGGAGGAGGAGGCGACTGGGCAGCTATCGCTGCCGGGTGGGTCGTCGCTACTCGGTTCGGGATTCTGGCCGTCAGCCTGAGCAGCCGGCTACCTCAAGGCTTCTGGCGTCGCGCCGCCGCGTCGATCAACGCGTTCGATCCCAACGTGGCGGTTGCGGTGCAGCAGACCACCCCATGGGAAGTCGAGCGTGAGTTCTGGCGCACCACAGCAGGCATGATGCTCGGCTGGTTCAGTGGGCTTGCGGTCGGCACCCTGCTTGGCAATGTCCTAGGTGATACCCAGCGGCTGGGTCTTGATGCGATTTTCCCGGCAGCATTGTTGGCGATCATCGGCAACCTGCTCCGCCGCCGAGACGGCTTCATCGCTGGCATCGCCGGAGCAGCGATCTGTCTGGTGCTTCTGCCAATCGTGCCAGCGGGCCTTCCAATCATCGTGAGCGTGTTCGGCGTGGCGATTTCGCTGATCATGGTGCGAGTGCCGGGCGAGCCCCGCACACGGCGATCTGAATCGGCGTCAGATGGTGAGCAATCATGACGACCCTTTCCATCGTGATGCTGACGATCGCCGCGTGGGGCCAACGTTTGGTCGGCGCATTTCTTATCGGTCCATGGCTTGAGAAGCGGCCGATTCTGGCTCGTGCCGCCGGACTGATTCCCGCAGCGGTGGTCATGGCGGTCATTGTGCAGCTCACGGTTGCTCGGGGCAGCAGCTTGGTGGTCGACGAACGTCTTGCCGGCATGAGCGTGGCAGCCGTTCTGGTCTGGCGTCGAGCCCCATTTATTGTGGTGGTCTTGGCCGCAGCAGTCGTTACCGCGAGCTTTCGAGCGCTGGTGGGCTAACTCATCTGGACGACGGTTGCCACCCTGCGGTGGTGTTGGTCGTCCGGTTGATGAATGCGCTAGAGCGGACGTTGGGCAGCGAGCCGCCCGATCGGTAATGATCAGACGATGAGCAACCCTGCGAACACCCGCGTCGTCGTAGCCATGATGGAGCACGAGACAAATACCTTTTCTCCAGTACCCACGCCACTCGCACGATTCGGCCGCGGCGGTTTCGGCGTGCCTGAAGGTCCAGAGGTCTATACCCGGTTCAAGGGGACAGGCACCGGCATTGGTGGCTTGCTTGATACCGCCGACGACGCTGGCTGGGACATCGTCACGCCGATCGCTGGCAATGCTGCACCAAGCGGCAAGGTGCACGCCGACGCGTACAACTACATGAGTGATGCCATCTGTTCTGCGGTCGAGGCTGGCTGCGATGCCGTGATGCTCGACCTCCACGGCGCAATGGTGACCGAAACCACGACTGATGGTGAAGGAACACTGCTTGCCCGCATCCGGTCGATCGCGCCTGATATCCCCATCGGTATCAGTCTCGACTTGCACGCCAACATGACCGGTGCCATCGTGGACAACTGCACGGTGCTTGTTGGTTACAAGACCTACCCACACCTAGACATGTACGAAGCGGGTGCACACGCCGGACAGTTATTGGTGCGCACGTTGGCGGGTGAGATCAACCCGGTGATGGTGTGGGGTAGCCGTCCGATCCTGGCGCAAACATTGCGCATGGGGCATGAAGACGAACCAATGGGACCCCTGCTGGAAATGGCCCGCCTCCAGGAATCTCGCGGCCTGCTCGCGTCGTCAGTATTCGGCGGTTTCCCGTTGGCAGACATCTGGCATGCGGGACTCTCGGTCGTAACGATCGCCGACGCAAACCAGCCCGCAGCAGAGGAAGCCTGCGACTTGATCCTGGACGCCGCCTGGGCAGAACGTGCTGAGTTCATGTTCGAAGCCCAACCGCTGTCCGAAACGATTGCTGAAGCAAAGGCGATGACCAACGGGCCCATTGTCTTGCTCGATCATGCCGACAACGCAGCATCGGGTGGCACCCAAGACACAGTCGCTGTGCTCGCCGAGGTCCTCGAGCAAGAACTCGAAGATGTCGCAATGTTTGCCATCTGTGATCCGGAAGCAGTGCGAGAAATGACGGTGACCGGGGTGGGTAATGAGATTACTCTGTCACTCGGCGGCAAGACCGATATGCCAGCGATTGGACGCGTCGGCGAACCGCTCACGGTTACCGGCAATGTACGCGCGCTGACCGATGGACAGTTTCCTGTGACTGTTCCCATGGGACGCGGCACACAAACCGACATGGGTGCAACCGGAGTGCTTGAAGTCGGCTCTGTAAAGATCGTCGTGATCTCTCGCAATGTTGAACCGTGGGATCCTGGCTGTTTTCGAAGTGTCGGTGTTGAACCGACCCACATGCGCTACTTGATCCTGAAGTCACGTATCCATTACAGGGCCGGCTTCCATGACATCTCGACCCGAGACATCGCGTGCAATGGCGTGGGGGTTACCAGCTCTGACAACAGCCTGTTTACGTTCGAAAACGTCCGCCGCCCGATCTACCCGCTCGATGAGAACGTGACCGCAACACCGGAGTATGGTCCTGCCCCGACTAGGTAGGAGTCGCTAGGAAAACGCCGAAGGGCGGGCGCCGAAGCCCCCGCCCTTCAAGCGAATCGATAAGAGCTGAAGCTCAGATCGTGTGTTGCATGTCAGCCTGCGGAGCGAGCTGCACTCAACCATGCGTCAACAAGGTCGCCGTTATCTGCGATCCAGCCAGCAGCGATCGCCTCGACATCGGCCTGAGCGCCGTCGGAGTTGCTGAGGGCAACACCGGCGATAGCGAGGTCAATCAGGGGCGGTTTGAAGTCGTTGAACAGTTGTCGAGCGGCAGGATTGTCGCTCAACCAGTCCTTGTTAGCGGTGATCTCGATGTCGGCGGCAAGCCAGCCGAGCTGACAACCGTCAGGACCCTGCAAGCAGGTGTCGGCGCTAAGACCGGTGTAGCCGATTTCACCCTCGCGTTGCTGGGCGTACTCTGCGCCGCCCTCTTTACCGAGTGGGTTCGAGTCATCGAGCACTGAGCTGTTGTTGACAGAGATCCACATGGTGGTTTCGCCAGGAATTGCCTGTGCCAGGTAGGCGGTAGGCGTCCAGGTGTAGATGAAAGCAGGCTCGCCGGATTCGGCCTTGTCGAGGAACTCCGCGAACATTGCGTCGTAGCCAGCTTGGGTCTGCTCAAGATTGCTCCAACCAGCAAACTCGATCTGTGACGCCATGATGTCGTCGCAGGTCCAGTCTTCAGGGCAGCCGTAGAACTCGCCCTTGCCATTGCCGTCGGTGTCGAATTGGCTGTAGAGCGCTTCGTCTTCGTTGATCTGATCGATCGTGGTCACACCATTTTCTTCAGCCCAAGACTTGGTGATGAGCATGCCCTGAAGGCCGCCACCAGGCATGAGTGAACCTTCGAGGCGTTCAAGGTGGTCGCCAACGGTGGTGCCGTCGGTGCGCTCGCCTTCCCACCATGACAGGTGTCCTGGGTACCAGCTATTGGCCCAGAAATCCATGTCGCCTTCAGCCATGGTCTGGTAGCCGAGATCGGGGGCGAATTCAAGGTCGTCTGGACTTGAGACTTCGTAGCCGAGGTCTTCCATCAGATCGTGAAGAATTTGAGCTTGGACATAACCAGATGACCAGTTAGCCCGACCCATGTTTGCGCTTTTGCCTTCTCCAGGCAGCGCATTGTCATCTGCGACATCCTCCGCCGCCTCAGCGGCGTCTGCGACAGTGTCGACTGCGTCGTCCGAACCGCATGCCGAAGCAAAGATTGCGAAAACAGCCAAAAACGCGAACAATAAGTTCGCTTTCCGTTTATTCATGAAGTTACCCCTCCTGTGGGTGTGGCGATCGACGGATCAACCGCTATTTATAAGCTATCGCAGAAGGGTCTTAATGCGCAGTCGGGTGGAGTATTTGTGTGGTATCGGCCACATGTGAGGTGCTCACAGGTCTCGGACATATTCTGGTCAGACCGCTCCGCCGCCCCGGACAAGGGCCTCGGATAGCTGTGGTTCAGGTGATGGATCCAGCGATTCCTCGACCATTTGGACCCCAGCGCTTGTCATGTCTGCGTAGACCTTTCGCCGTCGGAACTCGTTGACAACACCTCGTCCCGCTGCGAAGAGGATGACGCCACCGACCAGAGCGAAGAACGAACCAGCACCGGTGATGGCTTTGGGTTCGCCACTTCGGGTGAACGAGAAGATCCATGACGCCGGAATGACGATGTTTGCGAGGCCCAATCCGGCGGTAATGGTTGCTCCTTTCCACCTTGCTTGTTCACCAGCACCGAAGAGCCCGGCGCCGAATAAGGAGGAAATCGCACCGAGCACACCGAGTGCGATCATGGGATAACCGAGTCCTGGACCGTCGCTATCGAGGCCCGTTCGCATGGGCGCGTCCTGGCTCTGAGCGAGGTTGATCATGTTCGTGATCGTCTGGCCATTCTGTATCTGCTTGCCCATGTCGCCTTCAGCTTCTGCTTCGAGTCGCTCGATTTCGGCTTGCATATCGGGTGTGATGAGCGAATCGAGTCGCTCGTCGAACATCCATGCCGAATAGCTGCCAACGAAGATCAGGGCAACGGCTAAGAAGCCACCAGCAATCATGGACCACGATACGTTGAGCCGGATCGGTCGTCGGGGGCCGTACGGGGCCGAGGTCAATGCCAGGATCGCCCCACCGGCGGCAAGCGCAGTAGCGGCAATCGCAACCATGGCGCCTATGCCATGGCTGTAGCTCTCGACGAACTCGGAGGATCGTAGAGTGAAATAGCCGAGCGCGGCTCCGAAGGCGCCGATGGCGGCAATCACCGCGCCGTCAGCACCAGCGCGAGGCGTAGCCCGTACCCAGGTGTCCAACCCGATGGCGATAAACGCCGCCGCAAAAAGTAGTAGGCCAAGGGTGGGCAGTGGGCCGCTTCCGGCGCCGAATAGATTCAGGAGCCACACCAAGAAGGCACCAGCGCCGAGCACTGCAAAGGCCACACCTTGGAACCGGTTGAGCATCCGAGATGGAGTATCGCCCAATCGCACGAGCGGCCGAAGTGCAGCAGCGAACGCGATAGCGCTCAACAGCAACATGAACACTGCGAAGATCGATCCACCTGAGGCTTCGATTCCCGTCGCGCTCTGACCGATCAGTTCGGTCTCATCAGAGCGTCGTCCCCAACTGGAGATAAGTCCGGAGTCCTTGCCCCAGGGGAGCAGGACCGAGATCATCGCTACCACCGAGGCGGCTCCGGCGATAAGCAGGCCGAGTCGCTCGCGCGAGCTGACGGGAGCTGGTGCTTCGGCTTCTTGAGCCGCTGCTGCAGCGTCGACGATGGCAGCGGCGTCGTTGGTAACATTTCGCTCGCCCTGCGCCGCCAACAGACCTTCGGGATCCTTGCGGTATTGCCATGCTTCGCGGATTCGGCCGAGCAGGTTCAGCCCATCGTTACCCTCTCGCTGGCTGATGCGGTCGAGAACGACAGCGACCAGAAAGAATGCGAGGCCGCCCGACGCCGCCAATGCGAGATTCTGACTACTGATCGCTCGCAAGAGAAGTTTCCCGAGCCCACCCGCTCCCATGAGAGCAGCGATGGCCAACATCGAGATGGCCAACAGCAGCGTCTGGTTGAGGCCGGTCATGATCGCTGGTCGGGCGAGTGGTAGTTGCACGTCGGTAAGAACACGTTTTTCGGTGGCACCGAATGATCTGCTGGCCTCGATGACGTCTTCGGGAACCTGCCTGATACCGAGATTAGTTAGCCGCACCAACGGTGGTAACGCGAACACCATCGTCACCATCGTCGCTGACACTTCACCGACCTTCCAGAAGAAGATAAACGGCAACATGTACACGAACGAGTGCACCACTTGCATCGCATCGAGTGTCGGTCGGGTCACATTCCATATGGCATCACTACGCCCGCACAAGATGCCAAGTGGGATGCCGATGATGGTGCACAGAAGTACCGAAATGAAGACCATCGCAAAAGTGCTCGTTGTCTCCGACCAGTAGTCGGGACCGAGTAACCCACACGTTGCGACCATGACGCCGGCCATAAGACCGATCTTGGTGTTACGGGCCACGGATCCAATGATGAAGAAGCTAATCGCCACCCAATACCATGGGATGTCGATAATGCTCGTGCGGCTAGGGTCTTCGTTCAGCAGCAGGTCGAACAAGGTCTGGAAGGGCCAACGGACAATAGCTATCAACCATTCGAGATTTTGATCGGTCCAGTCGACGATCTGCTTGGTCCATTCGCCGAAATGCAACTGAAAGCCGTCTAGCCAGCTGTTCTCAGTGAACTGTGGTTGAGCTGCGAAGTTGATACTCATGCCTTGTGTCCTTGTGCGCCAACCAGATCAGTAGCCGTTTCGACAGATTCGACGGACGAGGCCGTGTTATCCGGGCGCCGGATATCAGCATAAATTCGCTGTCGCCGGAAGTCTTTGATTCCACTGCGCCCAATGGCAGAGAGGATGAACCCTCCGGCGAGGGCGAGCAATACTCCTGCACCCGTGAGCGCAGTCTCGTCGTTGAAGTAGTCGGCGTCGCCGTTTCGCGAAACCGTGAAAGCCCAGGCCAGCGGAATAGCTAGTACGGCTGCACCGAGGCCGGTGATGAGGCTGGCGAGTTGCCAGCGACGTGCCTCGTTTGCTGGTGGGGAAACACTGAGTAACAACGCGCCGATCAGAGCGGCGATGGCAAATAACAAGGTTGGCCAGCCGAGTGCGGGCCCGTCGCTTGACAACCCACCGAAGAACTCTCGATTGCGGAACCCGGCGCGCTCGTCGACGCTCCAGGCAGCGCTACCGCCGCCCCATACGAGGAGTAGTGCCACTACAGCACCGATCGACGACGGGATCGAGATGCCGGTTGAGAGTGGCCGCTGTGGTGTGTATGGGGCGACCCTGATCGCGTACAGGCTTCCACCAACGGCGACGAGGCCGCCGATGAGCGTGATCCACAGCCCGATGCCGTCGCTGTAGTTGTCGACTCCGGCTGGGGCCCGTGCGAGCAGGTAACCAATTGGCAAGGCGAACGCCACGATGCTGCAGATCAGCGCTCCATCGGCGCCGAGACGAGGGGTGTCATTGATCCAGGTGTCGACCGCAATCAACACCGCCACGATGGCGAATAGTGCCATCGCTACCGTTTCGATGCCGTCGAAGCCGACCGAGGCGACGTTCAGGACGAACATCACGACGATCAAGGCCGCCATGGCCGCGAGTAGGACGCCTTGGGCCTGATTCAGTCTTTTGCTCACGTCCTGGCCAAAGGACACGAGCGGGCGAGTCGCGGCGAGGATGGCAAATATCGCGAACACGACTACCAGAATGCCGAAGAAGCTGCCGCCGGAACCAGCGACGCCACTCATGCTCTGCCCAGGAAGGCTTTCGTCGGCGGCTCGTGCCCACGAAGAGATGACACCGGCGTCCTTTGCCCATGGCAATAATGAACCAATGATGGCAACCAGCCCTCCGCCGATGACCGTCAATAGTCCGAGCCGTTCGGCCGCCGAGATGGGAACGAGACGTTCTGTAGGTTCTTCTTCGCGGTCAGCAACCGCGTGATCGACCTCTGCAGCTGCTTCGATAAGGAGTCGTTCCGATTCGGTGTCGGCTTCGTCGGGTGAATGCACGTTGGCGAGCAAGTCTTCCGGGTTCCGGCGGTGAGCCCAGGCATTGCCGATTCGTCCGAACAGGCTCAGGCCGTCGTCTTCTTCGGGTTGGCTAATTCGGTCGAGGACGACGGCGACGAAGAAGAACGCAAGTCCGGCGGAAGCCGCGAGCGCCGTGTCGAGGTTGTTGATGGCCCGGAAGATGAGTCGTCCGAGCCCGTCAGCACCCATGAAAGCGGCGATACCCAGCATCGAGATGGCCAGGAGTAACGTCTGGTTGAGGCCGGTCATGATCGCCGGCCGAGCGAGGGGAAGCTGCACATCGGTGAGCACCCGAAATTCGGTTGCTCCATAGGATCGGCTGGCTTCAACGATGTCTTCAGGTACTTGACGGATACCTAGGTTGGTCAAGCGCACCAGTGGTGGCAAGGCAAACATCATTGTGACCATGGTCGCCGAAACATTGCCAATGCCCCAGAACGCGATGAAGGGAAGCATCCATACGAAGGAGTGGATCACCTGCATGGAATCGAGGACCGGACGGGTCACTTTCCAGACAGGGTCGAGGCGGCCGCAGAGGATGCCGAGCGGTAGTCCGATCGCGGCGCATAGGAACACAGAGATGAAGATCATGCCGAACGTCTTCGACGTCTCGAACCAGAAATCTTGGCCGAGGAATCCGCAGGCCGCGACCATTATGGCAGCCATGAAGCCGATTCGCGTATTGCGTAGCACGGAGCCAAGCACGAAGAAGCCCAGCACCAGCCACACCCACGAGATGCTCATGATCGACGTGCGATTGACGTTCTCGTTCATGATGAGGTCGAAGAGCGACTGGAACGGCCACTTGATGGCATTGAGTAACCAACCGAGCTCGCCGTCGATCCAGTCGACCGTTTGGGTGAACCATTCGCCGACAGGGATTCGGAACTGGTCGAGCCAATTATTGTCGCTGATGTCGTTGTTGGTTTCGGCCTGCAGGAGCAGCAGCATTACATGAACACCTCACGTTCGAAGCCGTCAATAAGGCTCTCGACGCGTCCCATCTCCTCGACCATCTCTCGAGGGTGGAGGGCCCCGACCAGGGAACCATTGTCGTCGACGACAGCGATGCTCAAGCCCTTGCCCGCGGCCGCGTAAATATGGTTGAACTTCGAAGTTGGTGTTGTCTTCTCGAAGTCAGTGCGCAGCGCAGAGGCGAGGTCGTTGCCTCGAGTTGTGGCAAGAAGTGCGTCCTTGGGCATGAGAAGGCCGGTAGGTCGGCCCGACTCGTCGACCACAAAACCGCCCTCGCCAGAGTTCGTTCCGATCTTGGTTATGGCGGCTTGTAGGTCCATGGACGCATCGATGGTGACAGCGCCCCGCATGATCGTTGCGACGTCGATGACTCGCCCCTGATCGACGTCTTGCACGAACTCGGCCACATAACCGGTCGCGGGTTGGGTGAGAATCTCGTCAGGGGTGCCGATCTGAACGACGGCACCATCCTTCATGATGCAGACTCGGTCGCCGATACGCAGCGCTTCGTTCAGGTCGTGGGTGATGAACAGGATCGTCTTCTGGAGATGCTCCTGAATCGCCATCATTTCGTCTTGCATCTGGCGGCGAATGAGCGGGTCGAGTGCCGAGAAGGCTTCATCCATGAGCAGAACGTCGGGGTCAGAAGCAAGCGCACGGGCGAGACCGACGCGCTGCTGCATGCCACCAGAGAGTTCGCTCGGGCTCGATTGGGCAAATGCGCGTAGTCCAACGAGATCGAGCGCCTCGAGCGAGCGGCGGTCTCGTTCGCTTTTTTCGACACCCTGAACCTTGAGCCCGTATCCGGTGTTGTCGATGACCGATCGATGGGGGAAGAGAGCGAAGTGCTGGAAGACCATGCCCATCTTCTGGCGGAACTGCTGCAGCGCCGTACCCTCGAGTTGTTGCACGTCGGTGCCGTCGACGATGACTTTGCCATCGGTGATGTCATGGAGCTTGTTGACCGTGCGTATGGCAGTTGACTTGCCTGACCCCGAAAGGCCCATCAGTACAAAGGTCTCGCCTCGTTTGACGTCGAAGCTGACGTCGGTCATGCCAACAACGTGATCGGTTGCGGCCTGTACCTCGTTCTTTGTGAGACCATCCTTTGCGAGCTTCAAGGCGCGACCTCGCGGTTGCGGTCCAAAAATTTTGTACACGTTTTCGAGTCGGATGATCTCGTCGGAAGCACTGTTGTCCGTGCTCATTCCCCTCCAATTGGTCGGCGTGTCACACCCCAGTAACGGACACGCAGCGATTAGAACGTACCACGCGGGAGCACCACCGACATTTGGCGCATTGTCATGTGGTTCGTTACTCAGCGTCAGTTCGACACGGCTGGCAACAATAAAGCCATCTAGAATTTAAATTATGGAAGCGACCTGCCCTCACTGTGGGTACGCACTTGGCGGAAAAGGGAGATCAGCGCAGGAGCGCGTCGCGCATAGCTCCCACGTAGGCACCGAAATCATCCCCGATATCGGAACGACGATCATGGCGGATACCGAGGTCGGTTCAGAAAGTCGTAGCTCCGTTGGCGGGATGCGACGTCGTCGCATGATCAGCGTCTTCGTCGTGTTGGGCCTCATCGCACTGGTTGCGCTAATAGCAACTCTGGTCTTTGGAGACGATGGCGATGATGTCGCCGACGAACCCACTGTGCCAGCGATCGACCGTGTGGCGGCCGACTCTACGTCCTCTGGTGCCGATGTTCCGGCGGGGCCAGTCGCACGCAGCGGCGATCCGAACTTCCCCCCGAGCGATGACCACTTGGCGTCAGATCGCATCGCCGATCTGTTTCGGCTCGATATAGACGGTGACCGACGATACGCGGTGGTCTACCCGAGTCAGATGGGTTTGCAGATGCTCAGTAGCGACGGGGCGACGGTGCCCGAGCTCAAGGTGGCGGTCGGATTCGAGGAAGCGGTTCGTTTTCCCTTGCTCTCCAATGGTGAGCAGACCTGGGCGGTCGATCCGAGCGACCTCAGTACCGTGTATCTGGTCTCGACCCAGTTCGAGGTGGTCGACATAGGTCTCGAGGGTGCGGTTGCGTTCATCAACCCGAGCATCGCACCTACCAATATCGGCATCAGCTCGTTCGGCGCGTGGGGTCCTGGGTTCGATGTTCCAGTAGGCAGTGAGATCATGGGGGTTCCCGGTCGCGGGCTGCTCATTGTTCCAGCGACCGGCGGTACCTATCGGCTGACCCGACGGGGGGTCGGTGTTGAAAAGGTCAGCGATGACCGAGTCGTCGCTGCTGGTATGCAGAGCGAGGTCTACGAGCGTTGCGACGAGGTCTTGGTCTGTGAGCTGTACGTGACCGGCGTCGACAATACCGAAGGGACCCGACTCGATGTCGGTGTCACATCCCAGGTGTATATCTCGCCGCTCGGCGAGTTCGTGCTCATCGCAAGCGGTGACGTCGCTCAGATCATTGAGATCGAAACGGGGGACCGTTGGGATGTTGCCGAAGGGGCGATCTCGGCGGCCGGGTGGTCGCCAGACGGTCGGTTCGTGGCGTTCGTCTCAGGAAATGACGTGGTGCTTGGCTTCCCAAACGATCGGCGGGCCGAACGCCTGACCTTGCCAATATTGCCGACGTCGTCAGCTCTGCTCGTCGTGGCGGACTGATTGGGGCCCGCGATCTTCGAGACACCGCTCGATGATCGGCATCGGCTGGTTGAACCGAGTGCGGTCTCGTTCTGAGACGAAGATGCTGGGCGGCACACGCCGATCGAACGACTTCATATAGGCATCGCCGTGCTGATCGAGTTGGTCCCACGCATTCGAGAAGACCCAGCCTGTTGGGCCGGTGACGTCTCGAGTAGCCCGACCAATAGTCGGCGACATTCCTCGCCGTCCGGCGCGGCGAGCTTGCCATTCGACGAAAAAGTCTTTCATGCGCGCCATACGAAAGGCTATCTCAATCCATGCTTAGGGCAGTCCTCAATCCAGGCTTAGAGCAGTCGTAGACAGATTTTTGGTGGCGAAACTACGGCTGGTCTGTCATAGTGCGCGAGTGCGACTCGATATCGACTCCTTGCGGACACTTCGAGCCATTGTTGAGTCCGGCAGTTTCACCGGTGCGGCAGCGCGCCTACATCTGACTCAGTCAGCGGTGAGTTGGAAGATGAAAAGGCTCGAGGAACGGCTGGGGCACGCGCTCTTGGTTCGTGATGGCAAGTCGATTGAGCCAACCGAGATGGGTCATGAGTTACTGACCCATGCCGAACGCATTCTTACGGCACACGACGACGCCGTAGCCGCTCTGAGGCTGCGTGAGCTCACCGGCACCGTACGCCTCGGGTGTAATGACGAACCGCAGATCGATCAGGTCGCCGACATCATCCGGAGCTTTCGAGAGCAGCACCCTAGGGTGGGGGTGCATACCCGCATCGGGTTGAGCAGCGTCGTCGGTGCATGGCTTCGCGCCGGCGAACTCGACCTTGCCATCGTCCAGGTCCTTGCAAGCGATCTCAAGGAAACCGATGTCGTGCTTCGCCGCGATCGACTCGGTTGGTTTGCCTCACCCGACCTTGCACTGGAAGAAGACGGCTCGGTGCCGTTGATCACGTTCGGCCCACGCGGCTTCTATCGGCCCATCGCCGAGAAGCTACTGCGAGAAGCCGGCTTCGAACATGTTGTCGTCGTCGAGTGTGAGAGCACGTCGGGTGTCATCGCTGCGGTTGAAGCAGGACTTGGTGTCGCCGTGTTGAATGAAGCACACCCGGTTGCGCCGGGTGTCGCGGTTCGGGGCGAAGGTCTCGGTTTGCCTTGTGGCCTCCCCGAGGTGAAACTGATCGCTCGCCGTTCGCAACGGTCGCGCGATGCGGCGGTCAGAGCACTGCAGGCCACTCTGGTCGAGGGTTTCTCCGTGGAACAAGCATCCGCCGGTGATCTTGGATAGCAACCCAGGGTGCGCATGCCGCGCGATTCGGTATTGGGTCAAGGCTGGTCCACTTAGCATCACCAATGGTGATGGCATCGCCATTTGTTATTCTGAGTCACAGGACGATCGTGACCTCGGTATGGGCAATGGTTGAGGTCATCGACGAACGTGGCACCAGTCGGCCTTTGATCCCGCAGACCTCGGTCGCCGCAGCAACGTGGGCACTCTTCGTCGGGCTCGCTCTGGTCATGGTGGGCAACGGCCTCAACGGGTCGGTGCTCGGGGTGCGAAGTGACGAAGAAGGCTTCAGTCTTGGGATTACCGGTGTCATTATGGCTGCTTATTTTGCAGGGTTCTTGCTCGGCACGACGTATGCCGAGCGAGCTCTCAAGAGCGTGGGGCACATCCGGGTCTTCGCTGCGCTGGCATCGACTGCGTCGAGTGTCGTTCTTTTGCAGGCACTGTCGGTCACACCCGGAACATGGATGATCACTCGGTTCCTCTTCGGCGCTTGCATGGCCGGTCTGTATGTCATTGTCGAGTCGTGGCTCAATGATTTGGCGACGAATAGGACCAGAGGTCGAATGCTGTCCGTGTACATGATTGTCACCATGGGAGGCATCGCTGGCGGTCAACTGTTGCTCAATGTCAACGATTCGTCAGGCTTCACGCTTTTCATCATCGTTTCTGTGCTGGTGTCGTTCTCGTTGGTGCCGGTGACGTTGTCTGCGTCGAGTGCTCCACCAGTTGCGGTGCCCGAGCCGATGGGATTGCGCGCTCTTATCTCACGGGTCCCGACCGGGCTCGTGTCGTCGTTCTTCAGTGGCGCCGGAGCTGGTGCACTTCTGGGTATGGGTGCGGTGTATGCCTCGCAGGTAGGGATGAGTGCCGGTCGCATCTCGTTGTTTCTGGCAGCGCCGATGATCGGGGCATTGGTTTTCCAGTGGCCGATCGGCTGGTTGTCGGATCATCTTCCTCGCCGAGGCGTGTTGTTCGGTGTAGCGGTGGCTGCGACGCTCGCGCCACTGTTGGCGTTGCTAGTCCAAGACGGATCGCCGGTGGCAATCGGAGCCATGTTCTTGATGGGTGGCGCGATGTTTCCGTTCTACTCGTTGACGGTTGCCTACTCGAACGACTGGTTGAAAGCCGAGGAAATCCTCGGAGCGAGCGGCACGTTGGTCAGGGTCAACGGCACTGGCGCCATCGCTGGCCCGTTGCTGGCGGCCGGCCTTATGGCAGGCTTCGGCCCGCGGTTGTTCTTCTGGACGATTACTGCCATCTTCGCGTCGGTGTCGCTGTTCATTCTCGTGCGGATCGTGTCCAAGGACGCGCTCCCACAAGAACGGCAACGCTTACACATCTACTTCCCTGCTCGGGCCTCTTCGGTTGCCGCAAACTTGATCCCTCGACGCCGTCGTAACGCCGCAGGCATCCCCGAAGGCCGAATCGTCAACAGGTGACGCCGGTTGTCCTCCGATCGGTGAGCTAGGTTCCGACTATGAAAGTTCGGATCGGCGTTGCAGCAGGAGTTGGGGCGACCGATGATTCGTACGGATACCTCAGGCTCGTCGATGCGCTTGATGATCTGGGGTATGACTCGATTTGGGTTCCCGACGTGATTACGACGTCGGTCTTTGATCCAATTGCTGCACTAAGTATCGCTGCGGGGCGCTGCGACCGGTTGAAAGTCGGCACGCATCTGATCGTTCCCGGACGTGATCCGGTTCGACTCGCAAAGGAGTTGGCCACACTCGATGTCTTGTCGAACGGGCGTTTGTTGCTGCTAGGCGTGCTCGGGCTGAACCAGCCCGACGAACTCGATGCACAATCGGTCGTGGCAGCAGAACGATCAGCAATGCTCGAGGAATCGTTGCATATCATGCGCACGCTCTGGGCGGGCGAACCGCTGTGCTTCGAGGGCCGTTTCTACAACTACAAGAACGTTGAACTTGCTGTTCACCCAAAACAAGATCCGCTCGAAGTATGGCTGGGTGGACAGGTTCCGGCATCCCTCAGGCGTTGTGGCCGTATCGGCGAAGGGTGGATGCCTGGCCTGTGCTCACCCGACGAGGCAGCGGCGATGCGCGAAGTCATCACTTCTGAAGCACAGGCCGCGGGACGCGAGATCGACGACGAACACTTCGGCATGAACCTGTCGTGGGTTACTGGCCCAATGAGCGACAAGTTGCTGGCCAGCATTGAAGCTCGGCGACCTGGATTTGACCCGACCCACACCATCGGCTGTGGCGCGTCGGGGCTTGCCGAGCGAATCCACGCATTTCTCGACGTTGGATTCTCGAAGTTCGTGATCCGGCCCGCCGAGCCACCCGAGGACTGGAGTGAAGCTGTCGAGTCGGTCTCAGAAGTCCTGTGCCTGCAAACCTGACGCCAACTGACCTGTCTAGGAGCTGCGTAAGGAAGTCGTTTGGGTGATCCGAGAGAACACGGTCGGGGCCCACAAAGCGATTTGTGAGAGGCGTCATGCCAACGGGGCAATGCCGGGTACCCGTGAGGGTCGGGCAAACACTTCGTCGAGCATCGGACGGAAGTTGTCGAGCGTCATAGAGTCGTAGTTCGGGTCGAAGCAGTTCTGGTCATACTCTGCACAAAACTGGACGCACGCATCGAAGTATGGCGAGTCTGCGTAGCGATCTCGGGCGTGTCGGTCGCCGCCGAGGTGATGGAAGTAGTAATAACCCTGGAAGATCCCGTGGTGTTTGATGACCCAGTGGGTTTCGTCGTCGACGTAAGGAGCGAGTAACGCCGCTGCGGCATCGCTATGGTTCTCGGGTGCGAACGCGTCGGCCACGTCGTGCAACAACGCGCCAATGACCAGATCGATTCGTTCGCCGTTGCGGTGAGCCCGTGTTGCCGACTGAAGCGAGTGGTCATATCGGTCTATCTGGTAGCCGAGAAGCGGCCCTCGCAACATCGCAAGCATAGAGACGAGGTTGTCGACGAGTGCACTTCGCGCATGTTCTTCGAACAGTGGTGTCAGTACCTCGTAGTCAGCTTGGCTGCCGTCGGCCATGGATATCCAGGTCACGGTATGGGTGCTCATCGCGCCTCTCCAGAGATACCTGCCGCTAGCGCGGCAACATCGTCACAGTCGAAGTAGGTGTCTTGCAGATCGCGCTCACCGCTACTGCCGTCAAATGTGCGACGTGCATGCAAGACGCTTAGGCCACGCAGGAACTGCATAGTCCCGGCATAGATACGAAATTCGATCTGATTGGCCGGGTTGCTGATCGCTGTTGTGAGCAGGTGATAAGCGAGGTGGAAGGCATCGACGTCGGCGTCGCCACGTGGCCATTGTCACTGTGGAGCTGAGACCAATTGCACAATCGCCTCCCGAAGGTCAGTAGGGGAAAACGTACTCTCTTTGGTTGCTCCGTGGTGTGACAATAATTCACGAAGCTCGCGAGTGCACCCGACGTTCTGTTCGTTATCCCAGAGCCGTTACTTACGGTCTTGTTGCACGTCAAAAATGGTGGTGTAGCCACCACGGGACCAATCAGGTGCGGCTGGCATTGTTCGACCGTGCACGGTGAGCGAACGAGCGGGCTCGCCCTGCCCAATGAGCATGCCTGAGGTGCGGCCGGTGGCACCGTTCGCACCCACGCCGAGTAGCGGAAAGCTGTCGAAGGCCGAATACGTCTGCAGTAACAACGGGCGCACGCGACCAGAGTTGTTGGGCATCGAACCATGGACGCAGCCGCAGTTGTGCACGGTTATCGAGCCTGCGGGACCCTTTAGATAGTTGGCGGAAGCAAGATCGATTCTGGGCAGATCGTCGGCTCGGATCGAGCCGGTCCACGTCTCGTTGTCGTTGGCATACAAGTTGAATAGTTCACCGGTGTGGCTACCGGGCACTATGCCCATGGGGCCCATCTCGTCGTCAACGTCATTGAGGTACACCCCAATGGTGAGCGGCGTGAAGTCGGAATGGGGCCAATACTGGATGTCCTGGTGCCAGTCGACAACTTCGCCACCATCTGACCACTTGTAGTTCAGTTTTGAATGGTGGTAGCGGGCTGGCGAGCCAAGCAAGTCCAACGCGATGTCGGCCGCTGGTCCAGCGAGCGTGAACTCGGCAAAGGCCGGGTGATGATCAACCGGATTGGTCAGCCGCCGAAGGCGCGGGGTTTCTGCACTGTGGTCCGGCTCGAGGTCGAGCTTCTTGTTGCTGGTGCTCAGCGACCGACTTTCTTCGATGAACTCATCGCTCGCGCTCTGGAGCCGGGCCAGCCACTCTTCGCTAACCGCACCTTCAATAAGAAGGTAACCCTGTTCGTGGTAGCGCGTGATCTGTTGTTGAGACAGCACGCGAAGCTCGTTCGACACCGTTGCACCCATCTGGCCACCCTATCCGCGAAGTGATTCAGCGTGCGAAAGGAGCGCAGGCCGTCGCCAGACAAGGACCATGAATGTGTCTACTATCTCGACACGTTGCACGCCGAACGGTTATCGCCAGCGCTTGGTGCAGATCTGGTGGGTATGCGTGCGGAGAGTTTGCGCGACCCGGCGCTGATCGAGTCGCTGTACGAGATGCTCATCGAGCATCAGGTGGTGTTCATCCGCGATGCAGACCTTCACCCGGTTGATCTGGTGCGGCTAGGTGAGTCGCTGGGAACACTTGGCGCTCGCCACCACAGCTACCCCACGCACCCTGACGCCGACGATGTCGTCGTGCTCAGTTGGCAAGGCGATGACACGCCCGACGCCGCTGAATGGCATAGCGACATGACCTATCGCGAACGTCCACCGTTCGCATCGATCTTGCGGGCGGTTGAACTGCCGCCCGTTGGTGGCGACACGCTGTGGGCGAGTATGCACTCGGTGTACGAGTCGCTCAGCGATGGGTTGTAGAGCGAGTTGGCCGAGCTCGAGGTCGTGCATGACATGGGAGCTTTTCGCAACGGAGCGTATGCAGCTGGAGGCAACGCGGGCGTTGTCGAGGCGATGGGTCAGGCCGGCATAGCAGTACACCCGGTCGTCATGCATCATCCAGTAAGTGGACGTCCGTATCTGAACGTCAGCGAATCGTTTACCCGATGGATCATTGGCATGTCGGCGCCCGAGGGTGCTCGACTTCTGACCATGCTCTTCGACATCACCAATCGACCAGAGCACCATGTCCGGTTGCGGTGGATGCCGAACACCATTGCCATCTGGGATAACCGAGGCACCCAGCACTATGCCGTCGTCGACTATCTGCCCCATCGCCGCGTCATGCATCGCGTAGCGGTGGCGACGGATCGCCGCTGCGTTTGATTGCTGCTGCGTCGCTGGTTGTGCGGTTGAAAGCGCGTGATCGTGCTCGAAGAGTTGCTCGAACAGCATGGCCCTCACCTCGTCGAAAGGGGAGCGAGGCCGGACAAGCTTCTAAGCCATAGGTCATCGTCGACAAACCTTGCAAGAAGTGCTGTCGTCTCGTCGATTCGATCGTGCGCGTGTTGGCGCCAAAGTCGCCATTACCGCCGCGTCGAGAATTGCTCGTCGGGTGTTAGTTGCCTTGATTGCCCATGCATTCGAAGGATCGAACATTTGCCGTAACGTGCTGACGAAAGCGTTCTCGTCCCGAACAGAGATTCTGCTGCCAACGATATGCGTATACTTGGTGGTCGTGGTTACACATACGGGCGAGCGACTTGCATCGATGGTTAGCGAGTATCGAGATCGTCTGCGCGACTCCGAAGTTGTCATGGCACCGCTCACGCTTGGCGCCGCTCGTTTGACTCGGTACAGCTTCAGTCGGATGTTGCTACGACGAGCAGTCGTCGATGGCTGGCAAGCGCAGCGCGTGCTCTTTGAGATCGATGCCGAGGGCTGTGGTGAAGCTGCCTACGAGATCCGTATCGCCGACCGAGTATTTCACTTCGTGGCGTTCACCACGACGCTTGATGAATCGGAACACACTGATCGAGTTGTGGCCAACAACTGGGAGATCACCGGAGCGCTTGTCGAAGGTGACCTGACCAATGAGCTCATGGCGATGCTGCGGGCCGAGGTGCCCAAACAGGAAGACGGTCGCGTCGATGCCCGAGTCTTGGTGCTGACGCGGGGTAATCGCAGCCTGCGCTTCTTCCAGTACATCGTTGACTGTCTTGCCGGCGGAGGGCAACCAGATGCCGAGTTGGTCGGCGACGCCGGCTACATGATGCGAAGTACTGCGTTCTATGGGAATGGTAAATACGGCATGCGCTCGTTCGCTGGATATGCCCCATCGCACCCGCTCCGCGTTCCTTATCGGGCACAAATGTTGGCTGCGTGGTTGTATCGAGAGCTCAGCTATGACGTCATCGAACACTGTGCGGCAAGGCAAGGTGGAACTCGAGCAGTTGCATTTGATGACCAGTGGAAACGGTTCTTTGGGTTGGGAAATGCAACCGGGCTAGGACTCGTGCCTTATGCCATGAAACATCCGCACGTAATTCACGCGTGGGCCGCAGTACGTGAGATTGCTCTAGCCCAGGTTCGAGAAATGACCGTGACCGAGGCTCGGTGCCGGGCGCTTTGTGACTGGATCGACCGGGCTCGAGACGCGTTCTCAACCGGCACGACCGACGAGTGCGCTCCGTTCCTCAATCCGCGAGAGCTTGTCGGTTTCATCGACCAGATTCACGCGAAGTTTGATGAGCTTCGATCACATCCTCGGGCGTGGGACGAGCTCTATCGATGGGCGAGTGATCAGTCTGCTGAACTCACCGAACTTGTCGTTGCTTTGTTGATTGAAATCCACGAAGGGGACGACGAGGTCATCGATGAGATGTTCTACGTCGACGAGGGCTGCTCCGTCGACCCAGGGCTAACGGTCGGCAGCCTTGTTGACCTGCTGGCGCAGCGGTTTTCCTGGCTTGATCAACTCGACCTGGCAGCGACCGATGCCGACCACTATTTGTGGCTGATCAGCGACAACACCGAGGAACCTCGGCGAGCGCCTCGGGCCAGATTCCGTTCCGATGGGCGCGATGTTGCGATCGATGTTGCGCTCCGTGTCGCGGAACTGAGTCGGGCGCTTGAACTGGCTGACAAAGATCTGTCAGTCGCAACACTGCTGCGGGACCAGCCAGAACTGCGAATGGCCGTTGAGCGTGTCGTCACGAGTGGCGACGTCTACGGCGAGCCGCGAGATAATGTTTGCAGCGCCAACTTCTTGCCATTGCAGCTGCAACGCTTCCAGTTAGCGATGTACGGCATGGACAACTTCAAGCCGAAGTCGACCGATTGGCTTCGTGTCACGTTGTTTCAGGGAGCACCGCGTCTTGCGGATCTTGGCAACGATGCAGCAATGATTGACCAATGGGCGATGCCCGCTCGGCCTGGGAGCCAACCATGATCATCGACGGCCTACAGATCAATGATTGGTCTCGTGAGGTGATCCGCACCGTGCGCTCAGGTGGCGTGAACATCGTGCATGCAACTGTGGGTGTGTGGGAGGACCTCGGCGGGGCGATGACCCGGATTGGTGCCTTTCGGAACCTGTGTCGCCAGAACAGCGACATAGTCCGCATCGTTGGCAGCGTCGACGAAATCCGACAGGCCGTTGCCGACGACGTGCTGGGCATCGTTCTGGGATTTCAGAACTCCACGATGCTCGGCGACGACCCCGAGATGGCGCAGATGTTTGCTGATGTCGGAGTCCGGGTTGTGCAGTTGACGTACAACATCGCCAACCACTTGGGTTCAAGTTGCTGGGAACCGAGGGACGCCGGTTTGACCCGAGTTGGGCATCGTATGGTCGAAGCGCTCAACGACGCCGGCGTGCTCATAGATATTTCTCATGTGGGCGACGTAACCGGGCTTGATGCTGTTCATGCCTCGGCCCTGCCAATCGCGGTCACGCACGGCAACCAGCGATCTTTCTGTGATTCGCCGCGGAACAAACCGGATGCGGTCATCGATGCCGTTGCCGGTCGCGGTGGTGTGATTGGGTGCACGTTATATCCCTTGTTCATGGGCGGTGCCGACGTGACGCTGAACGAGTACTGCTCGATGCTTGCGGCTCTCGCCGACCGGGTTGGAGCTGAGCACGTCGCTATTGGCTCCGACGCAGTTGTGGGGTGGCAGTCAGATGCACTCGGGTGGATGCGCAGTGGGCGCTGGGACCGTCCCGAGCCGTCGGAGATCCCAGTGTTTCCGCCTTGGCCTGCCTGGTTTTCCGGTCCGCAAGATTTTGCCAACCTGGCTCATGGGCTCGACGAAATCGGTTTCTCTGAGGTTGAACGCGATGGCGTGATGGGTGGCAATTGGCTTCGACTGTTTGAAACGGTGTTTCGTGGAACCGCCGACTAGGTGATGCGAGTAGCCCCACGCGAACTAACAGACTTGATATATCGGTCGTGCCGCGTCGTGGGCCTCTCAGCCGGTGTCGCACAACGGTGTGCTGAGAACGTGACGCATGGTGAGATTCATCGAGGGAATTCCGTATCGGCGTTTCTTGATGTACTCACTCAGGGTGATGAATCAGTGCGGTCGTTCGCCACCGCTGCCGATCGACTCGAATCAGTTGAGGCGACTGGTCAGGTCACGGTCGCCTTTGATGAGCCCGTTGCTCTCGCAGCGTTGAGCGCGTCGCTAGAGCAGGCGGCGAGTCGTGGTTTTGTGCCACAGGTGGGGGCCACGGTGCCGGGCAACGAGATTTCGGTAGGGATCGATTTTGTACGTCACCAGGTACCTGATCAAGTCAGGCGAGATGCAGCCGCTCGCGAATACCAGGCGATGTCCGAAGGGCTGGTCTTTGCGGTTGAACAGCTGCAAGCGCTCGAATCGAGTGCTGCTCGCTTCTTGGTGGCGGAGTCATTTATTGACTCGGTGGTAGGCGAGTAGCCGGAGTCGCAGGTTGCGAGAGCCTCTGCTGCCACTTACGGTGCTGGTCAGACGGTTTCTGAATCCAGTAATGGGGAGCCCAGGTGGCAGGTTCGTTGAAGAAAATGCGTCACGTAGTTACCGACAAGACCTATGACTACATCATCATCGGCGGTGGGTCCGCTGGGTGTGCGTTGGCAAACCGACTGAGCGCCGACCCTGCCAACGAAGTGCTGGTGATCGAAGCGGGGCGCAAGGACTGGAAGTGGGATGTCTTCATCCACATGCCAGCGGCGCTGACCTACCCGATCGGCAGCCGGTTCTACGACTGGAAGTACGAGAGCGAACCCGAGCCGTTCATGAACGGCCGCAAGGTGTATCACGCTCGTGGCAAGGTCCTTGGCGGCAGCAGCAGCATCAACGGCATGATCTTCCAGCGGGGTAATCCCATGGATTATGACAAGTGGGCCGCCGAGCCGGGTATGGAGCACTGGGCGTACGAGAACTGCTTGCCGTACTTCAAACGAATGGAAAATCGCCTGGTTGGCGGCGACGAATGGCGAGGCGAGGACGGCCCGCTCAAGCTCGAGACCGGACCGGCCGGGAATCCACTGTTCAACGCGTGGCTCGAAGCTGGCCCTCAAGCCGGTTTCCACAGCACGAGCGACGTGAACGGCTACCAGCAGGAAGGTTTCGCGGTCTTCGACAAGAACGTGGTCCGAGGCCGTCGCCTGAGCGCCGCCCGTGCGTACCTGCACCCGGTGCTTGACCGAGCAAACCTCACCCTGCTCACGTTGGCCCAAGCCAACAAGATTGTGTTCGAAGGCAATCGAGCCGTGGGGGTCGAGTACCGCCGAGGTCGCCGCACCCACACAGTTCGCGGCACCGAGATCATCAGCTGTGGTGGCGCGTTCAACTCGCCGCAGTTATTGCAGCTGTCAGGAATCGGCGACCCGGACCACCTGAAGTCACT
>Ga0115553_1000538_pt1 | contig 23803 bp, 19 predicted proteins | sample COGITO_mtgs_1103_2_FD_87284 | JGI IMG/M metagenome (GOLD analysis project Ga0115553, IMG submission 87284) | Pelagic marine microbial communities from North Sea - COGITO_mtgs_110331 | ecosystem: Environmental > Aquatic > Marine > Epipelagic | place: Germany:Helgoland, sampling site Kabeltonne... | reverse complement strand
GTTCGTATAGAAAAGACGCGAGTATACGTGATTCCATCCCCCCTTGCTGAGGCTGAACGGATGGTATTGAGGCGCGTTGGTTAGCTTATTCGTCTGGCATGATTGGCGCCCTGGAGGATTGGATGCGAGACCAGCCGGTGGGCAGCAGTCGGGTTAAATTCTGCAGTGAACGCTGATAAGTGGTTGGGGATAAGACGTCCCGAAGGCTGCGGTACAGCCAGCCCAAATCCAGCCAGAAAGACCGTTGGTCAATATAGGCCAGCTGACAACGTATTTTTTCAGGTAGCAAATATTGTGCATACAAGGTTGCTGGGGCGGAGTGACCTGTGAGGCAATCGTCTTCGGCGATGAAGGCCAGTGCGTCGGGTCCAGTGAGGCCCGGTTTGACGCTGAGCAGGCGCGCCAGCGCCATGGGCTGCACTAGCTGACCATGTTCTGGCTTCATGGGTCTGGGGCCGACCAGGCTCATGTCGCCGCGCACGACGTTAACCAGCTGCGGCAGCTCGTCGATATGGTAGCGGCGCAACACACGACCAATGGGATGGATGCGCGGGTCATCACCGGGCGCGACTAGTGGCCCCTCAAGACCGACTGCCAGGGTCCTGAATTTGTACAGCATGAAAGGCTGCTGGCCACGGCCAAGACGATATTCTTGAAAAACAATGGGGCGGCCGTCGGTGATTAGGATTAAGACCGCGATGAGCAGCATCAACGGCGCGAATACAGTCAAGCCAAGCAACGCAAGTATCCCATCAACAACTCCTTTGCTGATGAGTCCAGCCCGACTCATGGGGTCACCTGATTTGGCCCGTGAAGTTCAGAGCGGCGCAGATACCGATGGGATATAGAATAAAGGTCACCAGGGCTAAGGGCTGAACAGGTTTGTGCCGATAAAAGGTTTCAGGCTGTTGCCAGGTCCAGTAGCATGCCAGAGCCGCGGTTGGCAAAGCGATAGTTCCCCACCAGATTGCGCTGTCCAGCTGCGTGAAGTGTGGCATGACGAGCAGCAGGAGAAAGCCACTAAGATAAATTAACGGCAATAGACGGCTGGCTCGCCGGCGCCCGAGTATCACCACCAGATTACGCTTGTCCGCAGCCAGGTCGGCATCGTGATCGGGGAATTCGTTAACCCACAGAAAAGCAGTAATGAAGATGCCGAGGGGCAGGGAAAGCAACAAGACATCGAGGCTGAGCTGATGGCGTTGGATCAGATACGTGCTGAGGGCGATTACGGGCCCATAGATCAGCAATACCGCCAGTTCGCCCCAGCCACGGTATACCAGTTGCAGTGGCGGGCCATGATAGGACCAACCGAGGACGAGACCCGCGATCCCGATCCAGAAGGCATGGGGCTCCTGCCTGATGACGATCAATGCACCAAAGGCTAACCCCAGAGCGGCAAACACCGCGGCCACCAGCCAGGTCTGGCTGCGGCTCAGTAGGTTGTCCACCATGACACGCTTGCCACCGGAAAAATCTGTGCGATCCTCTGGTGCGACAGCAAGGTCGGTGCCCGAGTCATAATCATAAACATCGCCCCAGGCGTTTTTGGCCACTTCCATGCAGAAAAATGCCACGCCGGTGATCAATAGCCAAGACCAGTCAAGTGGCGCCTCCAGTGCGGCAACGCTGGCGCCGATGGTCATGGAGGCCGCAGAGGTAATGCTGATTTTGGGGTCGGCGAGGCGCCAGATACCCAAGCGTATGAGGGGATTCATTGGATGGTGTCATGCCTGCAGGATGCGATACAACAGTGCAATTTACACTGGATCCGGCGCGCTAATATTGGGCCAGATCAAGCAATCAGCGGGCCACCAGCATCAGTTGCTCAGCCGCCTGAGGACTAGCGCAGCCTGGCGGTACGAAACCGCAGAGTTAAGCCAGTGTCGGTAGCTGGTAGGTCCAGTCGTAGAGGCGCTGCACCTGCGCCGCCAAGTCCACCAGCGTCTGTTCCGCATCCCAGCCAGCCAGAGCGTGGAGGCCAACGGGCAGGCCATCCTCATCCCTGCCGCAGGGAATTGAAATGGCAGGATGCCCCGTCAAGTTGGCGATGGAGAGATGCGACCACCAGCTGGCTAATCCCTGTTGCTCACCATTGATCAGCACGCGCTGATCCTGGGTTGGGTCAGCTTGAGGCGGTTGGGCATTCAAGGTTGGCGTCAAGATCATGGCATAGTCCGTCAGCAAGCCTTCCAGTCTGTCATAGAGCTGTGAACGTGCCATAGCATCCGCTTGTAGGCGCACACCGTCGGATCTAAAGGTCTTTTCGGATAATAATACCTTCAGACCAGAGCCCAGTAATTCTTGCTGTTGCGGGGTCATGGCCCTGACCCGCGCTGCCAGATTGGCCGCCATCAGCTGCATGGCGATGCCAGGGTCGAAGGCCAATGGGTCACTGTTTGCCTGGTCAACCTGATAACCGGCGCGTTGCAGATCGGTCACGGTTTGCTGTACCAGGGTCAAGATTTTTTGATCACAGGGTTGACCACCAAGGGCAGGAATAAACAGAATTTTTTTGCGGTTCGGCGACCCCTGAGGCGAAGGGGCAAGGCTCAGTTTGGTTGTTGCACGCCGAGACCAGGGGTCCAGCGTGTGGGCGCCAGACATGGCGTTGAAGCTCGCTACAAGATCCTCGATATGTCGGCAGTTGATTGAGATTGAGCTGTTGTTACCATAATGAAACGGCCAGGATTCATGAGGAATCGCCCCCATAGTCACTTTCAGGCCCAGTATGCCGCAGGCTGCGGCGGGTATTCTGGCGGATCCGCCACCATCCGTACTCACCGCCAGTGGCCCGACGCCGGTGGCTGCCGCAACACAAGCGCCGCCACTACTGCCTCCCGGAGAGCGCTGTGTGTCCCAGGGATTGCGTGTAATGCCTGTCAGTTCGGAGTCGGTAAGCACCTTGGCGGCAAATTCAGGGGTGGTGGTCTTGCCGATTAAAATGGCGCCAGCGGCGCGCAATCGAGAGACGGCGACCACATCCTTGTCTGGCTGGTAGTGCTGAAAAGACCGTGAGCCATAGCTGGTGCACATATCGCGGGTGTTGAGTAAGTCTTTGACCGAGAATGGCACGCCAAACAGAGCCGGCAGTGCGGCACTGTCGCCGGTGCTCACGCGTTGATCGCACTGGCGGGCTTGAGTCATGGCCCGCTCCCAATTGAAGCTGACGAATGGGTTGCACGCGACCTGAATCCGCTCCGCTTGCTGGCGAGTCGCTGCCATGACTTCCAGTGCAGACATTTGCTGCGTGCGAATCAGTGCGGCGATTTGCACCCCTGACAAGCCGATTATATTGTTATTCAGAATACACCCTCCAAATAAGTGCGAAATTTCAATGACTCAGGCGCCTGCTTTGCTATTCAAGCGCAGCACTGACTCTGACCAGGTTAAGCGCTGTTTTGCATCGTCCAGTGACTGGTATGACCTTCGTGCACCGCCTTCAACCATGGCTGGAGTGCTCGATTCAGCGATAGAATCACTGCTGGCTTCAGCCGTCTGGGCCCTGAATAAGGGCGCCAGACGCGATCAGGTGCTCGATATCTGCGCTGGTGTAACCCAGTTCGAGCAGAATATCACTGGAATGTTGGCCCAACATGGGAACTCCTCCGTCCGGTCCAAAGACCCCGTCATTGATGCGATATCCAGCGGTGGTGACCTGTTGCGGTCCGGCGGCACTGGCCACTTCTTGGGTCAGTTGTCGAGCTGTGGGCTGGCCTGATGCGATGGTTTCCTCCAGGCTTTGGACGCCACCGGCCACGACTTTCTCGGTGCTGAATATCTGATCCCACACTGCAGAAGTTTTGGTCTGAAGTTGAGCTTCCACGGCAGATTCAATCTCCTCAATGCGCGACTTAAAGGCAGCGTTGGTTAGATCGGCATATTCGGGCAGACCGACTGCGGCGCAAATTGCTCGGCAATGATCGGGAAAATAACCCGCCAGCATAACGTAGCCGTCCTTCGACTGATAACGACCGAGCAAGGGTGCTTCGCGATTGTCTGCCGGTGCTGGGGGTAGGCCGGTGGATGCAGCGATGCTGGTATTCCGGTTGAGCAACAGCATGGCGACGTCCTGCATGGCCAGGTCAACGTATTGGCCCTTGCCGGTGCGGGCCTTTAGTAAGAGGGCGGCAAGTACGGCCGAAGCTGCCTGCATACCGGTTGCATAGTCGAGTACCGGCCCACCGGTTCGAATCGGGCCGTCACCGCGGATGTTATTGGCCATGTAACCCGAGGTGGCTTGCACCACATCATCGAAACCCGGCCGGTTGGCATAGGGGCCGTTACGGCCAAAGGCGGAAATCGACAAATAGATGATGCCTGGATTAAATGCTGAGACAGTTGCGTAATCCAAAGAGAACTTCTCCATCGTCCCGCCTTCAAAGTTCTCCACGAGTATGTCGGCCGCCTCTGCGAGCTTGCGGGCACAAGCCTGAGCCTCAGGTTTGTTTAGGTCCAGGCAGATGCTGCGCTTACCGGCATTTTGAGGCACGAAGCCCGAACCTATTCTTTTTGCCAGTTGTGCGGGAGTACCGCCCCAAATCCTGGTCATGTCACCGATGGGTGCTTCCACCTTGGTGATATCAGCGCCGAGCAGGCCCAGCTGATAAGTGCAGTAGGGCCCTGCAAGCACGTGTGTAAGGTCGAGGACGCGTAATCCTGAGAGTGGTTTCATGTGGCTTCAATCCTGTGTGTCGCTAATGGCGACGGAAGCCTAAGCTCGGTTTGCGTGCTACCGTCGTTTAAATTTTTTCGCTGAGCTAGCTGGCTCGGCGTTTAGCGGAATAACATGAGCTTTATCGGTGTGAAGGTCAAGCCATTGGGGTTGGTATGCAGTAACAGCTGTGCTGAGGGTTGAATCTGCGAGAGTATCCAGGCCAACAATCGCTACGTGTGGGCTGACACGAGGGGTCGGGGGCCAACTGGCCATGCCAATATCGGCGGGTTAATCCCGTGCTCTAAGTCTGTTGATCTGTTTATCTATTCCTATTTATCTATTCCTATTTATCTATTCCAGCTGATCTATTCCTGTTGAACTGTTCCGGGTCAGTAAAGACTCAGGGTCAGTAAAGACTCCGGGTCAGTAAAGGCAGGCAAAGACAAAAACTTAGCGAATGAAATGCACGATATCAGGAATTGAATTACTGCAGAATCTGCAGGCAAGTAAAAAATATATAACCGACCTGTGGAATAACCGATGTTTTTAGGCAATTAGAACAGAGAATAAAAATAGAGAATAAAAATAGAGAATAAGAGCAGCTAAACCGCAACGAGTGTCGAAGCCTTAACGGGAAAGAAGCCTTAACGGGGACGAAGCCTTAACGGGGACGAAGCCTTAACGGGGACGAAGCCTTAACGAGAAAGAAGCATTAACGGGGAAGAAGATCAGCTTCAACCCCGCGCTTGTGACTTGTCGCTTTATTTCTCGATACGATAGGCCTCAATATCACCGCCACTTTCAAGAATGGCCTTAATCCATTTTGGTCGCGCACCCTTACCGCCGCCCCATTCTTCATTGTTTGGGCCGCGATAGAGTGGTTTCGGTTTTTTCTTGGTGGCTTTAGATTTGACGGATTTAGTGGATTTTCTGGCGCTGGTTGCACTCGCAGTCTTAAAGCCCAGCTCAGCAGCAGTAATAGCATATTCGGCAATTTTCTGTTTAATATCTGCGATGACATCTGCTTTATCTTTGGCAATCATCGCGTCATGTTGTTTTTGTAAAGCTTTAATTTTCGTTTTAATACTTGCAAGTGTTGCCATTGGTTAAATACCTCTTATTATTCAATCTAATATGTAGAAATAATAACCTGAATGATTCTGGTTAATAAAGTCTTTTTTTCTGGATGTTTATAGGTTGAATTCGACAATCATTAAGAATGTAGATCTTTAAATCCAAATATTTAATTCATTTTTATGGGTCAGCGACGGAAGTAAGGCGCAAGGTATTGTCTTGATGAGCGCTATGTTTTTAAAGACCCTATAAGACTGATGCCGCGAATCGGCGCAAAAATTCGCGAGATAATGAAAAAGTTTACCGAATAAGTTTACTAAATTAAGTAGAATCGAATAAGAACAATAAGCTGTTTCACTGGCATTTAAATCAATGTCTGAGCTGGCCCTATCTGTGTGTATGATGGGCGCAGTAGTCAAGGTGCTTAGCGTGGCTGGCGTGCCAGGAAGACGCTGCGGAAAATTTTATTAGATGAATAAAGGCGGAAGTGCGATGAAAAGACACAAATGGACGTTAGGTTCGCTGCTGAAGCTGCTAGTGGTGCTGCTAATCACTAGTCAATACTCGTTGGTGCGAGCTGATACGGCAATATTTGCCGGCGGCTGTTTTTGGTGTGTAGAGGCCTTATATCAGGAAGTGCCGGGTGTAACGACGGTGGTGTCGGGTTTTACCGGTGGCACATTACCGAACCCGACCTATAACGGTAATCACCAGGGTCACTACGAAGCGGTTGAGGTGACTTATGATGCTGGGCAGATTAGCTACCAACAGTTGTTGGATCTTTACTGGGTTAATATTGACCCGTTTGATGCGCGCGGCCAATTTTGCGATAAGGGACCGAGCTACCGCAGTGCGATATTTGTGCACAGTCAGGCGCAACGTGAGCTGGCTGAGTTATCTAGGCAGCAGGTCATTGATCGCTTTCCGGCGCAGCAAGTTGTGACCGAAATTTTACCGACCAGCCGGTTCTACCCAGTAGAACCCAATCATCAGGACTATTACCAGAAAAATCCCCTGCGCTATGGGTTTTATCGAAGTGGCTGTGGTCGAGATAATCGACTCGAAGCTATTTGGGGTGCCGACGCGAGGCACTAGCGCCCGCCATGATAGTGTCGCTCGAAGACATCGGCAGATCTGACTTTTCTAACGATCCAGGTCTGCCATTTGTTGGGCCTGCAAGCAGATTGCCGCAGCGGTAAAGCAGTGTTTTTGTGACATGGCCAATTCAGTTCGTTCGATACAGTCCAGAATCAGTGCGCCAAAGAAGGGAAAGCCAATTTTGCCCGTGACCTGGTGCTGCTCTTCACCATCCTGGGTCGCGATATAAACATTATTTTCACGGGCAGGCTGATCCAGTTGCTGCCCCAGATCAACATATTTGCGCAGCTCAATATAGCCTTTGGTGCCAAGAATAGTGGTTCGTCCGTCACCCCAAGTGCGCAACCCGTCCGGTGTGAACCAATCCATACGAAAATAGCCGCTGCTGCCATTGTCGCCGACGACGCTGAATTCACCGAAATCTTCCAGTTCTGGATAGTCGGGATTGGCAAAGTTGGTTGCGCGGGCCATGGTTACCGTGGCGCTCGAGGCACCACTGTAAGCTAGATACTGTTCGGCCTGATGGCTGCCGATATCGCAAATAATACCGCCATACAGGGCTTTGCGAAAAAACCAGTCTGGTCGGGCGGCGGCATTCAGGCGGTGGGGCCCGACACCGAGCACCTGAATGACGTCCCCGATAACACCATCGTTGATCAGTTCCAGGGCATATTCCGCTGATTCATTTTGTAGCCGTTCGCTGTAGCAACAGGCATATTTACGGCCTGTGGTGAGCACCGCCTGGCGTGCCTGATGAAGCTGGTCGAGGCTGGTGAAGGGCGTCTTGTCGGTGAAATAGTCCTTGCCGTGGGCCAGTACCTGCAGGCCCAAGTCACAACGCAGGCTGGGGATTGCGGCTGCAGCTACGAGCATCACATCGGAGTCTTGGAGAATCTGCTCAGGAGAGTTGGCGATCTGCGCCAACGGGTGTCTGCGCTGCAGAGATTCAGCTTTCTTTGGGTCAGTGTCATAGACATATTTCAGCACACCACCGGCCTGTACCAGGTTGTCTACCATGCCATAGATATGGCCGTGATCCAGGGACATCGCCGCGAAGGTAAAATCCCCCGGGGCGCAAACCGGTGCTTGAGCCCGGGCGATGGGTGCGTAATGCATTCCGTCAGTCATAAAACGTCAATCCTGAATTTGGTGCTTAGGCTTAGAAAGTGTTCGATATATCAGTGATCTCTGTATTTCCCTGAGGCTTGCTAATCGTTGATTGACGGATTCGGGCCTTGAGGAAATTGGTGTAGCGTCGAGCATTAATGGGTAGTTTCACGGTTTTTCCGTTGAGCGCTGAGTAAATCATGGCATTGGCGAGCTCTACGGAATGAATGCCTTCGTTCCCCTTAGCTAGGACCTCAGTGCCGTGCAAAATAGCATCGGCAAAATTCTCCAACACTTCAGCATGCTGGCGGCCGGTGTCAATGATGTCGAATTCAATGCGAGTGCTCTTGGGTTTTTCAAAGGGACCATTGTCTTTGATCGCCTGGGTCACAGTGATATCATTTTTCAGGAGGGTGATCTTGCCTTCTGCTGTATCGTACACCAGCAGGCCTCGGTCTGCGGCAATTTCCAGACGGTTGATACCCGGCGCTTCGCCAGTAGTGGTGGTGAAAACACCAGTGGCGCCGTTAGCGTATTCCAGCCAGCAGGTGATGTCATCTTCGACTTCGATATTGTGATGTTTGCCCACATGACCCTGGGCTCTTAGCGCCGTCGGCATGCCAAATAACCAATGCAACAGATCCAGTTGGTGAGGGCATTGATTGAGCAGAACGCCACCACCTTCTCCGGCCCAGGTCGCACGCCAACCGCCGCTGTCGTAATACCGCTGGCTTCGAAACCAGTCGGTGATGGTCCAACTAATCCGTCTGATCTGACCCAGTTCGCCGGAATCAATCAGCTGCTTGATGTGCTGGTAATGTTTGTTGGTGCGCTGATTGAACATGGCAGCAAAGACTTGTTTGTCAGGATGTCGGTGGGCGCGGATGAGCTTCTCGCAATCAGCTTTGTGCACCGAAATGGGTTTCTCCACCAGGAGATGATAGCCGGCTTTCAATGCGGCGATACCGATAGTGGTGTGGTCATAGTGAGGCGTGGCAATGAGTATGGCGTCGCAGTCGCCGGCATTGATGAGCTCGGTCGATGTGGCGTAGCCTTGACATCCATAGCGGCTAACGATTTTTGCAAGTCTTGCGGAATCAATATCACAGACAGCAGCGAGCACAATGTTGTCGATAGATTCGATGAGTCGACAATGACTCGAGCCCATATTGCCAAGACCGATGATGCCCAGTCTGATGTGCTCGGGGCTAGCGGGTTGAGTCGTTATAGTCACAATGGCATCCTATGGTCAGTCTGTCTGGCTGGTTCAGTTCAAGCCGAACTGATTGTGCAGGTAGTCGTAGCTGGCTTGCAGGCAATCAAACTCGTCTGCCCCATAGCAGCTGTCTTGCTCGATAAAATAATACTCAATGGGGTGTCGGCGCGCGGCATCGAGAATCGCTTGCCAGTTCATGTTGCCCTGACCCACAGGGGCGAAAATGCGTTGGGACTCCGCGTTGATGGCGAAATCTTTGAGGTGTAGCAGGGGCATTCTGTCGCCGACGTAATCGATCCAGACTGCAGGATCGGCGCCACCCGCTTGTATCCAGTGGGTGTCCAGTTCTGCCTTGAGGAGCTCGGCGCTGCTTGAGTCGTAGAGATGCTGAAGCCAAGGCTTGCCATCGAACTGACGGAATTCATGGTGATGATTATGGTAAGAGAAATCGATACCGGCGGCGTTGAGCTTATCAGCGACGGGCTGTAGTTCTTCTAAGAATTGCTTGATGCCCGCCATGGACAAGTAGACCTTAGGTGGAATCATGCCCACGGCCGTGTGCCGACATTGCCAAAGGTGATGCTCTTCGATGACCCGGTCCAGGTCATGTCGATAGCGATCCCAGGCGACATGGGTGCCACCGATGGTCAAATCATTGTCGGCACACAGGTTGGCAATGGTTTGGGCATCGATGTCGCCAAATGCGGAAATCTGGATGCTTTGATAACCTATGCGCCGCACCCGCTCGAGGGTTGACTTCAGGTCATCCGCTGATTGGGTATATTTTCTTAAGGTGAACATTTGTACGCCGAGGACCGGTTTCATGCAGATTTCCATAACTTTAATCACAGCCTTAGAGTATACGTGAATCGCATGTGCTTTGGCGATTGTGTGCTGGCGGCCGAAAACAACGATATAATGTCGCGGTAAATCTGCAGTCGATGCCAGATAGTTGTAATATTAAAACGTTTGAACCAGCAGTTGTGAGATCGTGGATCTTGACCCGCAGAAAAGTAACTCAGGCTCCGTATGAGCGTCAATAAGTCGTTAAATAGATCCATGAAAGGCACCTAAAGTATGACCAAAAGTCGAATAGCCCTGTTACTGTTGATCGCCTCTCTGGTGGCTGGTTTTTTTATTTTCGATTTGGGCCAATATTTGACTTTGGACTACATCAAGTCCCAGCAGGCTCAGTTAGACGGGCTGGTGGCAGCTCACCCCTTGGTTATCGCCGCGGCTTACTTTCTGATCTATGTGCTGGTGACTGCAGTGTCGCTGCCGGGTGCCGCTATCATGACCCTGGCTGCCGGCGCCATGTTTGGGCTCTGGTGGGGATTGTTGCTCGTGTCTTTTGCATCCACCATTGGAGCGACCCTGGCTATGCTGGTGGCGCGGTTTGTCTTGCGTGATCAGGTAAGTCGCCGATTTGAGCGCCAGCTCAATGGCATTAACAAGGGCGTTGAGCGGGAAGGTGCCTTCTATCTGTTCACCCTGCGGCTGGTGCCACTGTTTCCGTTCTTTGCCATCAATTTGATTATGGGCCTGACCAAAATATCGGTGCCGGTTTATTTTGTGGTGAGCCAGATAGGGATGTTGGCGGGTACCTTGGTATTTGTGAATGCCGGTACGCAATTGGCCCAGGTAGAGAGTCTGGCGGGCATTATTTCTCCTGAACTGTTGCTGTCATTTGCATTGCTGGGTGTCTTTCCACTGTTGGGCAAGAAGCTGGTCGATATTGTCAGGGCACGCCGAGTGCTGGCGCGCTGGGACAAGCCCAAAACCTTTGATCGTGACGTGATCGTGATTGGTGCAGGCTCTGGTGGTCTGGTGGCAGCGTTGATCGTTGCCACGGTGAAGGGCAAGGTGACCCTTATTGAAAAACATAAAATGGGTGGTGACTGCCTGAATACGGGTTGCGTACCGAGCAAGGCGTTGATTCGATCGGCGAAACTCGCTGCCGACATGAACCGCGGCCCGGCCTTAGGTTTTCGCAAGATGAAACCGGATTTTGATTTCGCGCACGTGATGGATCGGGTGCAGCGCATCATCAAGACCATCGAGCCCCACGACTCAGTGGAGCGCTTCGAGGGCTTAGGGGTCAACGTGGCAATCGGTGAGGCTAAGATCTTGTCGCCCTGGTCCGTCGCGGTCAATGACCAGGTGCTGACGACCCGCAGCATTATCATCGCTACAGGCGCCGCGCCGTTTGTGCCGCCGATCAAAAATATCGAAGCTGTCGATTATCTGACTTCTGACAACCTCTGGGACATCCGTGAAATGCCAGGCCGAATGATCGTGTTGGGGGGCGGCCCGATCGGCACTGAATTAGCCCAAGCCTTGAATCGACTTGGCAGTCAGGTGACGCAGGTGGAAATGGCGCCGCGGATTATGTCTCGTGAGGATCCAGAGATATCTATGATGGTCACGGCCAGTCTTGAAGCAGAAGGCGTCGAGGTGTTGGTGAATCATACGGCGCGAGAAGTGCTGGTTGAAAAGGGCGAAAAATTCCTGCTGGTATCCACAAATGATGGTCAGGAAAAACGCGTCGCCTTTGATCATTTGTTAGTTGCGGTGGGTCGTAAGGCAAATGTGGCAGGCTTTGGGCTGGAAGAGCTCGGTGTCGGGATTACCCCGCAGGGCACGATCGAGGTCGATGACTATCTGCGAACCAACTACCTGAATATCTACGCGGTGGGTGATGTGGCTGGTCCTTATCAGTTTACGCATACCGCCTCGCATATGGCCTGGTTTGCTGCGGTGAATGCTTTGTTCGGGACCTTCTGGAAATTTGCGGTGGACTATTCTGTTATCCCTTGGTGCACATTTACCTCGCCAGAAGTTGCACGGGTCGGTATTAGTGAAACTGAGGCTCAGGCGCAGAATATAGCCTATGAAGTCACCACCTTCGATGTGGCTGAACTCGACCGGGCGCTGGCCGATGAAGAAGCGCACGGCGTGGTGAAGGTGATTACGCCGCCCGGCAAGGACACTATTCTGGGCGTGACCATCGTTGCCGACCATGCTGGTGATCTTATCAGCGAGTATGTGCTGGCGATGAAGTATGGGTTGGGGTTGAAGAAGGTCATGGGCACCATTCATATCTATCCGACCTTGGCTGAAATGAACAAGTTTGCTGCCAGTGAGTGGCGCAAAAAGCATAAGCCCGATTGGGCGCTGGAGCTGGCGGGTCGATACCATGCCTGGCGTCGATCTTAGGTCGCTGTATTTTGTTTGCCAAAGTACGAGATACTGATTGATGGCGGCCACGGGTTAGCTGCTAGGATCAAACCTTCAACACCACAAGAGGAATCAATGATGCGAATTGGATTAATGCTGGGTGCGACTGACGGACCGGACGGCACCGTCGACAAAATGGTGAAGTCAGCTCAGGAAGCCGAAGCGCTGGGTTTTGATAATCTATGGATGGCGAATATTTTCGGTTTGGATGCCATCAGTACCCTGGGGATTATTGGCTATGTGACAAAAAAAATCGGCCTGGGTACGGCCGTGACGCCGACTTATCCACGTCATCCCACAGCCATTGCGCAGCAGGCCCTGACCACAGGGGCCGCCGCCGGTGGGCGCTTTAGTCTGGGTATTGGTTTGTCTCACCAAGTGGTGATTGAGGACATGATGGGCTTGTCTTATGCGCATCCAGCACGCCATATGCGCGAGTATCTGTCGGTGCTGGGGCCCTTGTTGCAAGGCGAAATGGTGAGTTTTTCTGGCGAGCAATACCAAGTCAATAATTTCCAGATCGGGCTGCCTGGCCGCCAGGCAGTGCCTTTGTTGGTGGCTGCCCTTGGGCCGGTGATGCTGAAACTGGCCGGTGAGATGGCTGACGGCACCATTACCTGGATGACCGGCCCCAATACCCTGGAGTCACATATCATTCCCACCATTAATAGTGCGGCCCATGCGGCAGGCAAGCCAGATGCGGTGGTTGCCGCCGGTTTTCCCGTTGTGCTCACCAACGATGTTGATGCCGCCAAGGAAATGATTGCGAAATCCTTGCAGGTGTATGGCGTGCTGCCATCGTACCGCGCGATGCTGGACAAAGAAGGAGCTGCGGGTCCGGCGGACATTGCCTTTGCCGGTAATGAGGCTGAGCTGCGAGCCAGAATCCAGCGCTTGAGAGATATTGGGGTGACCGATTTTTGTGCCTCCATCGTCGAAACCGATGCGGCGACGACCCAGCGCACCCGCGAGTTCTTGGCCGCGGAAGTCAGCGCCTGACTCAGGGTCGATAAAAAGTTAGGCAAAATACGCGCTGAGTCCGGTTGCTGCCATTTTACTGGCGGCAATCGGATGATCAGCGGCTGGTTTTGACGATGCTATTGTCAATGGCTTCAGTCAATGACGTTAATCAATGTCGTTAATCAATGGCGTTAATCAACGACTCTATCAACGACCAAGGGCGGAGACACTTCGTCGGTTTCGGTGCTTCCGCCATTGAATAATTCCTTGATGTCTTCAAAGATAGCGTAGCTTGCAGGCACGACTAACAGCGTAACCACAGTGGCGAAGAGAACGCCGAATGCCAGTGATACCGCCATAGGAATTAAAAATTGTGCCTGCACGCTCTTGTTGAACATCAACGGCAGCAGGCCGACAAAGGTCGTCAATGACGTCAGCACGATGGGCCGACAGCGAGTCACTGCGGCGTGAATCGCTGAGTCAAAAACGTTTTCACCCTGCAGTCGACGGGCATTGAGATTATGCACCAGCACCAGGCTAGAATTGACGACCACGCCTGAGGCGGCAATAAAGCCCATAATGGAGGGCATGGACAGGCCAGAGACCTGACCGACGGTGCGCATGATTTGGTGGCCCCACATGGCGCCGGCGAAAGCGAAGGGAATGACACTCATAATAATCAATGGCTGACTGTAGGACCTCAAGGGGACTGCCAGTAACGCATAAATCACGAACAAAGCGATACCGAACATGGGCACCAAGGAGGCCGCAGCCTCGCCCTGTTCCGCCTGCTCACCTTCCAGGCTGTAGGCGACTCGAGGGTAGTTCTGCATAATTTCCTGAATTGCTCCGGTACGCAGGTCGGCTAACACCTCGTTAGAGGTGATCTGGCTGCGATCAACATCGGCGACGACATTGACTATGCGTTGCCTGTCGGCTCGGCGAATGGTCGAAAAGCCGCGGCCGAGTTCTGCTGAGGCGACGGTCTGAAACGGCACTTCCGAGCCATCAATAGTACGAATGCGCATGTTGTTGAGGGTGCTGAGAGACTGCCGCTCATCCTCGGTATAGCGCACCATGACCCGAACGTCATCACGTCCTCGCTGTATGCGCTGGGCCTCTTCGCCATAAAACGCCTGCCGAACCTGGCGGGCGAGATTGGCCAGGGTCAAGCCCAGGGCTTCTCCGGAAGGCAGTATGTCCAGCTTGATTTCCTGTTTCCCAGAGCGAAATGAATCGGTGATATCGATCACACCGGGATACTCGGCAAGCTTCTCCCGCAGTAGGGTCGCCACTGTCTTGAGGTCATCTACGTTATCGCCTTCGAGCTGAATGTCGATGGCATTACCCACAGTGAATAAGGAGGAGGTGAATTTGAGTTCCACCGCGTCGGCTATGGGGCCGGCCAGGGTCCGCCAGCGAGTGGTTGCCTCGCGGGTACTGATGGTGCGCAATTGGCTAGGTACCAGCTGTAACGTGACTTCACCCAAGTGACTACCGCCGGCGCTCTGCGTACCGCCGCCTGGGCCGCCGCCGCTAGTGCTGCTGGGTTGATCACCAACAGCAGAAAGAATATGGGTGACCGGGGGCGTCTCTGGGTACTCCAGGGCCAGCTCAGCAGCGAGTTGTTGTGCGGTTTGTTCCAGGTGTAACACAGCGGCATTGGTTACCTCGGCTGGCGTACCCAGCGGCATGCTCAGTTGAGCAATGGCTTGATCTGATTCCAGCGGCGGAAAAAACGAAAAGGGCAGGCGACCGCTGCCAACGATGGCGATGGCCGACAAAAATGCGACGAAAGCCAGAGTGGCAGTGATGTAACGATAATTGACCGCTCGTTCTGCCAGACGTCGAAACCGAGTATTGATCAGGTGTTCCACACGGCCGGAAAAACGTTCTTGGATACTGACCAATCGGTTTGCGCTCTTGGTCCAGGTGCCAAACAGGTGCAGCAGGTACATCACGACAGCGCTGGCGATGGCAAAGGCAATATAGCTGCGAACATCCCAGGCGAGCTCCAGCAGTGTGATACCAATGATGGGAATCAACAGCAGACCGACGTCAGTTCCCGCCGATTTCGACTCGCCATGACTAAGGTGTGAAGGCAGGATCAGCTGCGATTCAATCAGCGAAAAGGTCAGGCAGCACATCACAACGGTGGAGATTACGCCAAATATTTGACCAAAGGTGCCTGGGCCTAGCAACAGCGGTGTAAAGGTCGCGAAGGTAGTTAAGACGCCGAAGATGACAGGGACCGAAACCTGCTGGGTACCCTGAATCGCACCCTGCATTGGATCGCCGAGGCGCAGCTGAGTGGAATGAACGTTCTCACCCACCACAATGGCGTCGTCCACCAGGATCCCCAGGACCAAGATAAACCCAAACAGGGAGATGATATCAATAGACAGGCCCAGAACAAATGTCGCGAAGATCGCGCCCAAAAACGCCACGGGCACGCCAACGCTCACCCAAAATGCCAGCCGTGGCTGCAGGAAAAGGGCAAGCAGTATCAGCACCATCAGAAATCCCTGGCGAGCACTGTCGAGCAGGGTCTCGAGACGATCTTGCAAGGCTTTTGAACCATCGTTCCAGATAGTCAGCTGAACGCCCTCGGGCACGCGGCCTGCGGCATTATCGATGTACTCGCCCACAGCGCGGGTGATGTCCATGATATCTTGGCTACCAATGCGTGAGACGCGTATCAACGCCGCCGGCTTGCCATCGAAGCGCAGTAGCTGATCCGTATCGGCAAAGCCATCAACCACCGTGGCCACATCTCTGAGGTACAAACGTGTGCCATCTGGTTGGGTCCGCAGCACCAATTCTTCATACTCGCTGCCCCAGTAGGCCTGCCCTTTGGCGCGCAGGAGAATTTCGCCGCTGCTGGTTTTGATCGACCCGCCGGGTAAGTCCAGAGAACGCGACCTGACCGCTTGAGCGACTTCATCGAAACTCATGCCGTTGCGTCGCAATGAAGTCTCGGAAACTTCGATAGAGACCTCGTAGGGGCGGGTGTTGCGCAACTCGACCTGGGTGACGCCGGGCAGCTTGGCCATATCGTCACGTACTTGCTGACCGATGACTTTCAGGGTGCGCTCGTCCGTCGGCCCGGTCACTGCAATATCAAGTACGGCGCGAACTACGCTGACGAGATTGACGATGGGCTTTTCTGTTTCAGCTGGAAACGTATCGATGGCATCCACGCGATTTTTCACATCATCAAGGGCTTTCGATTTGTCTGTGTCATCAAATAATTCCACCGACACGGTGCAGATTCCCTCATTGGCGTTCGAGCGGATCTGCTTGATACCCTCAATCCCTTCGAGTTCTTCCTCGATACGAATACACACGCCTTGCTCCACTTCCTCTGGTGCTGCACCGAGATAAGGTACGCTGATAGAAATGATGGGCACATCCAGGTCAGGAAACGATTTTTGCGGCATGGCGACTACCGCGACTAAACCCGACAGGACGATGAGTCCAAGTAACAGGTTGGCGGCAACATGGTTCTTGGCAAACCAGGCGATAGGCCCTTTCATGATGGGTTCGCCGGGTTGTTAGTGTTGATGGTTCGCACAGTCATGCCCTCAAGGGCATTGTCCAAGGTCGAAATGCAAAGGCGTTCACCGTCAATTAGACCTGCGCTGACATAAATGTCTTCGTTGACCTGGCGTAAAATCTGAACGTTGCGATGGCGTAACTGATTGTTGGCATCGACGATTAATACCTGATTATTGGCGCGCAAGGCAGCGCGCGGAATAATGACAATATTACTGGCACTTTTGCCATGAATTTCCGCGTCGACAAACAGCCCCACAGCCAGCGGTGGCCGATTACCGACAGTTTCATAGGGATTGTGGATCTGAGCGACGACATTGATCATTCGAGTCTTTGGGTCAAGCTCGCCCTCGGTGCGTACCACCTGGCCTCGCCATTGATGTTCGGCGCCAGCAAAGCGGGCGGTCAGGGTGACAGTGGGGCCGGCGTTGGCAGCTGCAGGAATGGGGCCGAGGGGAAGGTTGAGAAAAGCCAGTTCTTCATCATGGATGGGCAGACGCACTTCCGCGTAGTCAGTTGCGTAGATCGTGGCTACCGGGCTGCCACGTTTGACGAACTGACCAATGTCCACCTTTTCTGATCGTACGCGGCCATCGTAGGGGGCGAGGATTCGAGTCCGCATCAGGTCTCGTTCGGCGCGAGAGAGCAGGGCCCTGGCCTGGCGCTGAGTCGCCTCGCTGATGCGCAATCGATTGCTCGCATCGTCTTGCTGGGCGGCGCTGGTCAGTTGCCGTTTGACCAGATCGTCTTGGCGATCGGCGCCTTTGCGGGCGTTAGTCAGATCGCTGTCAGCCCGGGCGAGGCCAGCCCTGGCTTGTTCCAGTGCCAACTCATAGTCTAATGGTTCGATCCGCAGTAATTCTTCGCCTGCGCGAAAAAAGCCGCCGGACACCAAATTCGGATTGACATGAATCACCCGTCCATCAACCTCGGGGATCAACTCGCTTTCTGTGCGAGGTGCGACTGTGCCGTGGGTCAAGGCGCTGAGATTTACGGTCTGCATGGTAACGGGTAGAGTGCGCACCAAAGGCGCCAAAACTTCGGTCGGTTTGGAGGTCAGCTTGGGACCAGTAGCCAACAGTACGACAGCCAGGCCGATGCCAAAGGCCAGGATCACAATGGGTAGTATCAAGCGTTTCAATCTGCAGACTCCTATAAGACTGTCAAGCCGGGCATTGTAGCCCGGCGACGACAAATTTTTGCAGGCGTTGAAATGCCTGTATCTCGGTTTTTCTATCGACCTGTGTCAGTCCGAGGGGGGTTGAGTTGGCCAGTAGATGAATCATGGCGCCGATCACAAAATGAAACCGCCAATGTAGTGTCTCTTGGTCTAAGCCCGGTAGAAGAGGCTGTAAGGCGTTGATGAAGCGTTCGGTGGCCGGCTTGAATTCCTGTTCTAACATGGGCCGGATCAATGCTTGTGGTTCGCCAAAGATCCGACCAATCATACGAGGTAGGCTCTCATCCAGTTCACCGTTAGTAAATGGCTGAAAAAAAGCCTCGATAATCGCCGGGATGGTAAGGCTCTCGGGGTGTTTCTCGAGGCGCGCCAGTGCCGCCAGGCGGCACGCGTTCACCGGCGTGGCTCGAGCATGCAGGGTTGCCGCCAGCAGGCCCTGTTTGGAGCCGAAATGATAATGGGTGGCGGCAAGATTAACTTGGGCGGCTTTGGCGATGGCGCGCAGCGACGTGGCAGCATAACCCTGTTCGACGAATAGGTGCTCGGCAGCCTCCAGGATGCGATTCTGGGTAGTGATTTCAGATTCTGGTTGAGTCGTGGGGATGGTGGTTCACCATATTAAAACGAACGTTTGAACTATAAAGCAATCGGGTTAATCATGCAATGCAACATGTTGTTGGATTGGCTCTGTTCTGAGGGCCTTATGAGGTCTGTAGAACGGCATTGCGATTAGGCCCGGTGCTGGACAAGGCGGACCGCGCCGAGATAGTTTAAGGTTTTGCCGCGCGGCGGGCCAACCGTGGCGCGGTGCAAACTTAAAGCGATGATATTGCGTGATAGCCCAAGGGGAAAGATTTTGCCGCAACTGAGTATTCAATGGCTGTTGTGCTGGTGCTTGCTGGTGGGTGCGGTGCCATCGAGTCTGGCGGCCAGTTCACAGGATCAGGCGGTGCTGGACCTCGCTGCAGCACTGATCCAGCGGGTGCGGTATGGCGCTTTGATCAGCGTTGACGATGCGGGTCAACCAAGGTCGCGGGTGGTGGACGGGTTTGCCCCTGACGAAGATTTCGTGATCTGGGTGGCAACTCGCTCGACCACCCGCAAGGTGGCGCAGATACGGGCTCATCCGCAGGTGACTTTGTATTACTGGGATCCAGACAATCGCAGCTATGTCTCAGTGATGGGTCAAGCCACTATCGTTGACGATCTGGAGACGAAATTGCGCCTCCGGCGAGAAGCCGACAATGACCGTTTATACCCGCAGTTCCCCACAGACTATGTGCTAATCAAGGTGACGCCGGATTGGTTAGAGGGCTTGCTGCCAGGCTACAGAGGTGATCCTGATTCCTGGGCGCCCGTTTCTGTGATTTTCAAGAAACGGCCGCCGCAGGTCGATCAGTAGCACCGCTGCAGCAGTAGATATTTCAATAAAGGACCTGGGTGGCCCCACAAAATATCGCCTGAAGCTGCTCGCTAGCCGATCTCGTCAACGGAGGTCACCGCCTTGGTGACGATGCCATAGGCGATGGCTTCATCAACGGACATCCAATAGTCCCGATCGGTGTCTTTTTCCACCTGTTCCAGTGGGCGACCGGTTTCATCAGAGATCAGCTTGTTGATGCGTTGCTTGGTTTTCATGATCTGCTGAGCCGCGATGCTGATGTCCGATGCGCTGCCCACGGAACCACCGGAAGGCTGATGCACCAGATACCGTGTGTTGGGCAGCGAGAAGCGATTCTCTTTGGCTGCCGCCAGGTAGATGGTGGTGGCTGCGCTGGCAACCCAGCCAGTGCCTACCACCCGAACCACGGGGCGGATATACTTGATCATGTCATAAATCACATCACCAGATTCCACATGACCGCCAGGTGAGCTGATATAAATAGTAATCGGATCTTCGCTTTCCACAGACAAAGCGAGCAATTGCTCAGTCACTGATCGCGCAACTTTCTCATTGATCTGACCAAAAATAGAGATCGATCGAGATTTGAACAGCTTTTCGTCCATAAAATTCAAAGAAGGTGACTTCACGTCCTTTGACTCTTCATTCATCATTGCCGCAATTCCTTAAATAGTGGTGTTGCCCATTGATTGGGCCGGTTTAAGCCCTGCGAAGAATAGCAGCGGGCCATTATGATTACTACCGATCGGAACCCTCAAGATCCGCTGAGATCTCAGCTTGCGTCTCGAATGCCGGGGTGCACCGTAGATTTGGGGTTGCTGGTGATAGATTGCAAGGCTTGGGCAGCAGATTGGTCATCTAGGTCGCCTTTGATCGATACTTGATTGGCACTTGATTTGTGCTGCGGCATTGCGCATTGTCGAGGCTTTCCTTAAATCGAATGACAGCTTGCTTCGATGTAAGCTGCAAGCCGGAGGCGCGCAATGAGTGAACTCAAACTCGGTATTCAAATGGGCTACTGGGGTGCAGGCCCCAACCCAAATATGATCAGTCTCGCCCAAGAGGCCGAGCGCCTTGGCTATGATGCGATTTTTACCGCAGAGGCTTGGGGCTCCGATGTGTTTATGCCCCTGGCCTGGATTGGTGCCCACACAGAGCGCATTCGGCTAGGTACCGCCGTGGCCCAACTGTCAGCACGGACACCGACGGCGACCGCTATGGCCGCCTTAACCCTGGATCATCTCTCCAAGGGTCGCGTGATCCTGGGTTTGGGCGTGTCGGGGCCACAGGTAGTTGAGGGTTGGTACGGGCAGCCCTTCGCCAAGCCGTTGTCCCGAACTCGCGAGTATGTGGATATCATTCGCCAAGTGCTGAGTCGTGAGCAGCCAGTGTCGAATCCTGACGGCAAACATTATCCTTTGCCCTACAACGGCGAGGGGTCCTGGGGCCTCGGCAAGTCGCTTAAGCCCATTACGCATCCGCTGCGTGCGGATCTGCCGATCTTCTTGGGTGCCGAGGGGCCAAAAAACGTGGCGCTTGCGGCAGAAATTGCCGATGGCTGGCTACCCTTGTATTACACACCCTATCGACAGGAAGTCTATGCAGATCAGATCAAGGACGCCAAGCCGGGCTTCGAAATCTATCAGGGCGTGACGATCAATATTTGTGATGATGAGGATATCGAAGAAGGTTTATTGCCCGTCAAAATGGGCCTGGCCTTGTATATCGGTGGTATGGGAGCCAAGTCCCGTAATTTTCATACCGAGCTGATGGGGCGTATGGGTTTTGAAGCTGAGGCGCGGAAGATCCAGGACCTGTTCCTCGCCGGCAAGAAAGATGAAGCGGTGCGCGCTGTGCCTACGGCCTTCGCTGATGAAATTTCGCTGGTCGGGTCGGTTGCCCGCATTCGCGATCGGCTGCAGGCCTGGCGCGAGACACCGGTCACTTCCTTGCTGATTAACGCCCGCAGTGGTTCTCAGTTGCAACAATACGCAGACTTGGTGCTGGGCTAATCGCAGCGACTTGATAGGAGGGCATCCTGTAGGCCAGTGAGTAAAGATCGACCAATGATGAACCGATGCCAAACCAGTAGGAGATGCGCCTTGATGAGAAACCCACCCCGATGGCTGGCGAAGATAAGCTGGGCCGGAATAATGACGCTGAGTTTAGCGACCAGCGCCCAGGCTTCGCCCACCGTCTTGCGGGATATCGCCGGCGCCACAAGTGCCGAACGTATCGAGGCAGATATTCAGACCCTGGTGAACTTTGGCACTCGGCACACGCTGTCCGAGACAGTCTCTGATACTCGTGGTATCGGCGCGGCCAGGCGCTGGATTCAGGCAGAGTTCGAACGGATCTCGGTCACCTGTGGGGGTTGTCTTGAGGTTCGCGTGCAAGCTGAAGTCATCAGTGGCCAAGACCGAATTCCAGAGCCAACGGAGGTTGTGAATGTGATTGCTATCCTCAAAGGCACAACGGATCCCAATCGATATGTGATTATGTCAGGCGACATTGACTCAAGAATCACTGATCCCTTAAATAGCACCGACGACTCGCCGGGCGCCAACGATAATGCTTCAGGTATGGCGGGTGTCTTAGAAGCCGCGCGGGTCCTGAGTCGCTACCGATTTCCAGGCTCCATCGTGTTCGCGGGTTTGTCCGGTGAAGAGCAGGGTTTGTTCGGCGGTCAGATCATGGCCAGGCAGGCAGTGGCCCAGGGCTGGCACATCGAAGGCGTATTGAATAACGACATGATTGGTAATATTGAAGGTATTAACGGCGTGATTGATAACAGCACGGCGCGAGTATTTTCCGAGGCCACCAGACCCGCCGAGACTGAAAAACAAGCTCGAATTCGACGTTTCACCGGCGGCGAAGTGGACTCCCCGTCGCGCAATCTGGCGCGTTATGTGGATAAGATCGCCGATGACTATATCGATAATTTGGATGTGATGATGATCTATCGGCTCGACCGTTTTGGTCGGGGTGGACACCACCGGCCGTTTAACGAGCAGGGTTTCGCTGGTGTGCGAATCATGGAGACTAACGAGCACTACGATCGTCAGCATCAGGATTTGCGCACCGAATCTGGCCGTGTGTTTGGTGATACCATCGCGGGCGTGAATTTTGAGTATGCCGCTAAACTCACCGCGTTAAATGCGGTGGCGCTAGCCTCCATGGCTATGGCGCCAGCGCCACCGTCGCAGGTAACGATCGAAGGTATGGTCTCACCTAACACGACCCTTAAGTGGGCTAAGGTGGCGGGGGCCACGGGTTATAAAATCTACTGGCGTTTAACAACATCACCTCAGTGGACCTGGGGTCGTGAGGTCGGCGATGTCAGTGAGCACATGTTGAAGAATATCGTGATCGACAATTATATTTTTGGCGTCGCCAGTATCAATGGCGACGGTATCGAGAGTCCGGTAGTGTTCCCGGGTGTTATCGGCGCTTTTTGGGAGTAAGGACTTCGTGGAACTGCAACAGCGGCAAATCGGCCCCCTGACGATCTTGTTTGGTAAAGACAACGGCAAGTATCCTCAAGGTAACTCGCTGCTGATTCAGGGTTCGAGGTCTTCGGCAATTATCGATCCATCTCTGGGGGTTGTTGCACGCCGAGACAATCTACCACAGGTGGACCTGGTGCTGCACTCTCACGTCCATGAAGATCATGTGGCAGGAAGCCATCTATTTCCAGACGTACCATGGCATGCCCATGTGCAAGACTTGCCGGGACTGGCGTCATTGGAGGGCCTGTTGGATATCTATGGGTTTGAAGGTGAGATTAGGCAGAGTTTTGAGCAGACCGTGCTCAACGAATTCCATTATCAGAGTCATAGGGATATTCATGGTTTTGAGGACGGAGATCAGTTTGATTTCGGTGGCGTCCGCTTGACGGTGATGCACACTCCTGGCCATACCCGTGGCCACTGCTGTTTTATCATCGACTGGGACGGCAGCGATGAGCGTCTGGTTTATCTTGGCGATATCGAGCTAACAGGCTTTGGTCCTTATTATGGTGATGCCTGGTCAGACCTTGAAGATTTTGAGATGAGCCTTGAGAAACTTCGCCACCTTGATGCGCACTGGTGGCTGACCTTTCATCACAAGGGGTTGATTGATGGGCGCGCGGCTTTTTTGCCGATGCTGGCCGACTTCACCGCCATGATTGATTCTCGAGAACAGAACTTGCTCGCCTATCTGGTGGAACCGAGAAGTATGGCTGACATCGTTGAGCATCGGTTTATCTACCGGCCCGGCACCGGGGGTGTCTTCGTCGATACCGTGGAGCGGCGTAGCATGGGGATGCACCTAGCG
>Ga0115553_1000517_pt1 | contig 24216 bp, 14 predicted proteins | sample COGITO_mtgs_1103_2_FD_87284 | JGI IMG/M metagenome (GOLD analysis project Ga0115553, IMG submission 87284) | Pelagic marine microbial communities from North Sea - COGITO_mtgs_110331 | ecosystem: Environmental > Aquatic > Marine > Epipelagic | place: Germany:Helgoland, sampling site Kabeltonne... | reverse complement strand
CTTCTCCAACTCGGAGGAAGAATTAGAAGACTCTTTCATGTTGTCTTGCTGATTTCCCGCGTGATTTTTCATCTCCATCGTGGTGGTAGAGGTGTGTTCTCGTCGTCGTTTATTATTATTATTGTGAGGCAGGCCGAGTGATAACAACGAGTGAGGAAGAGTTGTCTGTGCGACCCCACAGAGAGCGCTTCAAATGCTCTCAATCGAGTCGAAACTGCTTTTTCAAACTTTTAGAAAGTTGTAAAATCTTGTCCACGTCGTAATTTTACTCGCTCTTAAATTAATTGCTCTTTGTGTTGGTCTGTTCAAGAGACAAAACATTTATCTTCACTAGTATTCTCGCGAGACGTGCACACGACGACGCGTTCAAAGAGTGCTGCACTTATACTACCGCGCAACACGGGAGAAGAAGAAGATAAAGCGCGCGATATCCCATCGTCGAGAGGAAATTTACAACAATGCGCAGAGAAGAAGTTCCGCGGATACAGTTTTAAAAGAGACATTCATATCCAATTGGGTATAACGACCGTTATCTGATACAGAGAGATACGAAAAGAATGAAATTCTTGGAAGACCGAGAGTTGGCGCAACTGAACAACTTCCTATCCCACGTGAACTTAGGCGACCACGAAGTCACCGGACAGTTGGAGAATTATTCGTGTACGTTTTATGAGTATTCATACTTTGTCTGCTTTGCGTTCGTAACCTTTGTTCGTCTTTTTTTATTCCTTTTTTCAGCTTCCACTTCGGAAAGGACGTGGGTACCCTTGATGAGACGAGAAACGCGCTGGGCACATTTTTTACTCACTCTCTCTCTCCATCATACTTACTACCGCTGCTTGCTCTCCTCCTTCTCTGAATACTACTATAAAACAGGCAAACTCGCGGGTCAAGATAAGAAAAACTTTGGCGCGATAGAAACCGACGTGGTGGAAGAGCTCAGCTCGTCGCCGAACTTGTACTCGACGTCGCCGGTTGGACCTTTGACGGATTCGCACTCGAGAAAGACGCTGATTTATTTAATCTTGACGTTAAATCAAGCGTATCCAGATCACGATTTCTCGAATTTGCGACCGAATAACTTTAGCAAAGAAGTTGGCGTTCCGGAGTGTAAAGAAGAAATCGATCAGATGTTGTACGACGTGGGTAAAGTGTACGATCAAACTCGGTTATACGGCGCGAGCGGCAGCGGAGGCAGTTTACCGTTTTCGGATGAACTGTGGAGGTGCATAAACAGCGCGATTGAGTTACAAGACGTGGACGTGTATTCGTACGCCGCCATAAACGACGGCGACCCGTTCGATGGCGACGGGAGTTTGTGGAATTTCAACTATTTCTTTTACAACAAGAAACTGAAACGGATCTTGTTCTTTTCGTGCGCGAGTAAAATCAAAAGAGACCAAAGCTTTTACGAAGACGAAGAGGAAAACGAACACGTCGGAGTGAGAATGCGTTCGTCTCAAATGACGCCGACGCCGCCGTTGAACTACTCGTCCAGAGGCTACGCGGCTTCTTTCGACGATTTGGCCATGGACGACATGCAGTGAAAGAGGCGAAGGAGAAGGAGATTTTTTTTAGTACTCTGCAGTGTGAAAAACAAATTCACTTCATTTTACTTGTATATTATTATCATTCAAAACACACACGCGCGCGCTCGGTTGTTGACAAAACAGCAATAGAAAGATATGGTGAAATGGCACGACGTGTGTGAAAACGTGAAATTGGCGCTAAAAAACGACGGGTTCGATCTCGTCGCTCCGTTTCGATTGAGCCAGTACAACGCGCTTTTTGATACTCACGATGCTAAAAATTCTTCCATTAAAATCACGGACGCCCCGGAAGATTGTTTATGCGTCGTCATCGGCAACACCAAACGATTGTGGCCGATATTCGAAGAGTATTACAAAGCGAACATCGGTAAAGAAGATTTAATGCCGCGAGAGGAGAAGAATCCGCTGGATTTCTACGTGAAGAAAAAAATCGACTCGATTTGTATCGCCGATTTTGTAACCGCGAGATATCAGACGGACAGTTCGTTGGCGATACAAAAAATGGCGAAGATTAGCGGGATGGCGATTTTACACGAGGCAACGCACATGTCCGTGAACAGAAAATACGGACCTTGGATAAGTTTAAGAGCGGTGGTGATTTTTCACTACGTGAAAGGACCGGAAACGCCTTTACCGGCGCACGAGGTGCCGACTTTAACGAGCGAGATGGAACGCGAGAGCAAAGAGGCGTTCGAGGAAGCGGCGGAGTATTATAGAAAGAATAGCGAAGGTTCTGGGAGTTTGGATAAGAGTAAAAGCGCGGAATTATGGATTAAAGTTCGAGATTGTTTGACCTCGGACGCGCAGAAGGAGTTTCGTTACGACGAGAGGCAAATGAAGTACCATTACGACATCGATCGGAATTTAGAGTATTTGGTGCCTCTGCAGATGGAGGAGGAGCCGGCGTCTTGAATCTAATATGTTTACATCATGTATTTTTGCTATAGTATTGTTCTCTCTAACTATTCTTCTCCTTCTTCACCTGTTCCTCGTTTTTTGCCATCCATTCTTTCAATTTTCTACTTCTTTCTTGTTCCATCGGGTCGCTATCGGTATCGGACAGAATGTCGTAATCGTACTTTTCCATCTCCGGAGGTTCGTACCATTTCTGTCTATTCAGCCAAATCTCAAAGTCGCGTTCCCAAATCATTCTTCGACTCGGCGGCGTCTCTAACGAGACTCCATGCGGGCCTTCAACTTCCACGCCTTCTTTGCTGTGCGGTTGAAACCAGTAATTCAAAGCCATGTGGCCTTCGTACCCTTCTTTGGTTTGAAACACGTTCTTTTCGGAGGAAAACACTTCGTGGAACCATCCGGCGGGTAAGTACAACATCTCCCCAGCTTTGAGTTCGCACGTCAACTTTTTCGCCTGCTTGAACTTTGGAAACCGATCGAGGTTTGATCTATCCACCGTGCTAAAACTTTTCGGGAGAGGTTTTGACGCTCTTTTCTTTCCTCTTTCATATGTTTTTTGGCGCTTGTTGTTCGCGGTTTTATCCTTCTCTTCTTCTTCTTCTTCTTCTTCTTCTTCTTCTCCTTCATCCGAGTCTACGTAATCGTCCACGAACGTGTCTTCGTCAAACTCGAAATCTTCGTCGTCCTCCTCCTCCTCCTCCTCTTCCTCCTCCTTCTTCTCTTTTTCCTTTTTCACTTCACCTCTCTCTATCGCCCACTGCTTCTCCAACCTTTTTTGCTCTCTCTCCACTCTCTCTTTCGCCGCATCAAAATCCTTCCCGTAACTCGGCGTCTCGTCGTCGTAACAAATCATCCCGTTCTCGCACACGCGAGTCGCTCGTCCTTTCAAATACATCTTCTCGCACTCGCTCGGCGCGTACAACTCGAACCGCTTAAACCCTCTCGCTAGGACGTACAAGTTATCGTGGAAATCGTGATGTAAACCACTGCTCGTTTCTCCTCTCGTGCCTCTTCCCATCCACATATTCACGGTTGAAACTGCCGACCAGCCCATGAGTTTCGGTCGCAGCGGCACTTTACCTTCCCCGTCCAACGCGGTCAAATCCCGCTCGCGCTTTTCGTTGCTCCATTGCTTCCTTCTCAATTCATTCCCAAAGAGCATAAACGGGTTTACTAAACTCTTTAAAGGTACGGATAATATCTCCGGTCGTCCGTCGCGCTTATCGCACCGTTCGCCGTTGCTGGCGGAGAGATATTTCGAGTGGTCGCCTCGTTCAAACGCAGTCATGAAATCCGCGAATTGCATTCGCTCTCGAGTGCCTTTCCCGAATTCGCTTCTTCTTTCCTCCCCTTCTTCTTCTTTGTCTTCTTCAACATCGTCGTCATCTTCTTTAACCTCAACAATGACCGTCTCCGTTTCCTCTCGGCACTTCTCTCGCAAATACGCGTTCGACCAACTGGAGAGGCACTCAAATTCTGTCTCCTTAAACCCTCCGATGAGTTTACACGGCGTCCTCGTGTTGATAATTTCCTCTCGAAACGAATTTGGATTCTCTTCGCACTCTTTTAAGAGTACTTCTTTGACGAAATCCCGGTCCGGTTCTGGTTGCCATCCGGAGTAGCTGTTCGTTATTCTTGTTTTTGCTTCTTCAAACATTTTCGCCGTCGTCATCACTTTTACGAGAAGGAGGAGATTTCATTATTATGGCCACGGTCGAGTCGTTTCTTTTGCTCGCTTCATCATCTAGAGAGAAGATAAAACGCGGGCGCAGTAGTGGAGTAGTGTTTTATCACACAAAAGCGGTTAAATTTGTGGTGTTGTTTTCCCGAATTCATCCTTTTCGTCACTTGATTTACGCGGAAAAGTCACTGATTAACCTTATACTACTCTACACGCAAGACACACAAACGCACAGAATGACCGAGCGACGACTACACGACATGGCACCATCATCCTCTGCGGGGCCAGGTGATGATATGCACTGGGAACGCAACTTCATACACCAAATTAAAACCTTAAAGTCCGGGTCCAAAGACCAATTGGATTCGCTGACGGATTTAGCAATCAACGACGCTTCCAAAAGATACAAATCAGTCGTCAACATCGTTTCAAAATACTCGCAAACGATGAAACCGAAATACAGGCCATCCATGATGTACGTGATTAGCTCGTTGGTTATGCACGAGAATGAAAAAATTGCGAGCTTATACCGACAGAGATTTGCGATTGAGATTTCAGTGTTGGTGGAAAAGATATGCGAGTGTCGGACGGAGCAGTTGGAGAGGGTGCGAAGGAACATCGAGCGATGGCGAGAGAAGGAGTGCTTCGAGAGCTTGGTTTTGGACGAGTGCGAATATCACGTGCAGAAATTTGAGGAGGCTGGGAAGGAGGCAGAGGAAGAGGAGAGGAGGAAGGAAGAGGACGGGTTGTTGGGGATGGAGAGGATCGAGACGCCGCCGCCGCCGGAGGAAGAGGAAGAGAAGAAGGTAGAAGAAGAGGGGGAGAAGCCAACGACGACATCGACCGTGAATAAGTGGCCAAAGTTGATGCCGGCATGGGGAAAGAACGTAAAACGGCAGCAGAAGCAACAACAACAACAACAACAACAACAGAAGAAACAGAATAAGAAACGGAATAGAGAGAAGTTTACGAACGGTAGTTTGAGGCAACAGCAACAGAACATGCAGCCGATGAATCAGCAACAGAAGCAACAATCGCAGCACGGGCAAGGTAAGCCAACCAAGAAGCAAAAGAGAAGAATGCAAAAGAAGAAACAGGGGGATAAGAACGATAGTAACAAAGAGCAGCGGCAGCAGGAAAAAGGAGGAGGAGGAGGAGGAGAAAAAGGCGATCAGAAAAAATCGGTCATCGATAGGCTCACCTAGAGATTTAGTGTAGCAGATGTGCGTGCGTATGTCTCTCTCTTTTGTAAAGCTAATGTACGTTTCTATGTAATTTTGTTTCGGCTAATAAACAATTACAATTACAATTCCTACAAACACCTACATGGCACATTATATATGGCACATTTACGCGCCGCCGCTAGTTTCTAAGAGAATGTTCTCGACGTATTCGTCTCGTTCCGATGAACTTTGTAACTGACCCCACTCATCGAAGAGAATAACGCCGAGACGCAAACCTAAGCGTTCTTTTAAGAGGAAGTTACGCATGGCCGTGGAACCGAGTAAAGTTCTGTGACCGGTCGAGGCGGAGATGGCGAAGTGGTGCGGACCGTCAACTTCTAGGACGATGTCCTTGGTGAGATTTGCGTTCGGTGATAGTGTTTTGCGGTGACCGATGAGGAAATTCTCAACAGCGGCGCTTTCGATGAAGAAATCGGGGCGCATCAACCCATCTTCAAGTTCACGTTCTTCAAAAAATTGAACGTTGAGTCGTCTGAGAGAGTCTTCGACTTGTTGCTGTAACTTTGACGTTTGCGAATCTTTGCGCTTTTGTAAAATCCACTGCTTTTTGGCAACTTTCTCGAAATCTCCCGGCATAGCCTCCTTCGCCGCGATTTGTAAAGAAGTGCCTTTCAAGAGGAGAATGGACGCGTAGCACGCACCCAAGCCTTTCTTATCGAGCGAATCGGCGCGAATACCACCATTGGGTAAGATTATTTTTTCGCAGAAATTGTTCAAGGCAGCCTCGACGACAGCTTTTCCCTCGGATGTGGTTGCAACGCAGGCGTAGAGTAACGAAAGCGACCAAAAAGTCATCCACATCGAGACGGGTGTCCAAAACGAAGCTGCTTTTTTCGTAGGTGGTGTCGTCAACTTGAGTAAAAGATCAGCAGACGGTAATTTACCGAGCGTTGCGTGCGCCCAGATGAGCAACGACGATCCTTCCTGAAAGTCTCGAAAATTGAGTCCGTCCGAGGAAGGATTGAGCCATGCGGCTTCAATCTTTTCTAGCGTTTCGTCGCTCGGGACGTACTCGAGTTTCGTAAACGACCACATGATCTGTGAAGCAACGGTTGGACGAAGCGATTGCGCCGAACTTTCGCTCTGGATGATTTTTTCGCACTTATCGATGAGCATCATTCCAGGATTAAATTTATTCTTTGCGAAAGAATTGAGAAGTGGCGCTATGTGCACGTTGGCGTCAAAGCCACCATTTTTGGCCAACTCCTCAGCTCTGCTCACGGCGTAGGCAAGGTATCTAGTTGGGTTATACGTCTCGTTGTTGTAGTTCTTTTTCTTCTTCTCCTCCACGCTATTTTGCGCGTTCCCTAAACTGTACGTGAAATATACCAAATCTAACTCGTTAAGCGCATCCAGATTATCAATCGCGTAGTCTTCGCACTGCTCTAGAAACTCAACTGGGATTTTCGCGCGCGATTTAATCGCAGCCCAAAGCAAATTCGTGTAGTCTCGCGTTTCAAATTGTGCGAGTACGTTGGCATCTGTCGTGCACGCCCGAAAAATACTTTGCAAAGCTCGTATGGCGACATCAAATGAAGACGAGCGCAGGCGCTCTTCGTCCTCGCTCGGCGTAGAATTCTGGATTTTCTGCACTTCTCCAATATCTCCAATATCGATTCCAACATTCTCAAGTAGACTATCGTGCCCCTTGTACCAATTTGACTTATCTCGCGAGAATACAATCCTAGTAATCGCATTCGCACACTGCGCCAACTGTTTTGGCTTGAACGCCTGTGGCGTTTTGATGATTTCGTCAAATATCGGATCCAACGCTTCCATCAATGCCCTGTCGGTATCTTCTTCGCTCTCTCTTTTGCTCGCGCCATCGCCGCTATCAGTAGTACCGCTGCTACTGGTACTACTCGCTAAACCAACGAGCATTGCGACGACGTGTCCATATTCGCGCGTCCCCATCTTTCCCTCGTTCTTCTTATAGCTCATATCCCTCGCCGCTTTCCTCGCCAATTCAACCACGAAATCAGCGTAAAAACCACTACTCACCGCACCGCTCGCTGAGACCAATCTCGCTGCATTTTCTAAGTGCATCTCTTTCTCAAATACTTCTGGTTCCAGCAAACGCTCTTTTATGCTCTTCCAATACTTGTTACGATTCTTCGCGGAAATGTCCACGCCGTATCGCGTCAACCCCCACGTCGCAACGGCGATATCCCCGGCGCTACACTCGCTAATCTTCTTTATGACGATAGACTCGATGGCATTTCTCAAGTGTTCAGGTATGACTGTTTTTCCTACGCTTGCATACGCCCACACTATACTCGCGCAAGATTTCGGCGGCATGTATTCCGGAAATATCTTTTCAAACAAGAGCGTGCGTTGCTCTTTGCACACGCGCTCTAATCCATTCTCTAAACTCACCCAGACCGATTCAAACCCACCATTTTCCACAAACGCTACCTTCCCTTGCTTCATTCTCGCTATGCTCCATAATATCGTCGATACAATCCTCGAGCTATTCGAGAAACCATCTTTTTCGCACCGCGACAACACCTTCTCCCGAAACGCCTCCGACGTCATCAGTCGCTCAATCGCGAGCGCGTTCCATCCGCCCAAATCATCATCACCATCATCGCCATCATCCGTCTTAGTCTTCTTCTTCTTCTTCGAGTTACACTTCCTCCCTAAGAGAGAAAATATGGTAGATACGTTCACATCGGACAGCGATACGTCTTCCTCTTCCAAAATCTTTCCAATCTGCTCCGCCGAAGCGCATTCCAAAATACGCGCGTTCAGCGCTGTAAACATCGCCCTTTCCTTTTGGCTCAATTCTGGCTTCCGTTTCGTCGGTGCGTTTTTCGCTCTCCTCCTCTTTGTCGGCGCACCAAAAGCTGGAGATTTTTGCAACTCGAACTTATTCTTCTTATTTTCCTCCTCCTCCTCGTTCTCATGCGCTCGTGGTATTAAAGCCCAGGTCGGAGCTGCTCCTCCGCGACGACGATGTTGTTTTCTCGTTCCAAGAATTCCCCTAATGCTACTCTCAGAACATCCACGCGCGGAAAGATGACGGGGCAAAGACGAACGAGAAGGCGATGATAAAATCAGCGTCGTCATAGTGTCGTCGCCTTTTGAACTCGATGATGTATTATCTCTCGCTCTTTTTTACTCGCTCAACCATCGCAGTAGCAGTGGTAATACTACTAAAGATAATGGAAGAAGTCTTGACTTTTTCCAGTAAAGGAAGACCTGTCACCTCATTCCAATCAGAGCGCAACAAAGACACACACAAATATAAAACCATGAACGCGAACGCGCCGGCGTTCGTTCCTTGGGGTGGTGGTAGCAGGAAGGAAGTCGAAGAAGAAGAAAAAGAAGAACGAGGGGGTGGTTCGACGACGACAACCTCGCAGAATAGGCTCGGGAAAGTTGAATCATCATCATCATCGTCCGCTTTTAGCATCCACGCTCCTCCTCCTCCTCCGATGGCACCACCACCACCACCGCCGCCACCACGGTCTCCTCCTCCTCCTTCTCTGGTAAATAATAACAACGAATCGATTTCGACGACAACATCGACGCTCTTTTCACCGTCGCCGCCGAGGAAGTTAAGTCAAGACGTCCTGACGAAATCTGGGAGTTATTCACGTGATGATGATGAGAGCGAGGAGATCAGCAGCCGCGCGGGGAGAATGATGACACCGACGAAGAAGAAAGAAGATGCGAACGCGATACCAAAGTACGATTTGGAGAAGCACTTTAAAACGGTGTTACCGTTAGGTCCTCCTCTGAAAAGAGAAGAGGACGAGGCGACTGGCGCGCTCGATAAACTCGGCGTCGAGGAAGGTCGATTGCCGAACGGTTTGCGATACTTCGTCGGTCAGTGTAAGAAACCGGAAAAGCGAGCGGCTTTAGCATTAGCCGTAGACGTTGGATCTGTGTTTGAGAACGAGGAAGAGCGAGGCGTGGCGCACATTGTTGAGCACTTGGCGTTTCGCGCGACGACGTCGTACGAAACGTTTCAGATTGTGAATTTCTTGGAATCGGTCGGCGCCGCGTTTGGGGCGTGTCAAAACGCGTACACGAGTTCAGACGAGACGGTGTTTGAGTTGACCGTACCTATCGACGATATGAACGTACTGGAGGAGTCGTTGAAGATATTTAGCGAGTTTGCGAGGGGAGTGCGGATTTCCGACGAAGACGTCGATAACGAACGAGGTGCGGTGTTAGAAGAATGGAGATCGGGAAGAGACGCGAGAGGGAGAGCAGCGCAAGCGTATTGGGAAGCGTTGTGTGAAGGGAGCTTATACGCTGATCGCTCACCGATTGGCACGGAAGAGGTTATTCGAAAAGCGCCCGGAGAAATCTTTCGTAACTTTTACCACAAGTGGTACAGACCGGAGAACATGGCAGTTATCGTCACCGGCGATTTCGAGGACGTAGGCGTGGTGAAGGAGAAAATTATCAGATTGTTTTCCCCGCTAGCGCCGGCTGAGCACGTTCCTGCGCCGCCGAAATTTATTCGACCGACATTTCCAGAACACGCAAAACCGCGCGTGTGCTGTCACGTAGATCGCGAATTATCGAACACGGTAGTCAACGCAACCTTTCACGTGGAACAAAAACCAATCGCGACTCCGGAAGATTTTTTCAAACAAACTGTTCAAGAATGTTACCAATTGTGTTTGGATAATCGATTGTACAAACTGATGAGACGACCGAAACCAAACTTTTTTAGCGCCGGCATCGCTTCTGAACATTTGTCGCGAACGAGCGCTTTGTTATCCGTACAAATGACGTGCGAAGCGAGCAAGGTGAAAGACGCACTCGAGAGCGTCTTGACTGAAGTCTCGAGAGCGCGCTTGTTTGGATTCAGCGCGCAGGAATTGCGCATCGCCAAGTTAAATCAAATAGCGGATATGGAACAGTTGTATGTGGAAAGAGATCAAACGTATTGCACGGACGCTCGCGATGAGTTGGTGCAACACTTCTTACGCGGCGACATGGTCATCGGTGCAGGATTAGAAGCGTCTCTGGCTATCGCTTGCATAGAAAAAGTCACCTTGGAGGATGTCTTTCAATACGCGCAAGAAGTGAGCGTGTCAAAAAGCTGCATGATTCGATTACAGGAAGGTAGGAAGAAAACAAATGAAGACGATTTACGGGAAGCAGTGAATCGAGTGGCGGAAAAGGAGCGACGCGGAGAAATTGAAGAAAACTCGGAAACGTTCGTCGTTCCTGAGCGTTTGATGGCGGATCCGCAACCGCTGAAAGAAGGCGAGTCGGCGATAGCATCCACGCGGACGCATTCAATTTCAGACGTAACCGAAGTTGTTCTGAAGAACGGCATAAAAATAGCGTTGAAAAGCACGAACTTTTTGGACGACCAAGTCTTGATGCGCGTCGTCGCCAGAGGTGGATTATCGGAAGTCCCAAAAGAAAAATATAAGGACGCGATCTTCGCGGGTACTGTTGCTCGCGAATTGGGCGTATTTGGATACAGACCGGAAGTTTTCTCCGACGCCATGGCGGGGAAAAGAGTCGACGTTGTTCCAAATATAGGTACGTATAAGAGATCCATCGTTGGCGAAACGTCGCCAGATCACATCGATGTGCTTTTGCAGTGTACGCACCTGATCTTCTCCAACAATGTGGAAAATCAGTGCAACGAGGACGATTTGGAAGTTTTGCGCGAAATACAAAGAGAGCTGGTGAAGAATGCAAAGAGAGACCCGATGAAAGTATTTGCAGAAATCAAGCGCGCTTTGACGTACGGCAACTCGTATCTTTCAGAACCTATCACGCTCAAAACACTCGCGAAAATGGACGCGGAGAAAGCGTGTAGATACTTCAACGAGTGTTTCGTGGACCCTTCGCATTTTACGATGGTTCTCGTCGGCGCGTTCGATATAGAAAAGATTTTGCCTTTATTGGAAAAGTACATAGGTTCTATTCCGCGCCCGATAGATTCGAAAGAGAAACTCTCTCGAGTCACACCGGCACCGTTTGAGTTTCCTAAGAAAACAGTCAGTAAACGGGTGCGATTGAAAATGATTGAAAATCAAGGCGTGGCGAGTTTAACGTTTCCGGTGATGATTGAAAATCCAGACGCGAAGTTAAAGCAAGCAGCGATCGCAAAAGGTGAGGACTTCAACGGTCCAACTTTAGCCGGCTCTCAGGTGATAGTTCGAAGCAAGTTTCTCACGGTGATTTCTGCCGCCATCATCGAGCGCCGCTTACTCGCTCGCCTGCGATTCGAACGAGGCGAAATATACAGTTGTGCCGCCAACACCTCGTTCGCGTACCAAGACCCGAACGCAGCGAACGGCGAATCTTACAGAGGCGATATAATGGTTGTGTTCGCGTGCGACCCGAAAAGCGGAGAAAAACTCTCCAAAGTAGCCCTGGAAGAGATTGAACAGTTAATCAGCGAAGGACCGACCGAGGAAGACTGCCAAACTGCGAAGGAAGTCGAACTGAGATCCATCCAAGAACACAAAGAGGAAAACTCTTTCTGGGTCAGCTACGTGGACGCCATGTTCACGTCTCAACTCTTACCGGTCTTGAACGGCGACATCGACAAAATGTATGTAAACACGGAACAAATCCGCGGCGACGTTTTAGAAACACTCTCGCCAACCATCATTCGCGAACATCTGGCGAAAACCTTAGCCGTCGAGCGCAGAGTCAACGTCGTTTTAATTCCCCAAAGACCTTTGTTCTTACGACTGATTGCCCCTAATATGGACGATATTAAAGGATTCTTTGAGTGGCCGGAGACGTTCGGCGAAGCCTGCGGTAAACTCGCCTTGTTAGGAGGCGTTGCCGGCGCCTATTTCGCGTACGCTAAATCCAAGGAGAATAAAAAGGACAAATAGGTAATAATAATAATGTCCTCACATAATAATAACTCTTCATCAACTATCAATCATCCCACATGTCCTCCTCATCTGCATTCGCAAGCGCCGTCCGTAACTGCGACGAGTGCTCCTCGTCTTCTCCGGAAAGATTTCAAGAGTTTCTCGACCACCTCGTGGACGCGTATCATCGACATCACCTTGCGTCAACTTTGACGAATTGGAAAACAGGAAAATTGATGGCTCGATTGCACTCGAAACTGTTCGGTGATGGTGAGGACGACCGCAAACCACGAGAAGGAGGAAAGAGCCACAAAACAGTCTCAGACGACGAGGAAAAAAAACTCGAAAGATTGATCGAGCAATTGGCGACGGATGCAATCTTGATTTTGAAAAAAGCAGTTGGCCAGGATTGGACGGCGGATGCCTTGGCAGAGAAGTTATTGAAGGAATACGAGTGCGGCGCGGAGTTGGCGAGTTCTATGCACGAGATTTTTTCGAAAGATAAAGATAAGTTACAGAGGAGTTTCGCGAGAGGCACGTTTGGAATGGTGAAGAGATTAGAGTCCGCGTGTTGGAGAACGCAGGTTAGTTTGTATGATAGTAAAACTAGTAAAAATAATACGGCGACGAACACGGATAAAGGAGACGAAGTGACCGCGGTGTTGGAGCTTCGCATGGAAAAGAACGACACGACGTCGATAGAGTTTAAGAAAGAGGAATTGTTTACGTTTTTCAAGGAGTTGGAAACGATTCAGATGAAAATAGATGACCTTAGTTAGTTTTTATGTACCAGTTGGTACTATAGTAGCGCATCACAAAATCTCAAGCGAGAGAGAAAACAAACGAATCGATTCGATTCAAATCAAATCTCTCTCTCAATAGTCCATCACGGGAGATTTTAAACCAGCGCCATCGTCTTTGACTTCAACTCCTCCAGTTTCGTTATCGAAGTCGTCTCCGGTAACTTCATCCATGGTATCGCCATCTTCTTCTCTGTTCTTCTCTTCTTCGTCCTCTTCTTCGTCCTCGGAGTCGGGATTGTCGTTCTTCTTATCGTCGTCGTCTCCCGTCTTTGTCATGCCTAAACCACTTCGACTGCGCTTCATCTTTTCTTTTTTGGACAAATAGGCGAACAAGGCTGGCGCTTCTTTTTCGGTTATGCCAAAATTCGTCATGAATTCAGAATATTTCGTTCGAAGATCGTCCATGGTGAATGGCGATTGAGAACCAGCGCCAGGTTTGCGAAGCGCCAACGCGATGGTTTCTTTGCTCTCTGCTCGCTTCTCCTCCGTCGCTCCCGGTGGTAACGGCTCGCATTCCCACGTGTAATTTTTGCTCGCTTCTCTCTTCTTTCGCTGCACCCTGCGCGTTTTTTTCGTCGCGATGAGTACCTTATCGACAGCTTTGCCTAATTCTTCCGCTGACATTTTATTTCGTCTCGATTTTTTCGACGCTTCCGCTAGAATGTCCAATATTTTTTCGTGGATATCGTACGAACCAATGGAAGCTTTCGTCAAAGCAATGCCGACGCAAGCTCGCCACACCTGATTTGAAGAGCTGAAAGGAATCATAGGGTTTTGCGAACCATTCGTTTCCTTCTTCTTCTTCTTCCTCTTGCCTTTTGTTTTGTATTGAGGGAGGTTCACACTACACATACCGCGCACTCGCGTAGCGAGCATGAGATAGGTGTCTTTGTCATCAACCACGTCGATGTCTTTGGATGCTTTTGCGACGGATTCAAACATTAATCTCGCCGCTTTGCAGGAGATTTTATCCGGAGCTTTCAAGCAAATTATTCCGTACATGAGCGCAAACTTGCGAATTGCCGGTGACTCTGTAATCATCTCCGCCAGTTTTTCAATCTTTTCTTCCAAATCCTCGTCGTCGTCCTCATCGTCGGAAGCTTCGTCGGAAGCTTCGTCGGAGCCATTATCATCCGCATCGTCGACCTCCTTCGCCTCTTCATCGTCTGACTCATCTTCGTCGTCGGAATCTTCCGAGAGCATTTTTTCAATCATTAAATCGGCGAGCATCGGGAAAAATGTTCCTAAAATCTCAGGAGGTACCGCGGATACCACAGCCATATCACCTTTTTGCAACAATTCTCTTGAATTAAGCGCTAAACAAACAAATTTTGCCAACTTTTTCAATCTCGTATCGGTTTTAGGTTGTCGTTCGTCTTTCACCACGAATTGTAACGTGCGCATGGTCTCGTGTAAAAGCAAGTGAAACACCGGAGGATCTCGTAAAATCATTCCCATGTCCCCTAAAATCGTTTCCGCTGGTTCCACCACATCCTCAATCTTTTGAACGCGAGAAACCGCCGATGCGCCTCCGTCTGATTCCGAAACGGTTGGTTTCGCGGCAGCACCAAACGTGAACTTTACTTTTAATTTCTTCTTTGGCGGTTGCCCCTTGCCTTTATTCTTCACGTCGTTCCTCGAGGCTAACTCCGCAGAGTCTAGAATGTTCCCCATTTCTAATAATCTTCTATTATCTAAGTACCTGTCGCGAACGCAGGCATCCATGAGCCACGCGAGTCTGTGTGAGGGATCAATTTCACACAATTCTTGCACCTCGTCGTCGTGAAATGCCATGAGAAATTGCGAGCGTAACGCGCACGTGGAAGGATCCCCGGTATTGGCATACCTCGTCCGGATCTCTCGGACGACGGCATTATACAGCGTGATGTTATCGCCGACAACCTTACGTAAACGATGAATTGCTGGAGATTTCCCCCGCAATATTCGCCTTGGTTGCACGTCCTTGTTGTCGACTACGTCCGCGACAGCTGCGGCGGCAGCGCTCGTTGTCTTCGCCCCTGCCGTCGTCGTCGCTTTCTTACTCGCCTCTTTCCTTGCTTGCATTGCATTCGCTTTACTACTCTTCTTGCTATTCGCTATCTTCGACGCCCCTACTGCTGTCGCTACTTGTTTTCCGCGCGATTGTCTTCCTGTGCCACCCAAGTCTTCCTCGGACTCTTTCCTCGGCGCGCTCCAATCCTCCTCGGGGACTAACGGCGCCAACTGCACGTCCTCGATGGACGAGTGTCTCCTCACAACCTCCTTCTCCTCTCCGTACGAATCTAAAACGCTCGACAAATTTTTCCTCAGCGTCCCCTTATCCATCGCCCACACCTGTCTCTGCACTTTCAACGAGCACTGCCTAAAAATACTCAAATCCCTCGATATCAGTTTCAAATAGTTCGCCGGCACCGGACTCAATCTTTCGAGAATAGTCAACGGGATCCGTTTCAATTCCTCGATGCCGATAAACGGGAACGAGGCTTGCAATAAACTCAATAAATTTCCTTGCGGTGCTATTTTAATCCTAGTCAGTAATTCTTCCGACGCGTCGTCCAAGATGTTTTTATACGCCAGCGGTCGCGAAATCTCCAACTGATCCAACAAGCCGAGGTATTGTTCGCATCCGGAGGCATTTTTTAACGCGCACGAGGATTGGACTTTTTGCACCGCCGCTTCGACCTGTTCTCGTCATAAAAAGAAGATGAAGAAGAAGAAATCAGAATTTATTACGCTTATCATCATCGTACCAACGCAAGAGAGAGAAAGAGAGAGCAAAGAGAGAGACAACACGATTGAAAATCCGGGGAAATGGGGAAATGAAATCTAAAACGCTCTCGTGTATAACGTGTCACACACCTGCGCGCTCGTGCTCAGCGTCGTCGCCACGAAATCCTGCCCTTCCCCTCCGACGATCGCGGAGTATAAAGAGAGAGGCGTGTCCCTCCCTTCGGTTTCTTCTTTCGAGTTGTTCATGTTATTCTCGTTCTTGTTTTTGTTCTTGTTTTTGTTCGTCATGATGTGATGTCTGTCTCCGAGGGGGCAAAAGAAGTAGGGGATTCGTCTCCCACGCTTCAAAGAAAAGAATGCATTACACACACACACACACACATAAACGCACGCATCGCAGATTTAAAATAATGAGCGGCGGTTTTGTCTGAAAGAGAAAGTATTCTCTTCATTACATCGTTTTTGCCCGATGAGTAGCAACAACAACAGCGCGAAAGCCGCGGGACGGGCCAAGGTACGCGCATATGTTTCTCTCTCTTTTTTTTCCCACAAACGTCTCTTCTTTTGATGGATGTAATTATTAACGAGTTTTGTTGTGTTCACTTCTTATCATGACAACGGTGCAGTTGGACGCGTACAGAAAGAAGAAAGCGGCGAAGAAGGAGAAGAAGGACGTTTCTTCAATCTCTGGTTTGAATTTTGCGAAGAACGAGGACCACCAAAACGCGTTAGGGGAAAGGGTGGCGTCGAAACCACCATTTTTAGTTGCAGATGGTGATGAACCAAAAAGTGATGACTCGATGAAAATGACTTTTACGACGACGCCGACGACAAACGAAGAAGAAGAAGAAACAGCGAATACGACCGAAACGTTTGCATTTACGATGGCACCAGATGCGGTAAGATATAGTAATGGTAATACTAAGGGTGAAGAAGACATTGTCGCGCACGCATCGCCGATGCAACCTGCCGCTCCAGCTGAACAACCGCGACGCGGAATGGAGGAAGAAGAAGAAGGAGGCGTTGCGGCGTTTATGTCCCCGCCTCCGCCTCGATTTTCTTTCGACGAGAGTTACAATGCGGCTGGGGGTAGTATGATGGAAGAAGAGGCGACGCCGCCGGTAAAGATGAATATGCGTGGCTTCGAAGAGCAAGAGGACGCTGACATTGATAGAAAGAAGATGTCGTCGTTGGATGAAAGTTTCGATCCAGAAGAGTACGTGAATCGATTCGTGACTCCGGAGAAGAAAATGGCTCCACCGACGAAGCAGAAGAAAGCCACGATTGACGTGCCGATGGACGAGTTAGAAGCGATTTTCCGCCCGACGAAGAAGAAGGATGGGTACGACGACGCCGACGACGTGCCGTACTCTTTTTCCAAGTTTTTGGAGAGGGAGAAGAATAAAAATGAAGAACAACGGCTCTCGAGTTTTGAGAGGGGAATTTTAGAATCCAAACGGAGGAAGGAACAAATGGGAGGAGAGTCTTCGATTTCAGATATGCTCGGCAGAGGTTCAACGCTGACACCGTTTGGTGGTATTAGTACGGGTAACGGAATGTCCAAGCTCGAGCAAGACGAAATCACCTCGTTGCAAAACATGATTGACGATTTGACGACTGAAAAATTAAGTCTCAAGCGCGGGATGGATAAAAACCAAAAGATCATCGAAAGTTTGATGGAAGAAAACGAATCGTTAACGAGCGCGTTCAACAATGCGAAGAATAGAAGTACGGCGTTGGAAAACGAATTGAACAAGCTTTCGAGCGAGATGATGTTACACTCGAGCGTTCAACAGAGCATCTCAAACGACAGAGACGCTTCAAGGCGAGGGTATATCGAAACTCGAGAACGCGCGAACGAGTTAGCGAGAGAAGTAGTCGAATTGGAGGAAGTTGTTTTAGAATACAAGTCAAAGTTATTCTTGTACGAGAACACGCAAACGGATGCGTTGGAGCGATCGAAAGAGTTAGAGCGAGCTTTGTATGTAGCAAACGAGGATCGGGTATACTATCAAAATCTCGCGGAAGCTATGAACGAGGAGAGAAGGGAAATGCAAAGACGCGTTGAACAATCGAACGCGATCCAAGCGCTGATTGAAAGTGGAGACGTTCCCATCGTTGAAATGTTACAGAGCTGGTTGAAGCAGGTGCAAGCTAAACCCGTATCTCAGGAGCAAAACGTGTCTTCGTCTTTACGCTCGGCAGAAGCAGAACAACAAAACGAGTTTCTCGAAATGTCCACGTCCGAAGCAGATTTTGTGTGCGAGACGAGAACGAGCGAAGCAGTCGCGACAACAAAAGAACTTATAGATGCTTTAACTCGATTGGCGAGTGGCGATACGGGTGGTAGTAGCAATAATAATCCCGATGAGAGCGCCGCTACTTCAGACGGAGAGGACGACGACGACGAAGATGAGAATGGAGAAGAGGACGGAGTTGTTATCGACGAGGCGCAAATTCGGCTCATCACTTCGATTCACGAGTTACTCGCGGAAATGGAAAAAGAAACTGCAATCTTTCGTGTGAAGTTGAAAGATGCCGAGCGACGAGAGATGGGTTTACGGGCTGCAAATGCAGCGTTAGAATCTCGCCTCGCAAGATCTGCGCCGCAAGCAAAGACGATGAATACGAACACAAAGGAATCCGAAGGGAGAGATGACGTCATAGCTGCGATGCGAAGGATAAACGCAGGGTCTGCAGAGCCTACTCCTAGAACGCGAGAGAATAATAGTAGCGGTGGGTTTAGATTTAGAACCGGGTTAGTACCGGATGACGATTAGATACTTTTAGTCGATAGTTTTAGCGACATGTTTGCATTGTTATTTTTGGTAGCGCGTGACGATTTATTTCTAATTCAGTGTCCATTCACTCTTTATTTGAAGACTTCCCAACCTGAGACGACGACAGCTGCTCAGGTGGTCCACAGTTTTCGAATATTCTAATTTCACCGCTGTAACCAGCGGTAACTATTATTTGTCCGAGACCAGCGGCTTTGCGAAAGCTCGCTTCGCACGTTTTTTTGGCCTCGGCGATTTCCAAAGCCCATTTCGACGCTTGAGCTTTTATGCTATTTGACGAAGACGCCGGAGTATCCTTTTTATCGTCTTTTTTCTCGTTTCCCTCGGAGTTCATTCGCAACTGTTTTACTTGTTCACTCAATTCTTTCGCCGCTAGTATTCGCAAGCTCTCAATCTCCTCTTGATCGGACTTTCTTCTCGATACATAAGCGCTCTTTTCATTTTCTGGCATTCGCGCCATGATGACTTCTTCTGGGGCGAATACAGCCGTCGTAACGATGTCGGTTTGTGCGGCAAAAGTTTCGTACGTCGCGTGTTTGTCTTTTTTATATCCGCCATGAAATGCGCTCGGGATGAAAGTATTCACCGTCGGCCAAACAAAAAGGTACTCAGTTTCGGAACCGCAAATTATAAAGTCACCGCGTTCGCTAAACGTCGCTTTGATTTGCGAATTCTTATTCTTATGCCCTTTATACTTTGTCTTCAACTGGTAACCGTCATAAATTCTTAACCGCGAGTCGTTCGATGCGACGAGTAACTTGCGATCGTCACCGGGAAAGAATTGTAAGCCGGTAACCTTTTTGCCCATCGGATTTCTTTGCCGGCGATTTTGAATGTCGAGCAAAGTGAGATACTCAAACTTGAAGCCGACGGTTTGGTAAAAATGACACTTCCCCCGATATGATCCGGCGACTACGCATTTACCATCGCTTTGAAAACACGCCGCTGTAACCATTTCTCCAATATCCACCCAGTCAACGACTCTGTGATCGGGAATGTTCCATAATCTCAACTTACCGTCTAAACTCCCAGAGACAAAGTATTTATCATTCACCGGGTTGAAATCAATCGCAGTTACAAAATCTTGGTGCGCGAAAATTCTCAAGCATTCATTCATAGTCGTGTACCACAATCGAACGGTTTTATCCATGCTCGAAGAAAGCAACCAATCCGTGTGCGACCAGCACAGATCTAACACGTCCCCTTTGTGACCGACGTATGCTCGCAACGGAACGTCTTTGAACATCGATTCTCCACGCTTTTTGAACGAACACGTTTTGATCTCGCCGTCTTCGTGGTAATTTTCCGACTCGTCTGCATTTTCCGGCGCTTCTGATTTCATGCACTGAATAGTCCACACGCGAACAATTCTATCTTGACCAGCTGTGGCTAAGAACTTGCCAGTTCGCGAAAACTTCATGCACCAGACGGCGCCTTCGTGGCCTTTGACGCTTTGAATCACTTTAACTTTTGAGAAATCTTTGAACCCTTTCCTATTCACGTGCACTTTGAGGTACTGACCAACTTCTTCGCAACCAGGTTTGACTATAGTTTGAGCGTGGTGTGAGCTATTCTCTTCCTCTTGCGCTCTTCTCTCCTGTTTGCGATCCTCGAGCGAATGCTGCAACTGCGACTTGGTCTCTACGATTTTCTCCGCCGCGATTTTACTCACCTCCTTCGTTTTATTCCAAGCCTCGGTCGATCGTTTCTTCAACCACCGGCCGGGATTCCTAGGTTTTGTCGTCGATTTTTTATCACCGACGACGTCCGCTGTTGTGCTACTCGTTCCTTTCTTCTTCGTCTTACCGTCGTCTTCGCTTTGCTCTCCTCCTTCTTCTTTCATCGACAGCCGTTCTCTCCTCTCGACTTCGTTCAAAATCGGCGACGTCACCGCTTCAATAGCTACGTTCCGTTCCATTTCCACCACAGACATGACTGTCCCAGTCGTTAAGTCTGTCACTGTTGGTGCATTTTCCCTGTCTTCGCTCCTCCTCTCGCCGCCGCCGCTTTTTTCTTTCTTCTTCTTGTGCAACAAAGCGTTCGCCGCTTCCTCTCCGACTAAATATTCCGCCCCGGTGTCTAAATTCTTTAGCGTAAACTTCGTGGGATCTCGCAACTCCGCTTCTATCCCTCTCGGCGTCCCGCCTCCACTCACGCTTTCATCCATATCTGAATTCAAAATATCGTTGTTCGGGTTCGTCGGGTCGGTTTGTACGCTCGGCGCCTTCAAGTCTTCCGGGTCTAACGAGTTTTCGTCCGCGCACGATTGGCCCATCGCGCTCAACTGTCGATCTAAAACTTCCGCCAAGTGTCTGTCCGACCCAGAAAATTGCGACAAGGAATCTCTCGGTTCGTAATAATCGCTCTCTTCGCCGTCAAACTCTTTATTGTTTTCTGCCGATGTAATATTTCGTGCCGCGCATTCGTCTCCGACCGACGCAAAATCTTCATCTTCGTCTGAACTCGAGTGGTCCGAGTACGTGTGATTCGAGCCTGTAAAAATCGATCGCGTTTCCGTCGTGTTCGACGCCGTTTTCTCTTCGCTGTTGTTGTCTTCTTCTTCTCTTCTTTCGTGCTGGTCGTTTGTATCGTTTTGATTGTTTTCGTGAGTATTCATCGTTTCTCTTTCTCTCTCTGAAATGATGTTGACTGCCTCTGCGTTTTTCTCTTCCGGGTGCCTCTCCAACGTCCAACGTTATTAAAAATTCTCTCGTATTCTTTTCTTTTGTCTCTTCTTCTTCTTGTTGTCGTTCAGAGAGAAAGAAAGAAAGCCCCGTCGAAAACCACCGCTCGCAATAATAAAAGTCTCTCTCTGTCTGTCTCTCTCCTTCTCTCTCTTTCTCTCCGCGTTCACCCCGCGTTCCCCTTCCACCACTGCTTTTGGCGCTCGAATGAAGTGAAGACGCACGACGTGAAAAAATTTTGATTTTTCGTTTTTTTTGTTTGTGTCGTCGTCCTTTTTGTCCTCACTTTTCTCTTCTTTTCGTCTCAAAATTCAAACACCTGTTTGTGTACAGACAACAACATCGAAGAAGAATGGCGTCGAAGAGAGCGACGGGAGGGAAGTACGAGTACCTCTCCCTGGCGGAGTTGTATCAAATCGAGGAGAAAACGAACGTGAAAACGCAACGCGCGCACGTATACGGCATCGTCGCGGAGAAATATCAACCTCAAATCACGAGAAGTGGTGATACGTATTTAAAACTCAAACTGTTCGACGAATCGTTAAACTCGGATTATAACGGGGACGAGATGAAGCCGAGGAAAGGGATGAAACGAGTGAATCCACCGTTTATTGAAATCGCGTGCTTCGCGAATAAGAAGGAAGATTTACCGATATTAGCGCAGGTTGGAGATGTGATTCGATTTCATCGGTTGGAGGTGTCGTTTTACCGACCGAATAGTAGAAATAACCAACACTACGGAGGAGGAAGAGAGGAAGGGACGATACAGTTCGTCGCGAAAATAGGCCAGTTTACGAACGGGAACGCGTATTCGAAAACGCACTTCGTTCTGTTTAGCGGCGAACCGGCGCAGATTGTGGATGCAGATAGTGCGAAGCAGAGATCGTCCAATGATATAACGTTTACGGACGAGGATCAACAAAGGATTGAAAATTTAATCGCGTGGAAGAACACGCCGGAATGTTTGGGAATGCCAAAGATTGCGTATTTAGGGAAGTACGACAGAAGGATTCAAGATATTCAGCGAGAAAGAAATTACGATTTGCACGTGAAGATATTAGACGTTGGGTACAGAGACGGGTATCCGGAAGTGATTTTCGTTTGGGACGGTTCTGATGCGGCGCCGATGAGTTTATCGACGCCGGATTTTCCGCAGCTCGTGGACGATACGAACCAAGCGGAGGCGCTCGGGCCCATGTATTGGCTTCCAATAGATCAAGACATCAATCCAACGCAAGATGTCATCGAACGAGGCCAGGATTTCCCGCCGTCGACGAGACGAATGCTCGAAGAAATGGGAGACGCCGTATCCTACGGCTCGGCGTTTCCGGTGTACATTCGAGGCTTTGATTTTAGCGACGAGATGCCAAAGAAAGGGCAGTGGGTGAAATTAAGAAATCTTACCGCGGGTGTTCACGGAGCGCAGTTAAACGGCGCTTTCTTCGCAAATTCAAAATGGATGGTTGAAGCGAAAGGCCATCCGACGTGGTTGGACCAAGTTCAGTTTCGTCAAAAGGCTAATATCGTAGCGAATTGGGCGCCAAACGTAGGCGTGGATGCACCAAACGTTACCATGATTATGCATCCGCAAGTGAAATGGGATACGATTCGATCCGCGCTTTTAAAAGAGGCACCGAATAGACACAGATTATACGTTCGAGCGCAAAAGTTCTGGCCGGAAGACGAGAAGGAGTGGTGCGTGAAAAATCCAGTCACGAACGAATGGGAGTACGTTTTCAAAATATTAGTCGAAGACGCGACGGGCGTTTTGCGCGTGACGGTATCGCCAGAGGAAGGTAAGTACTTCTTGAGAGGGTTGCCCCCGTGCGATTTGAGCGCGAATAGGGCGACGTTGCACCAGCTGAGAACTAGAAAACATACGCTCTTGAATGGGAGCAACGGCACGGATAACTGGATCCAAATATGTGTTCGACAGTACTTACCGGCGCGCAAACGAACGCGAGGTAATGAAAAGCGAACGTGGGAGTTATTCGGTACCGCCATGGTTCGCGAAAAATTGTAAAAATACGAATAGCAAACAAGTTTTAGAAAACGAATCGGAACGAGGCGCCTCTCGCCTGTATAAAAGGACAAGTATATTACATCACACGTTTACTATTCTTATTTGAGAAAGTCTGCGACTTTTTCCAACCAACTCGTATACTCTTTCTGTTCTTTATCTATTCTCTTCTCGACGATGTAATCCGCCAACGCCGCGTTTATTCCTCTCTCTTCTAAATACGATAAAAAAGCATCCTGGACGCCTTTATCCAGGTCCTCAAAATGCGGCCCGGGATAGTTGTTGTCGTCAAACTCTTCGTCAAATAAAATACCCTCGCCTTCTGCATCATCATCACCACCACCGGTTCCTCCTTCTCCTCCTCCTCCTTCGTTCCATTCGAAACCTTCGTATTGAACGTGTTGAATCTCAATCAACTCGCCATCCGTGACGCAAAAAAATTCCAACTGTTTCCCGCTTCCAGTCTTCGAAACAGTCACAGAAAACTCCTCCTCGATATCCTCGTCGCCTAAACCTTCGTCGATGACATCGTCCACGCCGTTATCGTCGTCTCGTCCGTACTCCGTTTCCATCGGATCGTCCGAGGCGGAAAAGTGCACCAAAATCTCCTCGTCTTCGCCAAATTCCTTGGACAAGTACACGTCGCAATCCCCTTCTCTTTCGCTCAGCGTCCACCCATCCGGTGGTCCACCTTTCGCCGTTTCCGACTGTTCGTACGATTCTGCCTCGTGTTTAATCTCCGCTCTCAAAATCGCCGACAATCGCGCGCTCTCAGACGAAGAAGACAAAGAAGAGGTGGTCGTTACGACGCCTTCACTTTCCTCGGACGACGACGACGACGAACCAGCATCCGCACTGAACGATCTCCTTCCTAAAAATCTTCCTCTTCCGCCAATACTAACACCACCACGCTCCTCTCCTCTTCTTTGATTCTTCCGTAATTGGTATTGTTTCGCGTCGTCGTCGTTTCCCTTTTCCT
>Ga0115553_1000506_pt1 | contig 24504 bp, 18 predicted proteins | sample COGITO_mtgs_1103_2_FD_87284 | JGI IMG/M metagenome (GOLD analysis project Ga0115553, IMG submission 87284) | Pelagic marine microbial communities from North Sea - COGITO_mtgs_110331 | ecosystem: Environmental > Aquatic > Marine > Epipelagic | place: Germany:Helgoland, sampling site Kabeltonne... | reverse complement strand
TCGGGCCTTGGCGCGCGGCTGAGACTACGCGGGCTTGATGAACGCGCGCGTCATTTGGAGAGTGTTGGGGCACGGCTAAATGTTGAGGCGATTGTGCGTGATTTGGGACGCAAACGTGTTGAGCTTGACCGTATCGCGCAGCGGATGGCGGACAGCGGTTCGCGCCAGATCAAGGCGCTTTCGGAGCGGCTTGAGGCGACAGACCGCTTGCGCGAGACGCTGAGCTACAAAGCCACTCTGGCGCGGGGCTATGCTGTTGTGCATGGTGAGGACGGGGTCTTGACCACCAAAGCGGCGGCGCAAAAGGCGGGAGCGCTTGAGATTGAGTTTTCAGACGGGCGAATGAGCCTTTCGGGCAAGCCGAAGCGTACAGTTGCGGGCCGTACGCCGACGGATCAAGGCTCACTCTTTTAACGGCGCATCATGCTCTGAATCCGACAGGTTCCGTCGCTGATAGACAGGCGGAGGGGAAGGCCCCATTGTTTGATTGGGCTGTCATTCCAAGGGAGAAACAGCATGGCACGGGCAGGACGTAAGGGGCGCGGCGGCGGGCGAGCAGGAGCAGCCGAGCGGCGCGGTGCAGCAGTGATCGAGCAGATGCCATGGCGGCTGCCCAAAAACCTCGATAAGCCGACCGAGCCTTTGAACGAAGAGGGCGTGCAGGCGATCCACGAGGGTGCGATGCGTATTCTCGAAGAGATCGGGATTGAGATTCTCAATACCGAAGCGCTCGAAATTTTCCGAGAAGCTGGTGCAACGATCAATGGCACAAATGTACGCGTGGGCCGTGACTGGCTGATGGAAATGGTGGGCAAGGCTCCAGGCCGTTGGACCATGACGCCGCGCAACCCTGACCATGAGCTGGTGATGGGGGACGGGCATATCCTGTTTGGTAACGTCTCCTCACCCCCCTCCTACTGGACGCTGGAGACGGGCCGAAAGATGACAGGCACACGCGAGATGTGCAAAGATTTTATCAAGCTGAGCCAATACTTTAACTGCATTCACTTCTGCGGCGGCTACCCTGTCGAACCACAGGATATTCATGCCAGCATCCGCCATTTGGATGTGCTGTATGACAAACTCACTCTGACGGACAAAGTGGTGCACACTTATTCACTCGGCAAGGAGCGTGTCGAGGATGCAATGGAGATGGTGCGGATCGCTGGCGGGCTGACGGACGAGGAGTTCGAGGCAAAGCCTCGGATGTACACAAACATCAACTCCACCTCGCCTTTGAAGCATGACGAGCCGATGCTTGACGGCTGGATGCGACTTGCGCGGCGCAATCAGGGGCTTGTCGTAACGCCGTTTACGCTGGCGGGTGCGATGGCGCCTGTGACGATGTCTGGCGCTGTGGCGCAATCGCTGGCTGAGGGGCTGATTGCTGTGGCTTTGGCGCAGTATATCCGCCCGGGTGCGGCCTGTGCGATCGGGACATTTACATCGAATGTTGATATGAAGTCCGGCGCCCCAGCCTTTGGCACGCCAGAGTATATTCGCGCCACGCAGATGACAGGTCAGCTTGCGCGTTTTTATGATCTACCGATGCGTTCATCGGGGGTTTGTGCGGCCAATGTGCCTGACGGGCAGGCGATCTGGGAAACATCCAACAGCCTTTGGGCGGCAGTGCAATCCGGGACCAACATGGTTTATCACGCAGCTGGATGGCTTGAGGGCGGCTTGATCGCCAGCCCCGAAAAGTTCATCATGGATTGCGAAATTTTGCAGCAAATCCAGCGCTATATGGAGCCCGAAATCTTTGCGACAACGGCTGATGATATTGCACTCGAGGCGATTGCCGAAGTGGGCGGGCAGGGGCATTTCTTTGGGCTTCAGCACACGCAAGACCGCTATGAAACAGCGTTTTACCAGCCCTTCCTGAGCGACTGGCGCAATTTTGAGGCTTGGGATGCGGCGGGCGCTGTCTGGACCGCGGAGCGGGCGCATCACCTCTATAAAGAGATCGTGGCGAGCTTTGAGGCACCGCATATGGAAGACAGCATCCGTGAGGAGCTTGAAGCCTTTGTTGCCCGTCGCAAGGAAGAAGGCGGCGCGCCGACGGATTACTAAGGCAAAAACATATATTTTTCAGATAATTAGTAAGCACGGGTGTGAGCATATCATGCCCGTGTTTTGCTTTGGTTGCCGTAGCGTTTTGCCGTGTTAACACTTTTCAAATCGGCCAAAACAGGGGGGTGAAAAGCGTGCACAACCCGTGCACAACCCGTGCACCGCCTGATTGGAAAAGTATGAACGGGAATTAAGTTAACGGGGCGTGCGGGGGGAGGAGCATTGGACGCAGACTGGTTGTTTGCTCAACTCGCCGCGAATGCCGCGTTTGCGCCCAGAGCCGCCGATGCTGCGAACAGCTCAGATGTCCGCTTCTTTAAGGCAAACTCTGCAGGCTCGTGTTGGTGACCTGCTTCCATGAAGAAGGTTCAATTCTGATGCAGTGAACCAACCCTATTTGCCAGCCCGACCTCTGCTGTTGTCACGGCTTACATCTGCTCGCCTAAACTTTTGACGCTCAACTGAGTCTTAAGACATAGCCCATATGACGTATGGGCGTGGACAAAGCGAAATGCTGTTGTGCTTTGTAAAAGATAGCGTCCGTCAAATCGCTTCCCACGTCTTATCAGATGGAGGGTCGCGTCGTGGCTGCCTATGAAATGTTTCTTTTCGCGTTTAGTAGCGTCACCTCTTATACGGGGCCTGGGTCTCTGTTTCCCAATACGATCCTTGGAAATACAAGTGTTGGTGGGACCGTTACATTCGGCGCCTTGAACGGTGAGAAAATCATTGTCAACGATGATGATCCAAATTTTGAAGACGGCGATACCGGTTTTCTTGGAATTGGCGGACAAACGTCGTCCTCCTCGGGCAGCCTGTTTAACCTGACGGGAACGAGTGAGTCGGAGTACTCCTATACGCTTACGCACCCGGTCACAGGCGACACAGTTAATATATACGCTTTTACGTCTGAGGGGCTTTTGGGCCTCACCAACAGTGTGGTTGGCTTTGTTGCAGACGGGCCAATTGATCCCGCCGTCACTTACTCCATCTCGTATGCGAGCGGCACACCAAGTGTTGCATACTCCAGTCTGACCATCTGTTTTGCTGCGGGAACACAGATATTGACTGGCCACGGCGGGCAGGCCGCGATTGAAGACCTGAAACAGGGCGATTTGGTCCTTACAAAGGACCACGGCCCACAAGAAATCAGATGGATCGGTATGCGCCATTTGACTGTGCGCGAACTGACACAAACGCCGTCTTTGCGCCCCATTCGCATTCAAGCGGGCGCAATGGGTGGTGGTAGACCGTTGAACGACTTGATCGTATCCCCACAACACCGCGTGCTCGTCAGTTCAAAGATCGTACAAAAAATGTTCGGTGAGAAAGAGGTTCTGGTCGCGGCAAAGCAACTGGTCGCAATTGACGGGATTGATGTGGTCGATGACATCAAAGACGTGACCTACTACCACTTCTTGTGCAATCAACACGAGATTGTTTTTGCCAACGGTGTTCAAACCGAGAGCCTTTATACTGGCCCACAGGCCATGAAGAGTTTGTCAAAGGAAGCGCGGGATGAAGTGTTGATGATATTCCCTGAACTGGCGGAGATTGAATACAAGGCGTTGCATGCGCGTACAGCGGCAATTGGGTGCCAAGGTCGTAACTTGGCGTTTCGCCATAAAAAGAACGCCAAGCCGCTGGTTGCGTGTTACGGGGAGATGCCGTTTGGCCAAGCAACTCCTCCCAGATGAGAATGATGCGGTTTGCTTCGATGTTTCCGACAGGCAATGACTGCGCTGTTCGCTGAAAAGAGCTCTACAATAGGGATGCGCCCTTAAGTTTGGGCTTTGAGAGCGCAGCATAGAGCAAGACCTGTTTGCCTGAAGCAGCCGTTCGGACGCTCAATGAGAATGGCAGCTAAGTCCGCACAGCAGCCCGTGATGCAGGGTTTGGCGACGGGTGGCTTGTAGCCAAGTGTCTGCTTTTGCGGGGCGTCGTTGGATGTGGCTAGTGCGTCTCGGTGGCTTGGCGGGCCAGCCAGCGTTCGTTGATGAAGCCGCCAAAGGGGATCAGCGAGCCGATGAAGAGGCGCAGCGCGCCCCAGCGGGTGATGAGGCCTTCGCCCAAGGCATACATGGTGACCACCAGAAAGACGATGAAGGCCACACCATGAACAGGGCCCAACGCCGCGACAAAGGCGGGCATGCCCAAGACGTATTTGAGCGGGACGGCGACGCAGACCAGCAAAATAAGGGTGACGGCTTCGGCAAAGGCGGTGATGCGCAGGGCTTTCATGGGGCTGGTCTTTCACGTTGTGAGATGTGTTGAGCGAAGCGGAATGGTGTCAGCCTGAACATGTGTCGAACGGGCCAGAGGTGCAATCGGAAAGGACTGGTTCTGACCGAGCTGCGCGAAAGCACCGCGAAATCTGCACAGGAATTGGCTTTTCGTCTTGCCATGTTGAGCGTAAACTTGGCGGATAAAGAGGAGACGGGTGATGAAAGATAGGCTTGAGCTGGCTGGCATTGGGGCGATAGCAGGGCTGTGTCTCTGGTCTTTGTTTGAGCTTCTACCCGATTTTGTCGAAGAGGGCTTTTTGCTCTTGGCGCTTACGGTGGGTGCGAGCGTATTTTTCTCTGTTCTGATGGCTCTGGTCGGACCTGAGCGGCCTTTGCGGGCAGTCTTGCCTTCGCTGGCTTTGGGCGGGCTGACGGGCTTGCTTGCGCTCTGGTCCGGGCTTCGCTTTCAAACTGTTGATGGGTTTTTTGATGCGGGACACCCGCTTATGGCGCTGTTTGTGATTGCTCTTGTGGGGGCGCCGTTTGCCGCGGCGACGCTGGAAGACCGCGCGGGCTGGCGTGACTATGCGCGGCTTTTTGACAGCGCTTGGGGGATCTTTATCCGCTACGTTGCGGGTTGGCTTTTTGCGGGGCTGATCTTTGTGGTTCTCTTGCTGTCGGATGAGCTTTTGAAGCTGGTCGGCATTCGGATTATCGACGATTTGCTTGATATCGATTGGCTGCGCTACACGCTGGTGGGCGCGGTCTTTGGCCTTGGTGTGGCGACAATGCACGAGCTGCGCGAGTATGTTTCGCCTGTCTTGGTGCACAGGCTTCTGCGGATGCTTTTGCCCTTGGTTCTGGTTGTTGTGATCGTCTTTATCGGGGCGCTTCCGTTCCGCGGGCTGTCTGATTTGTTTGGCAAGCTCTCCACTGCGGGTGTCTTGATGGCTGTGGCTTTTGCTGGGGTGACGTTGATTACGGCGGCGATTGATCGTGACGATGAAAACGCGTCGGAGATGAAGCTTATGACATTCTCTGCGCGGATTATGGCGTTGCTTATTCCTGTGCTTGTTGGGCTTGCGATCTATGCCGTTTGGATCAGGATTGCGGCCTATGGCTGGACGCCACAGCGGGGGATGGCGGCTTATACGGCGGTTTTCCTGATCGGGTATGTGGGCTGGTATCTTTGGTCTGTTCTGAGCGGCGCGCAGGGCTGGCAGGGGCGGCTGCGACAGAGCAATCTCTATATGGCGCTTGTGGTCTGGGGCGGGGCTGTTTTGTGGCTGACGCCGCTGGCGCATGTTGAGGCGCTCTCTGTGCGCAGCCAAGTGGCGCGCTTTGAAGCGGGCACAGTCAAGGCCGCGGAGCTGCCACTTTACGAGATGGCGCATGGCTGGGGCCGCGTGGGCGAGGCGGGGCTTGCAAAGATTGAAACCATGGCAGATGCGCCTTTGAAAGAGCGGATTGTGGCCGCGCGGGAGGCCAAGTCTGTTTGGCAGTTCAAGACTGTTGCCAGAGCCGGAAATGATACAGCCTTGCGTGCAAAGCTGACCAATCGGATCAAGATTTTGCCTGAGGGAGAGGGGCATACCTCTGTTTTTGAGGCAATGGAACGCGGGACCTTAATGGCGCTTGAGCGACACTGTCCGGAAGGCACAGAGCCGAGCTGTGCGATCGTGATGCTGGGAGTGGGGGCTGATGCAGTCTTTAGCGGTGACGCCTTGCTTGTGGCGCAAGAGCAACCGAGGGTTTGGACGCTGAGGCTGCAATCGGGCCAGTACTATTTGCAGCAGGCTTTGGCCTATGACGCGGCTGGGCGGGAGCGTGCAGTGCCTGAAAATTTGTTTGAGCAGGTTACCGCGGGCGCTTTTGAGCTTAAGCCAAAAATCCGCAACGTCTTAGGTGTCGGTGATCTGTCTATTATTCCTTACAATTAACACCATTGAGGTGGTGTTAACCTGTGCTGTGCATTCTGCCCCAAAGAAGGGACTTGAGGCAGATGCATGGGCTGATCAACCGAACGATACAGGGCTTTGGCAGTGACACGCGTGGCGAGGCGCTTTGGCGTGAAGTGGCGGAGCGAGCCGAGCTTGGCTTTGTCGAGTTTGAAGCGATGCTGAGTTATGATGCTGAGGTGACTGAGCGTGTTTTGCGCGTGCTGTGTGCCGAGCTCAATCTTCCGCTTGAGGCGCTGCTGGAAGATATCGGAACCTATCTCGTCAGCCATGAAAACACGGAAGCCATTCGTCGGCTTTTACGGTTTGGTGGGGTCGATTTTGTCGAATTTTTGCACTCTCTTGAAGACTTGCCCGACCGCGCGCGGCTGGCAGTGGAGGATTTGCCCTTACCGCTGCTTGAACTCTGTGAGCATGCAATGGACCAGTTCAGTCTGACGGTGACGTCACAGCCTGTCGGTTTCGGGGCTGTCATGCTTGGCGTCCTTCGGGCGATGGCCGATGACTATGGTGCGCTTGTGATTTTGGAGTATTTCCCTGCGACTCAGGGCAGTGAGAGGATTGAGATCCAGCTTATTGAGGCAGCTTTTGCGGCGGGGCGCGGCTTTGAGCTTGGGGCGCGCGCAGGATGAGCGAAATGCAGCGGATCAGAGCAGAGGCTCAGAATATAGGCGATGTGCAGGCCTTGATGGATGCGTTTTGTCCGATGCATGTGATTTTGGACGCATCGGGGCACATTGTGCATGTTGGAGCGACTTTGCAGAAGCTGCGCGCGAGCCTGCCTCTGGAGGGCCGCGGTTTTTTGGACGTGTTCGAGCTGCGCAGACCGCAATCTGTGAAGACGATGGACGAGCTTTTGAACAGCGCTGGTTTGAAGCTACATTTGCGCTTGCGTGGGGAGCCTGAAACCGCGTTGAAGGGAGCCTTGGCGCCACTTGCGGATGGGCGCGGGGCCGTGTTGAACCTTGGGTTCGGGATTTCACTGTTGGATGCGGTCCGTGACTATGCGCTGGTGAGCAGTGATTTTGCGGCAACAGATCTGGCCATTGAAATGCTGTATCTCGTGGAAGCCAAATCAGCGGCCATGGAGGCGTCTCGAAAGCTTAATCTGCGACTGCAAGGCGCAATGATTGCAGCGGAAGAGCAGGCCTTTACCGATACGTTGACGGGGCTGAAGAACCGCCGCGCTATGGACCATGTGTTGGCGCGGCTGATCGAGGCGGGGCGCGAATTTGCCCTGATGCATATTGATCTGGATTTCTTCAAAGCGGTGAATGACACGCTTGGCCATGCGGCGGGCGACCATGTCTTGCAGAACGTGGCGCGTATCATGGTGGAAGAAACCCGCAGCGACGATACGGTTGCACGTGTTGGTGGCGACGAGTTTGTGATCTTGTTTGATGGTTTGACAGATCGTGAGACGCTCGTTCGGGTGGCCGAGCGGATCATCCAAAAGCTTGAGGTGCCGATGCCTTTTGGGGCGCATATGTGTCATGTCTCGGCCAGCTGTGGAACCGTGCTTTCGGTGAGTTATGATGCGCCGGATGCAGTGCAGATGCTGGCGGATGCCGACCTTGCGCTCTACGCCTCAAAACATGCGGGTCGCGCGCAGCATTCGTTCTTCCGGCTTGAGATGCGAGATGCGGGTCTGAGCCCTGAGATCAGTGGGGTGATCCCTGCCGCGGTCGCGCCGCGCAAGGGCACAGCCGGGGACGCAGAAAACAGACGTAAAGACCGACCCATGTGAGGCCTGCTTAAGAGGGCGCAAGCTGCGTCAAAACCTCGTCGAGCGTGTCAAACAGCATCTCGGCGTGCCCTTGGGCAAATGGCATGGGTGGACGGATCTTCAGGGTGTTCTTTGCGCGCCCCAAGCTGGACATGAGGAAGCCACGTTGGCGCATCGTGTTGAACACTTTGGTCGTGAGGGCCGTGGCGGGCTCTTTTGTACTTCGGTCTGTGACCAGCTCGGCTCCAAAGAGCATGCCTTCGCCGCGAATGTCGCCGATGGCTTCATGTTTTTGACGGAGCGCGCTGAGCCTCTCCTGCGCGTAAGCACCGACGCGTGCAGCGTGGTCGGGAAGGGCTTTTTCCTCGAGCTCGTCGAGCACGGCGAGCGCGGCGGCGCAGGAGACGGGATTGCCGCCGAATGTATTGAAATAGCGAAACGCCTCGCGAAAGCGCGCCATGATTTCGGGGCGCGTGACAACGCCGCCAACGGGGTGACCATTGGCCATGGGTTTGCCGAGTGTGACGATATCGGGGGTGATCCCCTGACGCTCAAAGCCCCAGAAATGCGAGCCGATCCGCCCGAAACCGGGCTGGACCTCATCGGCAATGAGCAGACCACCCGCCGCACGCACGATCCGCGCAGCTTCATCGAGCCAGCCTTTGGGCAGGTCTGGGAACCCCTCGTTGACGAAATAGGGGCAAATGACGAGCGCGGCAAAGCCATGGCCCGAGGCGTTCAGATCGTCGATGGCCGTTTGGAGGCTGGCGGCGAAAGCGGCGCCATCGGGGTCGGGACTGCGGTAGCTGTCGGGGGCGGGGATATGTCGGATGTAGTCGCCGAGACCGAAGCCAACTTCTGGGATATTGCTGCGGGACAGCTGGCTCACCAGCGCTGTGTTACCGTGGTAGGTGGCGTCTGTCGCGATGATGCCGCGTTTGCCTGTCATGCCTTCGGCCATGCGCATGGCTACGTCATTGGCCTCCGAGCCTGTGCAAGTGAGCAGGAGGGTCGAAAGGCTCTCGGGCATTTTGGCGGTGAGGCGCTCGGCGTAGTCGAGGATCCCGTCGTGCAAGTAACGGGTGTGAGTGTTTAGTGTGGCGGCTTGTTTGCAGATCGCATCGACAACACGAGGGTTGCAATGGCCGACGTGTGGTACGTTGTTGTAGCAGTCTAGATAGCGCTTGCCGTCTGCGTCCCAGAGCCAGACGTCTTCGCCGCGGACGATATGCACGGGCTCTTCGTAAAACAGCGGCACATTGGGGCCCAACAGGGCGCGGCGTCGGGCGAGCATATCGGCCATAGGGGTCTCCTTTTAGGCGATGATATTGCAGGCAGTTCACATGTGAAAGACATATGAGGCGCAGTTTCCGCGAGTTTGACATATTTTGGCCGTTTTGGGGCCTGTATCGCAGGGTAGGACACTCTCGATAAAATAAGTGGAAACACGGGCATGACACTTGGGAAACACCAAGATGAGGCGATCAGTGCCCCCGATTCCGCAAAGGATGATGATACGCTCGATATTGTGCGGCTCCTGATCGAGACGGAGACGCGTCATGCGAAAGTGCATCCGGAGCGGCGCGGCGAGGCACATGGCGAAGGGCGTGACGACGCGGGCGCAAGCTCGGCGGCGGCTCGTATTGCGCCGCGTCGTGTGACGTTGCGCGGCCAGCCCAAAGATGCGAGGGGGCGCCCCGTTGCGGCCTCTGATGAGGCTCCGTATCGCGCTGAAGATTTGCGGCCAAGCCGATTTGGCCTGAAGTGGCCCCGCTTGAGCGCGCTCAAGCGGATCGGTGGCATGCGGGCACGGTCGCGGCAGCGCGCGGGCACATCAAGAATCGAAAAAGACCAGATATTGCGCTATTTGAAATTGGCGGGGCTGACGGCTCTGGCCGTTTTGATATTGTTCAAGCCTTGGCTCATTCCTTTGGTGCTGTTCATGCTGGTCTGGCTGGCATTGATTGTGTTTTTGCTGCTTGGGTCGGCACGGATCAGCGAACTTTCGGAGGGGGCCTGGATTTGGTATCAAAGCAAGCGCCCTGATCGTGCTCAGAAAATTATCGTGCGCTTACAGCGTGCAGCGGACCGAGTGGATGGGCTCTTGGCGCGGCTGCCCGAGCGTTTTAGTGACGGCATTTACACGCCTGATCTGGGCCGTTCCGAGCGGGATATGGCCCTTGAAAACGTGGAGTTGCCACAAGATGATCCGTTTGAGCGCCTTGCTTTGCGGCGCTCTCCCGCCGAATAGGCGCAAATGTGCCTTGAATTTAGGGGGGGTTATGCGTAAGTGACCCCAAAGCAGTTAGAAAGACGATACGCCAATGGCCCGCACCAACCCGCTTCAGTTTATCCAGCAAACGCGCGCAGAAGTTTCAAAAATCGTATGGCCGACGCGCCGTGAAGTCATGCTGACGACTGTTATGGTCTTTATCATGGCGACGCTGACAGCGATCTTTTTTGCACTTGTGGATGTTTTGATCCGCAACGGCTTGCAGACTATTCTCAACGTCTTCGGCTAAAACTGTCGGTACAAGACATGTAGCGGCCTCGCAATTTGCGGGGCTGTTTTGTTTTGGGCTTGAGGGCTTGAAACCGAGGGCTATGCGATGTAACTCCCCATCAAATCCCGACATGGTGAGCGACGATTCGAGTTGCTCGCCGATTTTTGCTGTCGGGTGATCGGAATAAGGCCTGCGCAGGCGGGCACAGTAAGGAACGGGCACAGCAATGGCGAAACGTTGGTATTCGGTAAGTGTTCTCTCGAACTTCGAGAAGAAGATTGCGGAACAAATCAGGCAGCAGGCTGAAGAGCAGGGGCTGGAGGATGCCATTGACGAAGTGCTTGTGCCGACTGAAGAAGTGATTGAAATCCGCCGTGGTAAAAAAGTGACCGCGGAGCGCCGCTTTATGCCCGGCTATGTGCTTGTGCACATGGAGATGAGTGACCGTAGCTATCACCTGATCAATTCGATCAACCGCGTTACTGGCTTTTTGGGCCCGCAAGGCCGCCCGATGCCGATGCGTGATGCTGAAGTGAACCAGATCCTGAACCGCGTTCAGGAAGGCGAAGATGCACCGAAGCTGATGATCAGCTTTGATGTGGGTGAGAAGGTCAAGGTCAACGAAGGGCCGTTTGAAGACTTTGATGGCATGGTGGAAGAAGTCGACGACGACAACCAGCGCTTGAAAGTCACTGTGTCTATCTTCGGGCGTGAGACGCCTGTGGAACTCGAATTTACGCAGGTTACCAAACAAGGGTAACGGCGAAGAGATCGTCGGGGGAACCCGATGTATGAGCGTGGGAGGCGAGGCGGCCGCGGCTGTCAGACCGAACCACACAACAAGTAGCCCTGAGGAACGCGTTCCGAGGGGGTTGGAAAAGGAGAAGGCCAATGGCCAAGAAGCTCGCAGGCAAGATGAAGCTGCAAGTGCCCGCAGGACAAGCAAACCCGAGCCCACCCGTTGGGCCGGCGCTGGGTCAGCGCGGCATCAATATCATGGAATTCTGTAAAGCGTTTAACGCGAAAACACAGGATATGGAGCCAGGTGCGCCTTGCCCGACCGTGATCACATACTACCAAGACAAGTCCTTCACGATGGACATCAAGACGCCTCCAGCGTCTTACTACCTGCGCAAAGCAGCTGGCCTCAAGTCAGGTGCGAAGCTTCCAGGCCGTGAGACTGTTGGCTCGGTCTCAGCAAAGCAGCTGCGTGAAATCGCAGAAGCCAAGTGGAAAGACCTGAACGCAAACGACGTCGAAGCCGCGATGAAAATCATCATGGGCTCTGCACGTTCTATGGGCATCGAGGTGAAGTAAGATGGCTAAACTTGGAAAACGGACAACTGCTGCACGGGAAGCCTTTGTTGGCAAAGAAAACCTGACAGTGGAAGAAGCGGTAAGCCTGATCAAGGCAAACGCAAAAGCCAAATTCGACGAAACGCTCGAGATCGCTCTGAACCTCGGTGTTGATCCACGCCACGCGGACCAAATGGTTCGTGGTGTTGTGGGTCTTCCTAACGGCACAGGCAAAGACGTTCGCGTTGCTGTTTTTGCGCGCGGCCCGAAGGCTGACGAAGCAAAAGCCGCTGGTGCGGATATTGTTGGTGCGGAGGATCTCATGGAGATCGTTCAAGGCGGCAAGATCGAATTTGACCGTTGCATTGCAACACCTGACATGATGCCAGTCGTTGGCCGTTTGGGTAAAGTACTTGGCCCGCGCAACCTGATGCCAAACCCAAAAGTGGGTACGGTTACTATGGATGTTGCTGAAGCTGTAAAAGCGGCCAAAGGCGGCGAAGTGCAGTTCAAAGTCGAAAAAGCCGGTGTTGTACACGCAGGTATCGGCAAGATCTCTTTTGACGATGCCAAGCTTGCTGAAAACATTCGTGCCTTTGTTGGCGCGGTTGCAAAAGCAAAGCCAGCGGGTTCAAAAGGCTCGTACATGAAGAAAGTCTCACTGAGCTCAACAATGGGCCCAGGCGTGAGCGTCGACGTGGACAGCGCAATCAGCAAATAAGCTGACCGTTAAAGACATTTGGAAAGAGCGCCTTTCGGGGCGCTCTTTTTTTGTGTTGAGAGACGGTGTGAAAAAAGCCCGACAGCGCTTGCACTCAGGGTTAATCAGGCTTAGGAACGGCCTCGTAGATCAGCGTGCGATTCGTCGTGCGCTGTTTTGCATTCGTCCAAGACGGTGGGTGAAAGGCGCTTTGGCTTTTCTTAATGTCCTGCCTGAGACGGGAAGAACCGGATTATTTGAGGTGAATTCCTCGGGTGGTTTTGGCATTGCCCCGTAATCGGACATGAGTGCTGGCCCCGCTTTGGGCTGGCGAACTGAGCCGGGGGGTAACCCCCAAAATTGGAGTGAAACTGTGGATAGAGCCCAGAAAGAGAAAGTGGTCGAGGAACTCGGCCAGATCTTTGAAAGCTCTGGCGTTGTTGTGGTTGCACACTACGCTGGCCTTACAGTTGCTGAGATGCAGGATCTACGTGCTCGCGCAAGCGAAGCAGGTGGGGCCGTACGCGTCGCCAAGAACAGGCTCGCCAAAATTGCCCTAGAAGGAAAGTCCATCGAACAGATGGGTGACCTCCTGACAGGCATGACCGTTCTGACCTATTCTGAGGACCCCGTGGCTGCGGCCAAGGTTGCCGAAGATTTCGCCAAGGGTAACGACAAGTTCGAAATCCTCGGCGGTGCGATGAGCGGTGATATTCTGGACCGTGCTGGTGTTACAGCTGTGTCGAAACTGCCTTCACGTGACGAGCTTCTTGCTACGATCGCGGGCATGATCGGCGCGCCTGCAAGCAACATCGCCGGTGCAATTGGCGCACCTGCTTCAAATATCGCTTCCATCCTTTCGACTATCGAAGAGAAGGCGGCGTAAGCAACCTATCGGCTGGCGTGGGGCAAGACCTCATCGTTGGAACACAAATTTAGAAACGGAAAGCAAGTAAAATGGCTGATCTGAAAAAACTCGCGGAAGAAATCGTCGCATTGACGCTTTTGGAAGCACAAGAACTGAAAACGATCCTTAAAGACGAATACGGCATCGAGCCTGCAGCCGGTGGCGCAGTCATGATGGCGGGCCCTGCCGATGCTGGCGGTGCAGCTGCTGAAGAGCAAACAGAATTCAACGTAATTCTCGTTTCTGCAGGCGCTTCAAAGATCAACGTGATCAAAGAAGTTCGCGGCATCACAGGCCTCGGTCTGAAAGAAGCCAAAGACCTCGTCGAAGCTGGTGGCAAAGCCATCAAAGAAGGCGTCGACAAAGCCGAAGCAGAAGACATCAAAGCCAAGCTCGAAGCAGCTGGCGCAGAAGTCGAACTCAAGTAATCGGTTTTATGCAGGGCTTCGGTCTTGCGGAAAATCAGGCTGGGCGGGGAGAAATCCGTGCCCAGCCGAACCTGTCTTAGCAAGGGCCTCATGGAGAGGCGTTTTCTTAGGCGCGGTTCATAGTCGGGAGGCTCCAATGGGAATGGAGCCGGGAATTGACTGAAGCGTGTCGTCTCGTATGGAGGCAAGGCCGGGACCCGACGGTGCTTGCATTCGGTGAGAAATGAAAAGGTGAACTCGAGCATGGCGCAAACTTTCCTTGGCCAGAAACGTCTTCGTAAATATTTTGGTAAAATCCGTGAAGTTCTGGAGATGCCGAACCTTATTGAGGTTCAGAAATCTTCTTACGATCTTTTCCTGAATTCAGGTGATCAGCCTCAGCCGCTTGACGGCGAAGGCATCAAAGGTGTGTTCCAATCGGTCTTCCCGATCAAGGACTTCCACGAAACCTCTGTTCTTGAATTTGTCGATTATGAGCTCGAAGAGCCAAAATATGACGTCGAAGAATGCCAGCAGCGCGATATGACGTATAGCGCGCCTCTCAAGGTGAAGCTGCGTCTCATCGTGTTTGATATCGACGAAGATACAGGCGCGCGTTCGGTCAAGGACATCAAAGAGCAAGACGTGTTCATGGGCGATATGCCTTTGATGACGCCAAACGGCACATTTGTTGTCAACGGCACGGAGCGTGTGATCGTTTCCCAGATGCACCGCTCACCAGGTGTGTTCTTTGACCACGACAAAGGCAAAACGCATGCTTCGGGCAAGCTGCTGTTTGCTTGCCGCATTATCCCATATCGCGGTTCGTGGCTCGACTTTGAATTTGACGCCAAAGACATCGTCTTTGCGCGGATCGACCGTCGTCGTAAGCTTCCTGTCACCACGCTGCTTTATGCGCTTGGTCTTGATCAAGAAGGCATCATGGATGCTTACTATGAGACAGTCACTTACAAGCTGAAGAAGAAAAAGGGCTGGGTCACCAAGTTCTTCCCTGATCGTGTGCGCGGCACACGTCCGACGTTTGATCTTGTGGACGCGAAAACAGGCGAAGTGATTGCCGAAGCTGGCAAGAAAATCACGCCACGGGCCGTTAAGCAGCTGATCGACGAAGGCAACGTAAGCGAGCTTCTGGTTCCGTTCGAGCAAATCGAAGGCAAGTTTGTTGCCAAAGATATCATCAACGAAGAAAACGGCGCGATCTATGTTGAGGCTGGCGACGAGTTGACATTTGAGCGCGACAAAGATGGCGAGATCATCGGCGGCGCGTTGAAAGAGCTTATGGATGCAGGCTTCACTGACATCCCAGTGCTCGACATCGACAACATCAATGTTGGCCCTTACATGCGCAACACGATGGCGGCAGATAAGAACATGAACCGCGAAACCGCGCTCATGGATATCTACCGTGTGATGCGCCCAGGCGAGCCACCCACCGTTGAAGCAGCGTCAAACCTGTTTGACACGCTGTTCTTTGATAGCGAGCGCTATGACCTCTCGGCCGTTGGCCGTGTTAAAATGAACATGCGTCTTGATCTTGATGCGCCTGACACGCTGCGCACCCTGCGCCGCGAAGATATCGTATCCTGCATCAAAGCGCTGGTTATGCTGCGCGATGGCAAAGGCGATATCGACGACATCGACCACCTCGGCAACCGTCGTGTGCGTTCTGTTGGCGAGCTGATGGAAAACCAGTACCGTGTTGGCCTGCTTCGCATGGAGCGCGCGATCAAGGAGCGTATGTCTTCTGTCGAGATCGACACAGTGATGCCGCAAGACCTGATCAACGCCAAGCCAGCCGCGGCTGCTGTGCGTGAATTCTTCGGCTCAAGCCAGCTTTCGCAGTTTATGGACCAAACCAACCCGCTCTCAGAAGTGACGCACAAGCGCCGCCTCTCAGCGCTTGGGCCAGGTGGTCTGACGCGTGAACGTGCGGGCTTTGAAGTGCGCGACGTTCACCCAACGCACTACGGCCGTATGTGTCCGATTGAAACGCCAGAAGGCCCGAACATCGGCCTGATCAACTCACTCGCGACATTTGCGCGTGTGAACAAATACGGCTTTATCGAGACACCTTACCGCAAGGTTGTGGACGGCAAAGTGACAGACGAAGTACAGTATATGTCTGCCACAGAAGAGATGCGCCACGTTGTGGCTCAGGCCAACGCGAACCTCGACGAGAACGGCAAGTTTGTGAACGATCTGGTGAGCACGCGTCAGTCGGGCGAGTATACACTCGCGCCGAACGAGCACGTAGACCTCATCGACGTTTCGCCAAAGCAGCTCGTGTCTGTTGCGGCCTCACTCATCCCGTTCCTTGAAAACGATGACGCCAACCGCGCCTTGATGGGCTCGAACATGCAACGCCAAGCTGTGCCTCTTTTGCAAGCTGAAGCGCCGCTGATCGGCACAGGCATTGAAGGCAAGGTCGCGATTGACTCGGGCGCTGCCATTCAGGCCAAGCGTGCGGGCATCATCGACCAAGTGGATGCACAACGTATCGTTATCCGTGCGACCCATGACCTCGGTCTTGGGGATGCGGGTGTTGATATTTACCGTATGCGCAAATTCCAACGCTCCAACCAGAACACATGTATCAACCAGCGCCCCTTGGTGAAGGTTGGTGATACAGTTCAGAAGGGCGAGATTATTGCCGATGGTCCGTCAACGGATATTGGTGAACTCGCGCTTGGTAAAAACGTGATCGTCGCGTTTATGCCTTGGAACGGTTACAACTACGAAGATAGTATCCTGATCTCCGAGCGTATTTCGCAAGATGACGTTTTCACGTCGATCCACATCGAAGAATTCGAAGTGGCGGCACGTGATACGAAGCTCGGCCCAGAAGAAATCACACGCGATATTCCAAACGTTGGTGAAGAAGCGCTGCGCAACCTCGACGAGGCAGGCATCGTTTACATCGGCGCGGATGTTGAGCCAGGTGATATCCTTGTTGGCAAGATCACGCCAAAAGGCGAAAGCCCGATGACGCCGGAAGAAAAGCTTCTGCGCGCTATCTTTGGCGAAAAAGCGTCTGATGTGCGTGATACGTCTCTGCGCGTAAAGCCGGGCGACTTTGGCACGGTTGTGGAAGTGCGCGTCTTTAACCGCCACGGTGTGGAAAAAGACGAGCGTGCGCTTCAGATCGAGCGTGAAGAAGTTGAGCGTCTTGCACGTGACCGCGACGATGAGCTGGCGATCCTTGATCGCAACATCTACGCGCGTCTTGGTGATATGCTGCTTGGCAAAGAAGTGGCCAAAGGTCCGAAAGGCGTTAAAGCCGGCTCAAAAGTCGATGCTGAGATGCTTGAAACCTACCCACGTTCAGCTTGGTGGATGATTGCTCTCAAGGATGAGAAAAACGCCCAGATCGTTGAAGCTTTGAACGAGCAGTATGAGGCGCAGAAGCGTACTCTTGATGCGCGTTTTGAAGACAAAGTTGAAAAAGTACGTCGTGGTGACGACCTCCCACCCGGTGTGATGAAGATGGTTAAAGTCTTTGTTGCTGTGAAGCGTAAGCTTCAGCCAGGTGACAAAATGGCCGGTCGTCACGGGAACAAAGGTGTTATTTCCAAGGTTGTGCCTATGGAAGACATGCCGTTCCTTGCCGATGGTACGCCGGTTGACTTCTGTTTGAACCCTCTTGGTGTTCCTTCACGTATGAACGTTGGTCAGATCCTTGAAACGCACATGGGCTGGGCTGCACGCGGCCTTGGCCTCAAGATTGACGACGCTCTCGGCGAATACCGCCGCTCTGGCGATCTGACACCTGTGCGGGACGCGATGAAGCATGCTTATGGTGATGACGTCTATGACGAAGGCATCGTGGGTATGGAAGAAGCGCAGCTCATTGAAGCAGCAGGCAATGTCACACGCGGTGTGCCTATTGCGACGCCTGTTTTTGATGGTGCAAAAGAAGCCGATGTGAACGATGCGCTGACACGCGCGGGCTTTGATACTTCGGGTCAGTCGATCTTGTTTGACGGTCGTACAGGCGAGCAGTTTGCCCGCCCTGTCACAGTCGGCATCAAGTATCTGCTGAAACTTCACCACCTTGTGGACGACAAAATCCACGCGCGCTCGACAGGCCCATACAGCCTTGTCACGCAGCAACCTCTGGGTGGTAAAGCTCAGTTCGGTGGCCAGCGCTTTGGTGAGATGGAAGTCTGGGCGCTCGAAGCTTACGGCGCGGCCTATACCTTGCAAGAGATGCTGACTGTGAAGTCAGATGACGTTGCGGGCCGGACCAAAGTCTATGAGAGCATCGTGAAGGGTGAGGACAACTTTGAGGCCGGTGTGCCAGAGAGCTTCAACGTTCTCGTCAAAGAAGTCCGCGGCCTTGGCCTGAACATGGAACTCCTGGATGCGGAGGATGAGGAATAAGGGCTTCGGCCTTTCTTCCCTTCTCCCTTCCGCAACCAATTTGAGGACATCAAAATGAACCAGGAACTGACAAACAACCCGTTTAACCCACTTGCGCCCACGAAGGTTTTTGATGAGATCAAGGTCTCTCTTGCTTCACCAGAGCGTATTCTGTCGTGGTCATTCGGGGAAATCAAAAAGCCCGAAACCATCAACTACCGTACGTTCAAGCCTGAGCGGGACGGCCTTTTCTGCGCGCGTATCTTCGGGCCGGTAAAGGACTACGAATGCCTTTGCGGCAAATATAAGCGCATGAAGTATCGCGGCGTTGTCTGCGAGAAATGCGGTGTTGAAGTTACACTTCAAAAAGTACGCCGTGAGCGTATGGGCCACATCGAGCTGGCCTCACCTGTGGCACACATCTGGTTCCTGAAGTCGCTTCCATCGCGGATCGGCCTTATGCTGGATATGACACTGCGTGATCTTGAACGCGTTCTCTACTTCGAAAACTATGTGGTTATCGAGCCAGGTCTTACCGACCTGACATACGGCCAGATGCTGACCGAAGAAGAGTTTATGGATGCGCAAGACCACTACGGTATGGATGCGTTTACAGCGAACATCGGTGCGGAAGCGATCCGTGAGATGCTGGCCCAGATCGACCTTGAGTCTGAAGCAGAAACTCTGCGTGCAGACCTTAAGGAAGCGACAGGCGAGCTGAAGCCGAAGAAAATCATCAAGCGCCTCAAGGTTGTTGAAAGCTTCCTTGAAAGTGGCAACCGTCCCGAGTGGATGGTTATGACGGTGATCCCTGTGATCCCGCCAGAGCTTCGCCCTCTGGTTCCGCTGGATGGCGGCCGCTTTGCGACATCAGATCTCAACGATCTTTACCGTCGTGTGATCAACCGGAACAACCGTCTCAAGCGCCTCATCGAACTGCGCGCGCCCGATATCATCGTGCGCAACGAAAAGCGGATGTTGCAGGAATCTGTCGATGCTCTGTTTGACAACGGTCGCCGTGGCCGCGTCATCACAGGCGCAAACAAGCGTCCGTTGAAGTCGCTTTCAGACATGCCGAAGGGTAAGCAAGGCCGCTTCCGTCAGAACCTTTTGGGTAAACGCGTCGACTTCTCTGGCCGTTCAGTCATTGTGACGGGTCCGGAGCTGAAGCTGCACCAGTGTGGTCTTCCCAAGAAGATGGCGCTTGAGCTCTTCAAGCCTTTTATTTACAGCCGTTTGGAGGCCAAAGGCCTGTCAGCGACTGTGAAACAAGCCAAGAAGCTTGTTGAAAAAGAGCGTCCTGAAGTCTGGGATATCTTGGATGAAGTTATCCGAGAACACCCCGTCATGCTCAACCGCGCTCCGACGCTTCACCGCCTTGGTATCCAAGCGTTTGAACCTGTGTTGATCGAAGGCAAAGCCATTCAGCTTCACCCGCTGGTTTGCTCGGCCTTTAACGCCGACTTTGACGGTGACCAAATGGCTGTTCACGTGCCGCTCTCGCTGGAAGCCCAGCTTGAAGCGCGTGTTCTGATGATGTCGACCAACAACGTTCTGTCGCCTGCAAACGGCGCGCCGATCATCGTTCCGTCACAGGATATGATTTTGGGTCTGTACTATACGACCATCGAGCGTGAGGGCATGGTCGGCGAAGGCATGGCCTTTGCATCGATCGAAGAAGTTCAGCATGCGCTGGACTCTGGTGCTGTGCATTTGCACTCCAAGGTCACCGCGCGGATCCCGCAGGTGGACGGCGAAGGCAATACTGTGATGCAGCGTTTTGAAACGACACCGGGCCGTGTACGCCTTGGTGCGCTTCTGCCGCAAAACAACAAAGCGCCATTCGACTTGGTCAACCGTTTGCTGCGCAAACGTGAAGTTCAGCAAGTGATTGATACGGTTTACCGTTACTGTGGCCAGAAAGAGTCTGTCATCTTCTGCGACCAGATCATGACCATGGGCTTCCGTGAAGCGTTCAAGGCGGGTATCTCGTTTGGTAAGGATGACATGGTCATTCCAGACACCAAATGGACGATCGTTGATGAGACACGCGACTTTGTGAAGGACTTTGAACAGCAGTATCTCGACGGCCTGATCACACAGGGCGAGAAATACAACAAAGTTGTTGATGCATGGTCAAAGTGTAACGACAAAGTCACCGAAGCCATGATGAACACCATCTCGGCGGACAAGCGCGATGAGAATGGCGCTGTTATGGAGCCAAACTCGGTTTACATGATGGCTCACTCTGGTGCGCGTGGCTCGGTTACTCAGATGAAACAGCTCGGCGGTATGCGCGGCCTGATGGCCAAGCCGAACGGCGACATCATCGAGACACCGATCATCTCGAACTTTAAAGAAGGTCTGAACGTTCTTGAGTACTTCAACTCTACTCACGGCGCGCGGAAAGGTCTTTCGGATACCGCTCTGAAAACAGCGAACTCCGGTTACCTCACACGTCGTCTTGTGGACGTTGCGCAAGACTGCATCGTGCGTGAGCACGACTGTGGAACCGAGCGCGCGATCACGGCAGAAGCAGCTGTGAATGACGGTGAAGTTGTGTCTTCACTGGCAGAGCGTCTCTTGGGCCGTGTTGCAGCAGACGATATCCTCAAGCCAGGCACAGATGAAGTTATCATCGCGCAGGGCACGATGATCGACGAGCGTATGGCAGATGCGATTGAGGAAGCGGGTGTTGTTAGCACGCGTATCCGCAGCCCGCTGACTTGCGAAGCTGAAGACGGCGTTTGCGCCATTTGCTACGGCCGTGACCTCGCGCGCGGTACGATGGTTAACCAAGGTGAGGCCGTCGGCATCATCGCGGCGCAGTCCATCGGCGAACCAGGTACACAGCTGACGATGCGGACATTCCACATCGGCGGCGTTGCACAGGGTGGTCAGCAGTCGTTCCTTGAGGCGAGCCAAGAAGGTAAAATTACCTTTGAAAACGCTTCTCTGCTTGAGAACGAAGCAGGCGAAGCTCTGGTTGTTGGCCGTAACATGAAAATTGCGATCGTCGGTGACGATGGTGAGGAACGTGCGAGCCACAAGCTGAGCTACGGCACCAAGCTCTTTGTCAAAGAAGGCGGCAAAGTTCTGCGTGGCGACAAGCTCTTTGAGTGGGATCCCTACACGCTTCCGATCATTGCTGAGAAAGCTGGTACAGCCAAGTTTGTTGACCTTGTGAGCGGTATTGCCGTGCGCGACGAGACAGATGACGCGACAGGCATGACCCAGAAGATCGTTATCGACTGGCGCGCTGCTCCAAAAGGCAACGAGCTCAAGCCAGAGATCATCTTGCAGGATAAAGACGGTGAGCCAGTGCGCAATGACGCGGGCAACCCAGTGACATATCCGATGTCTGTTGATGCCGTTCTTTCAATTGAAGAAGGCCAAGAGATCAAAGCGGGTGATGTTGTTGCGCGTATTCCACGCGAAGGCGCGAAAACGAAAGACATCACTGGTGGTCTGCCACGTGTTGCCGAGCTTTTCGAAGCCCGTCGTCCGAAAGACCACGCGATTATCGCTGAGATCGACGGTTATGTTCGTTATGGCCGCGACTATAAGAACAAGCGCCGCATCTCGATTGAGCCATCAGACGAGAGCATGGAAGCCGTTGAATATATGGTTCCGAAGGGCAAGCACATTCCAGTTATGGAAGGCGACTTTGTCCAGAAGGGCGATTACATCATGGACGGTAACCCGGCACCGCATGACATCCTCTCCATCATGGGTGTCGAAGCGCTGGCGGATTACATGATCGACGAGGTGCAAGATGTTTACCGCCTGCAAGGCGTGAAGATCAACGATAAGCACATCGAAGTTATCGTGCGTCAGATGCTCCAGAAGTGGGAGATTCTCGACAGTGGCGACACCACGCTCCTCAAGGGCGAGAATGTCGACAAAGTCGAGTTTGACGAGGCCAATGCCAAGGCGGAAGCCCGTGGCGGACGCCCTGCACAAGGCGAGCCGATCCTTCTCGGGATCACCAAGGCGAGCTTGCAGACACGTTCCTTCATCTCGGCGGCATCGTTCCAAGAGACAACACGCGTTCTGACCGAAGCCTCTGTGCAAGGTAAGAAAGACAAGCTGGTTGGTCTCAAAGAAAACGTCATCGTAGGCCGTTTGATCCCTGCGGGGACAGGTGGGGCGACGAAGCAAATGCGCCGTGTGGCTCAGGACCGTGACAATGTTGTGCTTGAAGCGCGCCGCGAAGAAGCGGAAGCGGCAGCAGCTTTGGCGGCCCCTGTTCAGGACGATGTGTTCGCAGCAGCACCGCCCGCTGAGGACATCACAAGCGAGATCCCTGAGAGCCGCGAAGAATAAGCGCTTTCAGAGAGAGATTGAAAAACCCCGCTTTCACGAGCGGGGTTTTTTGCTTTTTGGAGGTGGTGTTGCAGACTGGTGTCTTTGAGGCTTTCCATTTTGGCAGATCAGGTGTTTCCTATTCTTAGGAGAGCGTTCATGGCACAGAAGAGTTTAGATCCACAGGTGATCGGAGTGGTGCGGTTTTCCGTTTTGACCACGGATTTTTCACTTCATGCACATGACGACCATGAGGCCCTGGCCGACAAGTTGTTTGCGCCTGCGCGTATGGCATTGAGGCTGAGACTTTTTGAACGGCTTTGTTTGCCATCTCTTGTGCACCAGAGTGATCAAGGGTTTCGGCTCGTTGTGCTTACGGCTGAAGCGCTGCCGGATGATATTCGCGCAAAGCTTGATGCGTTGGTGGCGCCACATGAGAATATCAGCGTTCATGCGGCGGCCCCTGAACAGCATTATCAGCTAATAAAGAAGGCTTATGCCTCTGTTTATGAAAACGATGCACAGTATCGCCTCACCTTTCGTTTGGACGACGATGATGCGCTTGCGCTTGATTATGTGGCGCGTCTTAAAACACTGGCGCGGGGGCTTTTGCCTCTGAGGCCCGATGTGCCGCAAGTGATCGCGTTTAACCGAGGGTTTTATGTCGATATGACCGCGCCGAAGGGCAGGGGCCGTGTGTTTGATACGGTGGAGCGCGCGCCTTTGTCTTGCGGAACAGCACTGCTTGCGCCTGCGAGCTATACGCGCAACCCGTACCGCTATAATCATCGTGCTTTGGCGCAGCACTACAATGTTTATTCCGACATCTTGGAGCCTTGCTTCTTGCGCACGATTCACGGCGATAACCACTCGAGCCCTGCAAAGCTCGGTATTTTGGGGAAGCTGGGCGAGGATGCCGTCGCTGATCAGATCTCGCGATATTTTGGACTGGATATAGACATGCTTGGAGCGCTTGAATGATTTCGGCACAAGACAATTTACGCGGGGCTGTCTTGATGATGGCGTCGATGGCGGCGTTTACGTTCAATGACGCATTTATGAAGATGATTTCTGCACAGCTGCCGTTGTTTCAGATTTTGATGTTGCGGGGCATTTTGACAACCTGCCTGATTGCGCTTGTGATGCTCGCAATGGGGCGCTTGCGTTTTGCGGTCCCGCGTGAGGACCGTTGGCTTGTGTTGACGCGTGTTGTTGCGGAGGCGGCCTCGGCCTATTTTTTCCTGACTGCATTGTTCAACATGCCAATCGCCAATGTCAGCGCGATCATGCAGGCCTTGCCTCTGGCGATCACACTGGCGGCGGCAGTGTTCTTTCGGGAGCCTGTCGGCTGGCGACGATTGTCTGCCATTTTTGTCGGGTTTTTCGGGGTTATGCTGATCATTCGTCCAGGGGCCGAGGATTTCACGATCTATTCGCTTTATACTTTGGCGGCGGTGGTTGTCGTCACAATCCGCGATCTTGCCACGCGGCGCTTGAGCGCTGAGACACCTTCGATGGCCGTGACATTTTATTCCTCCCTCGGTGTCACGTTCTTTTTTGCTATGGCGGCGCCGTCGCAAGGGTGGGTTCCAGTGGATGGATATGCCGCAATGATGATTGCGGGGGCTTCTGTGATGGTGATTGGTGGGTATATTTGCTCAATCATGGTGATGCGGATTGGCGAGATCAGTTTTGTGGCTACGTTCCGCTATACCTCGCTGGTTTGGGCGTTGCTTTTGGGGTGGTTGGTGTTTGGGGATTGGCCAAAGCCTGTGACGCTTTTGGGTGCGTCGATTGTGATTGGATCGGGTGTATTTATGCTTTTGCGCGAACGCCAAATCAACCGTCGCGTGGCCAAAGCCGCAGCAGCACGGCCAGCCGCGGGGGCGGGGGTATGAGGCAGGCGAAGCTTCAGGTTTTGGGGCTGTGCCGCTGGTCGTATCCGAGCCAGACGGGCGCGTTCAACAATACAGGCGAGAGCCTTGAAGCTTTGCAGAGCGAGCTATATGCGGTGGGGCGTATG
>Ga0115553_1000489_pt1 | contig 24755 bp, 10 predicted proteins | sample COGITO_mtgs_1103_2_FD_87284 | JGI IMG/M metagenome (GOLD analysis project Ga0115553, IMG submission 87284) | Pelagic marine microbial communities from North Sea - COGITO_mtgs_110331 | ecosystem: Environmental > Aquatic > Marine > Epipelagic | place: Germany:Helgoland, sampling site Kabeltonne... | reverse complement strand
TGTAGATGGATAAATGTGTTTTCCCCATCCAAAATATAATACCTTATTTTCTATTCTTAGATATATATTTGTAGAATCAGATGCTGAACCAGAACCTTCATTCCAAATATATTGATTATTAAGTTGTGTACTAGGTTTAAACACTAATGAACAAGCCCAAGGTTTACTATTTATATTAGATGGTTTACTAGTTTTAGTAATATCATCTGGATTTAATGGAACAAAATCAATGGTTGATGTTAATGTAGGTGATAACACATGAGATAAATTATTAGTGTTATTTAGTACTAGTCTATTATTAGAACTATTAAACACAACTCCTTTACTCCAGTTTGTTGTTCTAAAATTTTTACTACCTAATGGGGAATCAACTTTATAGATAGAATCCCAATCTAAATTATTTAGATCAAATCCTGCACTTGAATTATTTTGAACATCAAATCTAAATACAACCGGAGCTCCTGTATAATATGGTATAACTGTATTTGGTATAATATTTGTTTGAAACACATTTTTATTATTTCCAGGCCAGTCTATGAATGGTGTATTATTAATATCATAACCACCCCCATCTACTAGATTCCCGTTCAGGTCATTACCTGATTCTGGTTCAGCCCATACACCCATACGAACCGTATCACCTTCTATTGGAATTTCTATAAACATACCATATTCTAAATTACTAAAACTTTCGCTTGATATATCAATTAGACCATCAACCATATTATTTTCTATACTTACACTATTTTGTCTTATAAATTTTGATAACACTTGATCACCAACAAAGTTATTTAAATATGTTATTGGATTAGAAGACGAATCAAAAAAAGGATCATTTTCATTAAAGAGTGTTGTATTTTTTATTCCAATCTGTAATGGAGTATTTAGTTCAGGATCATTTGTAGAAGAATCCATAACGGTTGTTGCAGATTTTAAAAATTCTTTTGGTATAATTAATCGTTGACCAGGTAGAAGTTTAACATTTAGTTCTACGTATATTTTGTCCGTCACTTGGGTTCCATTTATATTAGAACTCGGACCTATAACAGTTTTAGCTAATTGATTATCTTCAAATGTAGAATCTTCAATACTAATATTTATTATTCTTGTAATACTATCAGTGGCCTTCCATCTAAGAAATAGAGGTGGAACATCATCATCTAGTTCTATTTGTACATAAGAACCAGCATCACCAAAAGTCCCATTTGTGGTAACTCCTGTTCCATAAGCAGTAGCACCACCACCATATATCTGAATTTGTATATCAGATAGTAAGAAAAAATCTAATTCGTCGGTTGATACTATACTACTATGGTCCAAATTAAATTTATATGTTTCGCCTGCTTTAAATATAGGTGAGTTTGCTTCATTTGACATGCTTAATTCAGTAACACCATTATCTTGGGTTAATTTTAAATTATTATCGGCTGGAATTGATATAACTGTAAATTCATTAGATGTTATATTAGGTAAAACATTTATAATAATTTGACCTGTTACTGAACCAAAACTATTCGATTTAGTTACATCTATTACATGTTGTATTGGTACACTAAATTCAATTATTTCGGTTGTCCCTAGAAGTCTTGTTGGGGGAGTTGTAGTATTTAGGGAATAACCAATCGGTAATCCATTATTAAATTCATATGTATATGTATTACCTTCTGTGTTAAATTTAATATTTATACCAGTGTTTTCTTGCGTAGTATGAACGATATTACTAAATGTTGGTGCATAATTAGAATCATCTAATGTTTTTTGTTCATTCCATATAATATCAGTAGACCCTCCCCATGCTCCACGTGGTGGTTTAACAGTTCCATTATTTACAAAATTAGTATCAGGTTTATACCATGTTGTTCTACTAATATCATCTATAAAAGATATAGTTGAAGAAGTACCTGAACCTGTTTCTATTGTATCTACTAATTTAGCTTCTTCTTCCCTTTTAAATAATGGATATTGAAAATTTCCATCGGGACTTTCAATATAATACCACGTTATTAAATTATCACCATATTCTACATTTTCTATTAACAATTTTTTAATCTTCGGAATTCTTTCATATGGTTGGCTTTCATTAAATCCAATATATACACTAAAGGCGGTACCATCTAATGGGACTGTTTTTGTAGCTATAATTTCATTTTTTTCATCGGAAAATAAAACTAAACTATTATCTGTATTATATCTTAATGATATTACGCCAGCATTATTTACATGATTCCAATAATTATTACCAGAATCCCAGTTAGAAGAACTTGTGTTAGGTGTCCAATCTGTTATTGGTTCAATACTTTCATTATTTCTATATATAAAATGACTAACAATATCATTTTGCGCATTATTATTTCCACTAGAAGCACCAGTATAATTTATTCCAATACGTTCGCTTCTTCCATAATAGGTTAAATATATTTTTACCATTTCTCCCGGATTTATTTCCATGTTTGATTTAATTATTGAATCCTCCTCAACCCCATCAATCCATTCGTCATTCTCCGAAGTATCAAACTTATGGACAACAGACCATATATTTGTTCTTTCTTGTATCACTGGAAATACGGCATCTGGCGAATTATCACCAGAAAAATAGATTATCTGACTATTTCCTATCAATATACTATTAGATCTCGCAATTATAACTTCTGTATTATTTGTTATATCCAATAAATATAAGTAATTATCCATACCATACCTTAAAGCGAATTTAGTATTATTAGTAATATTATAATAACCTATAGTATGTCTTGATTTAAGGTCAATAGCAACTGAACCCCCAATATTGGTGTTCTTTATTCCTTCACTAGCAACATTATCAGTAATACCTTGTGCACCATTATTTTTTCTAAATAAAAATGACACACTCCAATTTGATAAGGTATTTCCCCCACTTCTTGAGACCTCTTCTTCTGCCCCACTCCATATACCTATAGTATATTCTCCAGTATTATCGTGTGTCCATGTAAATTCATGTCCTTTTTCTAATGTATTACCATTATAAAATGGTTGTTGGTCACTAATAGATGAAACAACCGAATTATCGGTTATTACTTCATCCTTTCTATCACCATATGCTATTTTCCAACTATCAACTTGTGTAGGAAAAATATTTCCAGGATTTAATCCAATCTCGGAAACTAAGAAAGATTTATAATTTATTAAACTCATTCTAAAGGCTTCATTCAAGGTATTATTCATAGTGTTAATATCAGTACCAGCTACAACTCCATTAACATAAACATTGCCATGTGTTAATCCTCTAAGTTGTATTTTATACGTATTAGTTTGAATAATATTTACATAATTGGTGTTAACTAATACTGATTCTAATTCATTAATAGAATAAACATTTATAATATTTCCCCCAATACCATCTAGTAATGATATACTATGATTTAACACATCAACTAAAACATCTAATATAGGGACAGCCATAACATGATTAGAAAAGGGTAGTTCAGAATATTTAGAATTATTTAATGGTGTAGTTACAGCCATTACACCTATTGATTGATATGAATTATCACCTAATGAAAGTCGAATATTAGATAGATCTACATTAGATAAATCAATGGCATAATCCTGACCTATAAATCCTACATCGTCTATTTTAATTATATTTTTATCGTTATCACTTAAATCACCAACCTGTTGGTCTATATATATTCCTATTTTAGAAGAAGTCGACCCAACCCCTGTATAATGTATCTGTGTATCTAAAATTTCTATAATAAAATTTCCACTTTTTTGATCTAGTCTATATTCATTTCCTGTAAAGGTATCTGTTCCTTCATTAATTTGGATAGACCCCTTTGCTTGTCCATCATTTCCTGAACCTGTAAATTCTGTTCTATTATTATCATATAACCCACTATCTCTTAGTGTTATATTTCCAGCACTCCATGAACAAAATCCAGCATTCCAGTTACCATTTATTTCATTTTGAGAAAATTTGTTATTCATTCCTGTACATAGAAAAATACCATTTTCTGCATTAAATGATATATAATTCATAAGAACTGTAATATTAAAACATCCAAATGAAGAATCTGGTATAGGATTGAATTTATTTAAATAAATACCACTTTCTATATTCTTTGAAATTATATTTCTAGTTATAAATCCATTACCATATCTACAGCAACTTAGTAATCTAATAGCACCAAAATTATAAAGTATTTTATTACCTATTAGTTGAACTGCATTTAAATTACTTAGTTGTATAGCCCCCCCCTCAGACATATTTGTATCTTTATTTGTCCCTAAATTAGCTTTTGAACTATTATAACCATATGTCGGTAGTGATTCCGCTGAACCTGTATCCAGACCTACTCCATTCCATCCATTAAATAAAAAGGTACAATCTATAATATCTACACTTTCACATAAATTTATTTTTATAGCATAATTTCCAGAATATCTAAAATCTATACTATTAAAAACAAACTTGTTTTGAGAACCTATACTCCCTTCAACTGTAAAAATAGTTTCATTATTTTGTGAATATGATGCATACCTAATTTTACTTCCATCAAGTCCATAAAATTTTAGACTGTGTGGTAATGTAATTCCAGATGTAATAATGTTATCTCCTTTAATAAATATATTATCACCAGAACTAGATGAATTAACCGCATCAGAAATCGTTTTAAATGGTTTTAAGACTGTACCGGTTTCATCATTATCTGGGTAATCTGGATTTACATAAATATTGTGAAATCCAACAATATCTAATATTTGTAAATCATCTACAAAACAAATATCTTTATCATCAAAAAATCGTGATAAAACGGTTGTTTGATATCTAGGAATTGCTACAGCACCTATCTCGTTTCCGAATTCATCTAGAGGAATCGCTGGCGTTATACCTTCGCATACTAAAAGATAACCTAGGTTTAACCCATTTTCATCGAACTTTGTAATAGATACAGTATTTACTCCTCTATTTGAATCAGAACCTGTAATATCTATAGGGTGATCAAAATACCAAGTTAATAATCTGCTATTTGGGTCTGCAGGATCTAAAACAGTTGGGTGTTTTAAAAACTGATTATAAACAGCAATTCCTTTCATTGAAAATTCGTATTTTAATTTTATATTAGTAGGAACAACTTCAGCGACCTGTGTAGTAATACCAACCCCTTGTATATTAAATGGGAATGAATTATTTCCATAATATGGTATAGAAGTACCAGTAACAGGTGTACCTCCAAGTGGAACTGGGTTAAAATCTTGATATACACGCCCGGATGGATGTATTAATCCTTGCTGTGTTCTGTTATCTTCTATTTTTTGATCTGTTATACCTCCCCAGGGTGGGTACCAATTTATATTGCTTGAAAGATTTGTAAAGAATATATTTTCTCCACCTGAACTCATTTTATGTTTTTCTCCTAAAAACAATGAATTAAGAGTAGTTTCTATTGCCCTATCTGCTTCAATCCTATCAGTATCTGGATTATAATAAATATGTTCAAGAGTTTTATTATCATCGCTTGTTATAGTTGTATTATTATCTATAAATGTAATATTAGTAAATTTAGCATCTGTATCACATTTTGATTCAATTACCATATTAATATATATAGATACAATTAAATAAAAATAATAAATAATTCAATTATAAATTTGGTATAGTTATATCTATTATATTACTCGCTAACATGTTATTAATATTTAACTGAGTATTTATCGAATCGTGTGTATAAATATAATTTCGTATACTATTTGTAAAACCATCTTGAATACCATCTCCCATTAACCAGACTTGTGTAGCTCGCGAGGGCGCCCACGTTAATTGGAAATCAGCATTATTATAATTCACATGTGGTGGTCTATAAAGAGAGTCAATTTTATATTCAGTTACCCATCTAACTGGGTCTTTTATTAATTGTAATATTTCCGCATTTGTTGGCATAAGAAAGTTTATTCGTAATGTAGTTACAACCATAGAAGCGACTTGACCATCAAAAGGTTTACCCACAGTAAATAACCCACTTACAATATTATCCATACCAATACCAATAGTAGAAGAACCTAATCCCCATTGAGATGTAGTAGATATATTTGGACCTAAAGTCCAATGATTATTACTATCCATAAGCCTAATATCGAAACAAGCAGCTAAGTTAGCAGCTGTTGCATCAGATGAAGATAATCTTGTTCCATTATAACCTATATATACTCCCGTCCAAATATTTGTAGATGCCAAACCTATATATATTTCATTTGGGGTTGAACTACTATCAGACCAACCAAAAAATAGGTTACCACTACCAGAATTATTAATATATTTTAGGTATATATTCGCATTACCAACACCGTCTCCCTGATTCCAAATATACTGACTAGTCGTATCCCCATCAACATTAAAGACAACTGAAGTAGCCCAAGGTCTACCATTATTATCATTAGTTGTATTACCAGAAGTAACTGGTTCAACTACAGTCGTATTCAAATCCTGGGATATTGGAGAAGATACAGAAGTTGTTTGAATTTTAGATAGATTATGGTTAGTTGAGGTAAAATCTATTGCTTTAGACCATGGAGAAAGAATATTTACAGGGGCAAAAATTTTGGTTAACACCGACCAATCTACATCATCTGTATTCAAAGCTGTAGTTGTACCCAGTCCGAAAACAAGAATATCAATCGAACTTATAACATACGATTGGGATCCAATATCACCTTTATGACCGGTAGTCCAATCACTATAAGGTGTTGTTATTACATCTGAACTACCAGTAACACCTGGTTCAGTAAATCCAATCTTAATATTATTACCAGTTGAAGGTATCTCTATAAAGGCATCTATATTTTCTAATCCATTCGGACTGGTAGATATATTATTAATTGTAACACCGGCACTAATACCAATAGTAATATCTACTGATGTTGAAGTATTTCTGGTTAGAACAATTCTAACTTCTTCCTTTAATCCAGTAGCACCTATTTTAAAATTTCCCCAGGCGTCATCTTTCAATCCAATCAAAACATTGCTATTATCAGACATAGTTAATGCTAAATCTTTAAGAAATTCTCCTGGTAAAATTAATCTCTGTCCTGCACTTAATGTTTCATTAAAACCCATCCAACCGTGTCCACCACCATTATCAAACAGATTATTACCCGTTTGATTTGCAGATGGTCCTTCTAATATAATACCTGATATATTCTCAACCAAAGAAGACCCATTTATTGTTAAAGATAAAGTAATTACTTCACCAGACCCACTAGTCCACTTAATACTAACAGGTGGAACATCTTCTGGTAAAATAAATTGCATAAACGAACCAACAGTACTTATTGTTTCTGTAGAATAACTTACACCAGGTAAATATGTAGAACCATCAGAATTTAATACAATCTCAATAGCATCAGTCGCTTCTATACTTGAATCATCTATGTAAAATTTATATGTTTCCCCCGCATAAAATATAACTGAACTAAATTCTAATTCAGTATTTCCTCCATCTTGAGTAAATTTTATATTATTTATTACCCCGCTATCTTCCTTTTCTATAATTTGAAATTCATTTCCTAATAAATCAGGAAGAATATTTATAGTAATAGTTCCCTGAACAGACCCATAATTATTAAATTTAGAAACATTTAAAACATGAGTTATTATTAATCCATAACCATTAGTGATATCTTCAGCCTTACTTCTGGTTATATTTGTTCCTGTATTTGTATATCCAAGCGGTATATTTGTTATTGTATATGTATTTGTATCACCTGAAGTTTTATATGGGATATTTATAGGGTTACCTTCTTGGATTGTATATGTTATATTGGTAAATGTTGGGACATAATTAGAATCATCGTTAGTAGCCTGTTCATTCCATAACACATTAGTAGAATTACCAAAAACTCCATCAGATGGATTGGTTATTCCATTATTAACAAAATTTGTTACAGGTTTATACCATATTGTTCCGTTAATTATATCATCAACATAAGTAATTGTTGTATTTTGTCCGGTTCCACCTTCTACTCTATCAATTGTATTAGCTTCTTCTTGTGTTTTAAAGAGTGGATAATGAAAAACACCATCTGGACTTTCTATATAATACCATGTAATCCTATTACTATCATTCTCCTCTTCATTCAAGGAAAATTTTTGAATAGATGGAATTCGTTCAAAGGGGTGAGCTTCGTTTACACCAAAATATAAATTAAATGGGTCTCCATCCAGATTTATGTTTTTTGTTGCTATTATGTCATCATTATCTTCAGAAAATAAAACTAAGGTATTATCACTATAATATCTTAATGATATAATACCTACATTAGACAACACATTTAATTTTTTCCATCTATTATCGACTTGATAGTTGACTGAATTTACATTTATATTCCAAAAAACCGGGTCTACTAGAATAGTTTCGGTTGTTTCATATTTAAATGAATCAGTTATAGTATCTGGGGCATTGTTTACATTTGTAGAGGCACCTGTATAACCAAGCCCAAATATCTCGCCTCTACCAAAATAGGAAAGGTCTATGTTTATTTTTTCACCTGGATTTATTTCCATATTTGATTTTAATATAGAATCTTCTTCAATACCATCAGACCATTCATTATTTTCAGAACTATCTAAATCATGGACGAACGACCATATATCTGTACTTTCTTGCATTACTGGAAATCTTGCGGATGGAGTATTTGTACCAGCAAAATATATAGTTTGATTGTCTCCAGTTAATGCTGTATTTGATGCCGCAATAATAGTATTTTTATTATTTGTAACATCAAATAAATATAGGTAGTTATCGTTACCATATCTTAAAGATAATTTAGTAGAATTATTAATATTATAATATCCTTCGGAATATCTTGAATTTAGGTCTATGGCAACAGATCCACCTATATCAGTAGTTATTGGACCCATTCCAGCAACATGATTATTTAAACTGATTGGATTTTTGTGTTTAAATGAAAAGGCAACATCCCAGTTAGAAATTTTTTTAGATTCTGTAATATTTACAGGAGTTTCTGCACCAACCCATAATCCTATAATATATTCACCAACTGTATCGTGTGTCCACGTATATTGATGTCCTTTTTCTAATAAATTACCATTATAAAATGGTTGTTTGTCTTCTAAATCTGTTACCATTTCTCCAACTAATACCTTTTCATTTATTCGAATCCCATATGATATATACCAATTGTCGGTTTGTGCCGGTAAAATATTACCAGGGTTTAATCCTACTTCTGAAATAAAAAATTCTTTGTATTTTGTTAAATCCATATTAAAAACCGCATTTAACGAATTATTTATAAACGATAATGTTTCCCCCGCCGAAACTCCATTTATTGATATCTGTCCTAATTCAAGTCCTCTTAATTGTATTTTATTACTACCTTTTTGAATAATATTTATATGTGTAGTGTGATTAATAGATTGTAGTTCATTTACTGCATAATTATTTATCACATTTCCTCCAATACCTTCTTTTAGAGATATTATATTTTTTATTGTATCTACATAAACATCTAATTGTGGCACCTCCATAATATGATTAGAAAATGGTAGTTCGGAATACATACCGCCTAAAGGTGTAGTTACTGCATATAATCCTATATTCTGATAAGAGTTATCTCCTAATGATAATCTTATGTTTGTAATATTTACTTCAGTTAAATCTACGGCATAATACTGACCTATAAATCCAACATCATCTATTTTTATTATATTTTTGTCAGAATCAGGTAGACTTCCTATATTTACAGATATATATATACCTATTTTACTCGTATTAGAACCTAGTCCAGTATTATGTATTTGTGTATCTAGAATTTCAACTATAAATTTAGATAAAGTATTAGTCTGTAATTGATTTTTTATTAAATCAGATTCTTCATTTAAATGTATAGTTGCTTTAGAATTACTATCAGTACCTATACCAGTAAATAAAGACCGGTTGTTATCATATAATCCACTATCTCTTAAAGTCGTGTTAACCGCACCAGAAGCATAAAATCCAGCATTCCAATTACCATTTACTTCGTTTTGAGAAAATTTATTATTAATACCACCAACAACCGATAATCCATTATTAGCATTAAATGAACTATAATTCATCAACGTTGTAATATTTTGACATCCTAGAAGAGTGCCTGATTCCAAGGATATACCAACCCCTACATTTTGTGAAGAAACATTTCTTGTAATAAATACAGTGCTTCCTATACCACAATCTATAATTCTAATACTACCATTATTTTTAATAAATTTATTACCTACTATCTGTAATGTATTAATATTTTCTAATAAAACCGCTCCACTATTGCTTGATATATCAGCTGAATTAAAAAAATTGTCTAAATTTACATTTGTAGAATCATAACCATATACATTACTAATAGTAGAAGATACTACTGTATTAAGATTTGTTCCATTCCATCCGTTAGTATAAAAACTACAATCTATTACATCTAATCTAGTTGAATTTGTTATATTTAGTGCATAGTCGCCAGCATTACTAAATTCTATATTTTTGAATAAAAATTCTAATGTATTATCCGTTCCTATAAATTTAAAAATATTCTCATTAGAAACATCAAACGTTTGATATCTTATTTTTGTTCCATCTAACCCAAAAAAACTTAAACTACGCGGTAAAATAATTTCAGATGTTATTATATTGTCTCCCTGGATAAAAATTTTATTATTTGTTAATGTTGAATTTGTAACAGCATCCGATATACTAATATATGGTTTTAGTAAAGTTCCATTTGAATCGTTACCAGTATACAACGGATTAACATAAATATTATAAAAACCATCAAGGTCTAATATTTCTAAATCTGATTCAAAACATATAGATTTATCTACAAATAATCTAGACATTACTGATGTTTGATATCTTGGAATTGCTGCTGTGCCTGCGGGTGAACCTACCGGAACCGCAGGAACATCTCCTTCATAAACACGAAGATAACCTGTGTCGACCCCTTCACTATTTATTTTATTAATATTTACAGTATTTGTTGAACCAGCGACTATATCAATTGGGTGGTCGAACCACCACTCCAAGTCATCTCCAACAGAAAACCCATTATGCGTATTATTATATTGAACGTAGGTCCTAACATTATTAACAGATAGTTCATATCTTAAAACAATATCTGCTGAAATAGGTTCAGCTATAACGGTCTTAACACCAACACCCTGAATATTACCCCCAAAAAAATTTGTACCCGAATAGAATATAGATGTACCTGGAACAGGATTTCCTCCCAAGGGACGTGGTACATATGATTTATAAACTCTTGCAGAAGGAGATATTACACCAGATGATGATTGATTTGCTAAAACACTATGATCTCTTAAACCACCCCATGAAGGATACCAATTTATATTGCTTGAAAGATTTGTAAAGAATATATTTTCTCCACCTGAACTCATTTTATGATGTTCTCCTAAAAACAATGAATTAAGAGTGGTTTCTAGTGCTCTATCGGTAACAATCCTATCCTTGACCGGATCATAATAAATATGTTCAAATGTTGCAATAGATGTCTCATCAAGCGAAGTAGTGTTCTTAACAAATGTAATACTTTCAAATTTAGCATCAGTTTCACAATCTTTTTCGATAACCATATTAATATACAAATAGAATTTAATTAAAGTTTAAACAACTGAATAATAATATATATTAATAATAATGGCAAAAGACTTTTTATCAAATAATAAAAAATTCAATCTATATAATCCAGAACCTGTTATTTTTGATTATTTTGAAAAAAAGAAAACAGTAAAAGAGTTTAATAATGGGAATGATGCGGATTTTGGAAGAACATTTGGTCCAATTCATATAGATGAAAATTTTGATGGATGGATTACTGATATGACTCTACGTGTAGAACTACCAGCACTCCTGACAGAAGCTGAAAGAGATGCGGTAGTTGTTGCACAAGACCCACAATATTTAAATTGGGTTGATAATATTGGACATGCTTTAATTGAAAGTATAACATTAAGTGCATTCGGAAAAGAAATTATTACAAAAAAAACGGACTATGGATTATGGCTAGATATTTATAATGAATTACACGACCAAAATAGTGAAGAATGGAATACTATAGGAAAGGTATCCGGAACACCAACATTACAGAAATTTAAAATACACCCGTCCGTTATTTATGTACCATTACATTTTTGGTTTTCAAAAAATAATGAAAGTGCTTTCCCACATTTTCTTGTAAATAAAAGTAATAATATCCGCGAAATGTGTTTGTCTATTTCTATAAAAACAAGACCTATTAAGAATTTAGTTGTAACGTCTGGCTCTGTATCCTATTCTACATTTAAAGATAAAAAAATTAAATCTATTCAGATTATCTATGATAGTATAAGGGCAAATAATAATAATGGTGATTCGCAATTAAAAAATACAATTGATAGTTTGTATGATTCTTATAAAAATATAAATACACCTTACAGAGTTTATTTTGATAATTTTGCTATGGAACATAAACCAGTTGAGAATAACGAAATCATTTGTAGGGATGTTTTAACAGATGGCCCTGTAAAATTCGTATATTTTGTATTTAGAAAAGATGCTAGAATTGCAGATCCAGATACTACTGAGACTGCTGATCCATTGGTTATACCTAATATTCCTGGTACAACCGGATTATTTACAGTATACACAAATTCTGATACAGATCTAAATCCAAATGATATATTTAAATATAGTAGTGATGTCCCGGGTCCTTGGGATACACATGATGGATTTAATTATTTAACCGTTCATGTAGATAATGACGACAAGCAATGGGTTACATCTAATCCAAAATTAGATGCTATATACTATAGAAGAGTTGTAACTCTTACTAGTCATGGTCAAGTTCCCAAAAAACATATATATCTTATAGATTTTTCAAATAATAAACATAAAACAGATTCAGAAACAAAAATTAATGGATATCTAAATAACAATAATAATAAAAAACGTTCTCTTAAATTAGAATTTGATACACCACAGACTGATTCAACTGTAACATTAATTTATGTTATGATAAATTTCTTTAACGTTTTTGTAGATTCAAATAATAAATTAAAGGCAATTAACAACTGGGGAGAAAAATTACCAGATAATATGACACCTACCATTTTTAATGATCTTAAATCATCTAATAGTATGAATGGAACAGATGGTATGTTTGCTTCTAAGGTATGGTATAATAATGGTATTAGCACTACTATACTCGGTCTAAATCCACAGTGGAATCAGAATTTTGGTAAATTTGGAACAGGTAAAATCTCTAATACAAAGGATATTTTAACAGAACCTAACATTGCCCTAAAATTAGCGATTTCACTAGAAGGTATTGCAAATCAGAATTTTATCCCAACTAAATTACAAGCTAATAGTGTTTTTGGCGAGTTAGGAGAAAAAGGTAATGATATAATAGATATAAATAAAGGGGATATACTCCCAGTAAAAAATAATAGTATTGTTAGGTTCAATAAAAACAAACAAAATAACAATTTATCTAAAAATATGATTTCAGTTGATTTAGAAGGTTACAACCATAAGAGTTTGTTCGTATTTAATAATAATACTATTATATCCAAAAACTTTTTCCAAATTGATATATTGAATACAGGTCTTAGATTTACAGATGTCGCCTTTGAATGTTTCTTAACTGGTAACAATAACAATCAAATTAGTAAAAAAACTATTGTTAAAAATGTATACAATAAAATAAGATTAATGAATTCAAATAGAAGTGATATAAATATATTACCCGGTTCCTTTATTTATCTAGAACGTATTTCAGATTCTCTTATTGTTAAAATGTTTATACAATCATCTGGAGAATTGATAATACCTATTATAGGTTAAGTATTATTATTTCTAAATGTTTCTAATGAATCAGATTTTTTTTTATCATCATTAATAATAAAATTATTATCAAATAATGAATATTTATTTATATGACCGTATTGGGCCGAATTTATTGTTATATTATTCAAAAAATCAAAGATTCGGTTTCTATCAAGATATAAATAGAACAAATCAAATGGTGCATTTATCGTGTAAAAAAAATCATACACAATAATAATTAATTTATTCTTATTATATTTAAAAAATTCAGAATTTTTTACTTCTAACCATGTATCTGGTATAGAATTAATATTTTGTTTTAGTTCTTTCATCTTTTCATTTGGGTAACAATCGATATTTTTATTAACTGTTGTACGCAAAATAGCTATAAAAGAACCTATTATACCCATAAACCAGAACATTTGTTTGTTTTCAATAACATACAGATTTATTAACAATTTTTCATTGATTACACTAAATAATATGAATGTTACGAAAATAGAACTTAGGATAAATAAAAGAAAACTGCTTATAGTTTCTAATATTTTATTATTAAATAAGTTAGAATATTCATTGCAAATTCTATCAGATTTTACTAATCGTTCATTAAATTCATGATCCAATTCATTATAATTCCTAAATTTCCATTTTGCTAGTCTAGTCCAACTTCTATTAAACAAATAGGATGGATTTGTATATAATTTTTCCCCATAATTAAATATATTGTACAACATCATATAATTTATAATGAATGGCATAAACAAAAAATTTACAACTATAACACTAAGAATCTTTTTTTCTATTTCTTTATAAAAATCATCAGTTTTATGTATAAACTTTGTGTCTAGTTTATTTTTTGAATAAAGTGAATTAATAAAACAATATTTTATATTCCATTCAAACAATTTACTGATATTTTTAGTCTTAATTATATTCTTATCTACTAAACTAATGAAATAATTATCTATACTTGTAATTTTATTATTAATATAGTAAATAGTTATATCATCATCATTATATTTATCTTTAAATTTATTAATAACAGTATTCCACTTAATAATACCTAATTCATTGTCTTCTATTTCTAATTCGTCATTATAGAATTCTTTAATCGATATAAATAATGATATATCGTTTATAAGATTTACTACTCTAAATATCAATATAACAACAAATGTTATAAAAAATATAGAGATAGAAAAATTAAAACTAAAAAAGTTAGTTAGGTCTATTATATCATTCAAATTAGTCGGGGTTTTAATATATACTATTTTATTCCATTTTATACAGTTGTATAAAAAAATTGTATAAAAAATTAGAAATAATCCAGAAAATATAATATTAAGATGTGTATAGATAATATTATAATATCCTTTATTTAGATAATAAATATATAAATTTTTTAAAAATTGTTTCTTAAGGTATTCTTTCTGTAGATTTTCTAAAGATAGATTGAAAGATTCCATTTATAAATATAATAAAAATTAGGTTTAAGTTATTAATTATATGATAGTTCTTCCGGCATTTTTGCAACCTTAGTCTTAGCCGAAATAATATAAATTGTATTTTCAGTTACTATCAAATATTCTGTATCTACCTTATAAATATTACTTATAGAAGATGTATGTTCGTCCATAGATTTGAAAATGATTTTATCTGTATCATTCGCACAGATTTTAATATTATCATTACAAGAATCCTGATAAAAATAAAAACACATAGGCTTAGAAATTGTTATTGATAATCTAGCCGCTTGAGTTAGGGTTTTTGCTCCTGGTACATTTTGTTGAGAATCCATATAATTTTTATAATCTTTTATTTTATAAAATTAACCTTACCTATTAAAAAATGTATGATTTAATAAGATTCTACAATCAGGTCTTAGGTTGATATTATAAATAAAGAAACATGACAAAAACTGATACATTTCATCAATATCAAATTCTATATTCGAATTATGAATTAATTTTTGTTTAAAATCTAATACATCATATCTTGGTTTGTTTTTTAATTCATCATTTATAAAAAATATATCATAGAAATCACTTCCCTCTATAATATCTTTATAACTATGATTTTTAAAGGTTTCTAATATATTATAAATGTGATTCTTATTTGTTTCTGTCTCTGTTTTATATCTTTTTATCTGGAATAAAGACATTCCGGTTATCAATTCATAAAATAAACACCCAATAGCCCATACCTCTGATTTCTTATTATAATCTATATTTATTATATTTTCCAGAGGTCTATAACACCTAATATATAATTCATTCTGAGTAATATGATCTTCTAATTCCGAATTACTAAAATCTATTATCTTTAGAATAAAATTATGTTCTAAAATTCTATCAACATCATAATTTCTCTCTAATTTCTGGATATTACTAAAATCTATTTTTTTAAACAAATAATCTCTAATAAGTTTATAGGTTTTTTGTTTTATTTTTCGTTTAACCATTTTTTTTTTATTTCTATTAAATAATTCAAAATCTTCTGGTATTAACTGTGATTGTATCTGATTATAGACATCAAAAATGTTTAGTTTAGAAATTAAATCACTCATTCTTTTTATATTATTTGGAAAAATATTCAAAAGAATATTATCTGGTTTTATATCTGCATGTATCACTCCCTTAGAATGTAGTTCATTCATACCATTCAGTATCTGATAAAATATATATTTAATGTTCGGTGTAAATAAAGTATACTTATTACTATTCATATCAGTTATAATATCTAGTAGACTTATTCCCAAAAGTTCGGTTACAATTACCATCAATCCATCCTCCTCAAATATATCAATACATTCAACTATATTTTTATTACCTGTATCTAATTTCTCGAATATCTGTTTTTCATTATTAAATTCATCCGGACTTTTATAAAATATTTTTGCAGACTTTAGATTAAAATCTAAAATATCATACACAACCCATACTGAAGAAAAAGAACCATTAGAAAGAAACATCAAACAAATATATCTATTATTTAATATCTGGGCTTCTAAATTTACTGTAGATTCATCATCAGAAATATATTCGTCACTATTATATAATTCACTATTATCACTATTCATAGAAAATATAATCATAAACTCTTTATATTAAAATAGTTCACTAAAGTTAGCTGGAGTATAATTAATTGATTTTAGGATCTTTCCTGTATCACGATTAAACACAACCCAGTACTTGTTATTATCTGATTTCCTATATTCTGGACTATTATACCTTTTATCATTCAACTTATAATTATTTACTGTATCTTCTGCCTCCTGTTCGTTAATGCATAGTTTAGACATATTCGACTTATGAACAATATCAAAAGAAACATCCAAATCAATACCTAGGAAAATACCAAGCTTATAGGTATCATGAAGAATATCCACCAGATCACCCATAACACCAGTAAAATTCATGCTTTCCTTATTCTTTACTAGATGACTCACCGATTGTTTTAGATTCATATGAAGTTCATTAAACATAATTTGAATATTATCATACTCCTCTGTTTTAATTTTATCACTAAAAATATCATCACTATTAATCGTATCTACTCGTTTTTTTGTAAAAAATGAATCTGTATTTTCTAGAATATTTTTAAGAAGTTTGTAATTAGAAAGGGTCAACATATCTGTCTCTACATAAGGGCATCTTAGAACAGTTTCTTCAAAACTTTCAATATCCAAATCACCCTTTTCTGGGTGCGTTTCTTTCCATATATTGTTAAATACTTTATAACGGAACAGATTATCCAAATCAATACCAAAAGATGAACCAGCACCATAAGCAACATATAGTTCATCTGTAAGTGCATCAATCACTTCTGTAAAATCGCTAGTTGTAATGGCTTCAGTCAATTCTTCTGCCTCTTCCACACACAAATCAACCCGCAATTTGGACAAATTTTTATTTTCTTTTAGAACATCTGGTTCTAGTGTATCAGTATGGGGGAGGCCAAAACTCTGATTAAAAACGCAAACTTTTCTGAAATTAGTCATTATTAATTATTATACTGCTAATTTTAAATATATTTATATATATTATAATGAAGGGGGTTGTGAAATTTATTGGCACGTATTACAAGGACAAAAAAGGGTAAATATAATACATTTAATAGTAACCGCAACAATCGTAATAATAATAATAATAATAATAGTAATAATGGAAAAAGAAGAAAGACAACAAGAGCAAAGAAAAGATCACGAATGCCCCTACCTCCAAATCCCATATAAACAATAAAGTTTTCTATTCTTATTATATGAGAAAAACCTTAAAGGGAAAGAAATTTTGTAGTCCAAAAACAAAAACTAACAAAAAAATCAATACTTGTTATTCAAGAAAACAACTTTTACAGATGACTAAAAAATGGAATAAACATAACAAAAAAAAAATTAATTTAAACTCAAAAAAAAAAAAAAAAGAAAAAAAAAAAATTTAAAAAAAAAAAAAAAAAAAACTAAAAAAAAAATAAAAAATTATTAATCAAAAAAAAAAAATTTAAAAATAAATAAAAAATGGAAAAAAAAAAAAAAAAAAAAAATTAATTTAAACTCAAAAAAAAAAAAGGTGGTCTGGCAACAACTTAATAATAAATTAGGAAAAACCTGTAATACAGAATGGTGTTGGAATAAACAATTACTAAATATTCCTGGTATTTTTAGACCAGATATGCCTGCAAAATGGAAAAAGAATCCAAGGGAATGGCTTGATTCTAATAATATTATTAATGTTATGAAACAGTATGAAAATGACAGAGATGATTTTACATTTATAGGACCAGTACCAATCGATTTTGATTTAAAAAACAAAAAAGGTATGTGTATGGTTGATGATTTGTGTAGTATAGAGATAAGAACTCTTGATAAAAATAAAACCAAAATAGGTATTATTTTTAATCTCGATAAACATGATGAACCAGGATCACATTGGACCGCGCTTTTTGTAGATACAGATAGGAAGGGTATATTCTATTTTGATTCTTATGGATATCCCCCTGAAAACGAAATTGTTGAATTAATGGATAAACTCCAACACCAATATAAACAATTAGGTATAAATATGAAAAAACATATAAATAATATAAGACATCAGTATAAATTTTCTGAATGTGGTATGTATTGTATAAACTTTATAATTAAAATGCTTACAACCAAAACTACATTCTCCAGATTCTGTAAGAAAATAATAGATGATGATACAATGTTAAGTTATCGTAAAAAATATTTTTTAGTATAGGTTCTTTATTTTCTTTTTTTTTATTTTAATATTTTAAATGAATAGTATAAATTTTTTACTAGAATCTAATATAGATGAATTATATAATTCTATAAAAGAACGTATTTACAGTCAGATTAATTATGATATCGATACTAAAGGTGATAAATACAAAGGAATTGTTAATAAACTTCTTATCAAAATTTCAAAAAAGGATTTGTGTGTAGAAGATTTAAATAATATGGCAATAGAAACAATTAGTCCCTTTCTGGTAAGTAAAATCCAGAACACACCTACACCCAATATATCTGTTCCAACTAACACTCTTGACATGCATCTCCCTGTTATGAACGAAACTATAGAGAATGAAGAATATAATGACTTTGCTTCCAATTTAAATACGATTGAGAATTTTGAAAGTAACAACAGTTTAAATAACAACAGTTTAGAAATCCAGCCAGAGGAACCAATTGAAGATATATTAGGAGAAATAGATGAAAATTTAGAGGACGGAAAAACATTATTAGAAAAGGGTTCTGAAGAATTCCTAAAAAGTTTCACTGATTTTGAAGGATTTGAAAGATATGACCATAGCGACGAAAACATATTATCGAATTTAGAAAAAAATGAAAATTTAGATAGTAATCTTATTGATACTTTTGACAATACTATTCTTGATAATGATATGACTGGTATGAATAGTGTTATTAATCTAGAGATACAGAATCTTAAAGAGGAAGTAAAATTACTTACAAGTAAATTAAAATCAGAAAATTTTATTGATAAATTTCAGGTATCCGATAACACTATAACAACAAAAACTTTACTTATTCTTGATATTTCAAAAAATGAAAATTACGACAGGTCTATAGAAATATTTGGTCCGCATGCGGGACATACCCCACAAGCCGGAGTAGGCAGTGGTTGGGGTATAGGAGCAGCAGATGCAAAGGTAGGTACCTATATACAGACAAAAATATCTAATATAAGAGATTATAATATAAAACTTAATGATAGTTTATTTTATCCTGCAAATACAGAAGTTTGGTTGGATTCATTTACTATACACAAATTTCAGGGATACCCTAGATCATCAGCTAATAAAACTACTACTGAAGCTATAAAAGGTGAAGATTTTAGTAATTTTATTGTTAGAATAAGAGGTGGTAAATTTGAACATATAAAAAAGTATTCTAATCAAAATAATTTTACAGATAATGCAACAATTATTATTCAAAATAAGATATATGGTGAAACAGAGACTGTTGGTAATCCAACACAAGCAGCAGCATTAAAAAACCAATTTACCTATAATTTTACTACACAAGACCATTATATAGGAACATTAAAAGAAGGAGGTATTATTGATAGTTTACATATTGATTTATTAGGAACATTTGTAGATACTACTGATACACCTGAAAATGGATTTTCAACATGGACCTATATGTATCCTTGGGATGTAGACGCACAATGCATTATTCGACTAAATCTTATACCACCTAGGTAATATAGGTTTTTTCTTCCTTTTTTTTTATTATAATAATTTAAATGAATACACAGTTTTTATTAAAATCCAACGTAGATAGTTTATATAAATCAATTCAGGAAAGAATATATAGTCAAATTAGCTATAATATAGATAAAAAAACCCAATATAAAGATGTAATTTATAAACTTATCTTTAAAATATCTAAAAAAAATAGTCTTAATTTAAATGAATTAAATACAGTCGCAATACAAACAATTTGTCCGTTTCTTATTGGCAAAATACAAAAAACTAAAACCTTCGACCAAGCCTTTTCTCCTAATTTAAGTATGGATAGAATGATCCCAGAAAGTTCTAAAGCTGCACAAAAAACCTCATCAAATGAGTTACAATCTTATCTAGAAGACTACAACAGTTCTAATATAATGGAACCACTAGAAACATTTAATACTAAAGATAATGATAATTTCTTAACAGAAATGAACACAGGCGAATATAGTAATTCTGATGAAAATCTTTTACAAGATATTGATGTCTCTCATGATGACAATACATTAGGTGTACTTCCTAATAGCAATAATGATATTGACGTATCAGATAAAGGATTTAATACTTTAAATGATACTTCTAAAACAAATAACCTTGAACTTCAACTGCTAAGAGATGAACTAAAGGAATTAAAAAGTCAGGTTAATCCAGACAAATTTACAAATCAATATCAAGTTACAGATAACACTATCATACATAAAACACTTGTTACTATAGATATTGTAAAGGACGAAGAATATCCTAGATCTGAGTCTTTATTTAATGTAGATAATATTACTATTGAATCACACGATTTTGATATCCGTGATTTTGTAGTAAGATTCCACGACTCTATACACTATCCCCCAGGAACAGAAGTTATGTTAGAATATTTTACTATAAATCATTTTAGTCTTATTGACAGAACATCTAATAAAACTCATAAAGACCTAGAAGATATTGAATCATTCGTTTTTAGTATTAAAGGGGGGAAATTCGAATCATTGAAATCATATTCTAATACCAGGTCACTTGGTAATCTTTCAACAATTGTTATACCTAACGATGGTTTTGGTAATCAAGAATTCGATAAATTTGTTTCTGAACTCGCAGATGGGGGAGCAGCAGCAGGTGGAGCAACTATATCTGAGTATGGTTCAGGTCAAGATACTTATACCGTAAAACCCAAAAGTGGTTATATTGGCACATTTAGAGAAGGAGGAATAATAGAGGAATTAAGAATTGACCTTATGGGAACGTTTATGGACCCAACTACAGACCCAGAGACTGGACATAACACCTGGTCGTATCTTCATCCGACAAGATCTACTGCGCGTTGTTCTGTACGTCTTATGTTAAAACCACCACCTATGTAGTTTTTTTATAAAATTTTACTATTTTTTTACCAGCCTTCGTTTTAATTTCACCAATCGGTTCGCCTGGTCTACCACTTTCTTTTAATACATTAAAATCATAAATTAATTTGGGTTCGCCATCTGGGGCTGGTCTTAATGCAAATTTCGTTTTAACACCCTTGATTTTTAGTGAAACAATTTCTGGTTTCCATGATGTTTTTAATATTTTTCTTTTCAAATCTTTATCTTCCGTCTGCTTTGTAACATCTGGAATATACGAATAAGAACTATCTAACGATGTTCCATAACTTAAGCATGTAAATGGCTTGTCTGGACTGTAAGTATCGTTGTAATTTAAACTACAGTCAACAGAAGCTTCTTTAATTAGTTGGAGAAGTGTTTCCATAACAACTAATTTTTTTTGAGATAATTCATATAAAACCTCGTCAGAAGTGGAACCACCCTTATCCATCTGAATAACCTTATCAGTTTTCTTCATTTCATCGGTTATAGTTGAAAGATATAAAAATATCTCAACAGTTCTTTCCTTTTTAGGGAGTTGTATGTGTGATCCAACACGAACCGCTCGACCTTTAACCTGATTAATACGCACAGGGTTCCAGTATGGTTCAACAATATGGACCTGTCTAACATTTTTCAAGTCAATACCTTCGGCTCCGGTTTTTGTTGTAAGTAATAGTTCGATGCTTTCCCCTCGAAGATTGGTTTTAGAAGTTTTTTCTAACTGTTCTTTCAATGTTTTAGGTAAATCTTTAAACTCGTTATTATAGATCTTTCTAATTATTTCACTCTCCTCTGGTTTACCTCCACCCCAAAAAGCAAATTTAGGTTTATTCACATCTTCTGGATTCTCATACTCCTGAACATATTCCCCGGAACTATTTTTGTTAATTATAAATGGTGCATAACCATTTGCCTTTAGAACTATAGAAAGAGTAGCAATACCTTCTAGTGTTTTATATTCGGTATAAATAAATGATGTACCTTTATTCTTTTTTATAGACTCTAAAATAGTATTATATTTTGGGGAATACTTTTCTAATTTATCTGGTTCAGTCGTAAGATACTCGATTTTTTTTTCATCTAATTCCTTTAGTGCCTTATTTTTATCTGCCTCATATCTTTTATATTTTTCTTTCTTTTTTTCTTTATCCTTTATTTCATCAAAATCTTTTTCTACCTCAGCAATAATCTCCCCCTCTTCATTTGTTGGATAAGGTCTCGGTATAGATTCCGGAAACACGAATGAACAATGCATACGTGAATATGCCCTGTAACTAGACTTAATTTCAAAGAGTTCTCCACCTTTCTTAGGTTTCTTTTTCTTCTTATTTTTACTTCTCTGTTTATCATTCTCTATTTCATCCTTTCTTATTTTGGCATAATTCATAAACTGGTATTCACTCATAGGAACCTTTATAACTTCATTTTTAGTTACTTCTGGAATTAAACCTTTATCCTGTGTTCTGTAATATGAAACAAGACCTAGAATTCTAGATTTAAATAATTCTAGATTTTTAAATTCATTCTTATTATTGTCAAAAAAGATTTTCATAAAATCATCTTCTTTATTGGGGAAAGCTGTAAATTTTCGAACAGCAAACTCTGTTGTTGTAATAAAGGATTTAATGTGTTCTTTGAATTCTTCATCTGTATAAATATTATCCCCGTCTTTTTTCACTATACCTCCATTTGCCTTTACAAACCCAATTGGGACTCTTGTTAGTGTTATTTTTTTATTTCGTTTATCAATAAAATACTGATCAATTATTTTAGAAGTCGAAAGAGTTCGTTCTAACATTTCCCAGTCAGTGTCTGTCGAAGCTGTAATCTCATAACTATAGATATATCCTCTTAGTAGATTAAATAATTTTGCAGTTTCAAACAGATTGTTAATCATAGGTGTACCTGAAAGGAATACCAGATTCACATTTTTAGCATCCATAATTATTCTTTCAAGATAAGTTGCCCTCTTACCAGGACTACCTTTAGACATAGCATTGGTAAGATTATGGACTTCATCAACAACTAACACACAGTCATCAAAAGCTCGTTTAGTTTCCATACTTTCTAATTTTTTTTCGTTTAATCCATCCATATTTACAAATGTGTATCTTTTATCTATCATGTCTTCTATTTGTCTATCTACTTGGACTTTCTCATCATTTGTTAAACTACCATAGTTCGGTTCCTTTTTAAAGTCTATAAACCAAGCACCCTTTAAATCCTTTTTAATTGTAATATCCAATTTTTTCGCATATTGTTTCATATTATCATTCTTCTTTTCAAATTTATGGAAGAACCAATGCTGATTTGTCCTGAAATAATCAAATCCACAAAATTTAAGGTTATCCCTAAAATTCTGACTCAAAGATTTATTAAGAAGAACAACAACCTTTTTATGTGTTCTAAATCCTTCGGCGATTGCAATAGAACCACAGGTTTTACCAACACCTAATCCATGATATAAGAGAAGTCCTCTGAAAGGTGAATTATGGTTAATATAGTCTCTAATTATTTTTTGGTGATTAAAATAATCGAATTTAGCACTTTTTACAAATTGACTATCCTTTTTAACTCTATAGTCACCATAAGTTGAATCAAACCAATTAATAAAAGATTTTTTATTATTTAAAACATACTTAGTTGGGTTAGTTATTTTAGGAACACTTACCAACCAATCTGGATTTACTTTTAGTGGGTCAAATTTAATTAATAACTTAAGTTTTTTTGTTTTTTTAACAACCGGTGGTGTCGCCTTTTTAGGAGAATCCTTCTTGACCGCTGCCTTTTTAGATGG